>Ga0315904_10003410_pt1 | contig 23371 bp, 26 predicted proteins | sample LakEriMetagenome_6_FD_203529 | JGI IMG/M metagenome (GOLD analysis project Ga0315904, IMG submission 203529) | Freshwater fungal communities from buoy surface, Lake Erie, Ohio, United States - Buoy 12 MA120 | ecosystem: Environmental > Aquatic > Freshwater > Lake | place: USA: Lake Erie, Ohio... | reverse complement strand
AGGGTGAGAACAATTATGTTGATGCTGGTGCTTCCAATTCAATCATAGTAGGTACAAATAACTCAATTCCATCAGGTGTAACGAACGCTGTGGTTATTGGTGATAATATTAGTAATCCAACATCAAATAGTTTGATTGTAGGGGATATAAAGATCTCTTCAGATGGTATTGGATATTACTATGTTTATCTTATTGATGGTGGATTGGATACAGTAATGGACGAAGGTAAAACAAACCTCATAGATATTATTGATGGAACATACAACTCTGTAAGAAATTATGGTGGTGATAGTAAATTAAGACCAATCATATCAGGAGCAAACACCGATATAGAATAAAAACGATTTAATAATAAAGATATTTAGAATAAAACACTATGGCTGATAAGATAGAATATAGTAGAATGTTGGTAAAAAGGACGGATCAAACAGGTGAAGTCCCAACAGTTCCACCAATAACAGCAACTACCCTAAATCAATTCATTCCAACAGACCTATTTGTTGGTGAGTTTTTCTTAAATGAGGTTGATGATCTATTGTGGATTAGAACATCAAATGGTATTTTACCAATATCATTATCGGGATCTACTGGAACAACCACAACCCCTACTTTAACACAGGTATTATTTCAAGGAAACGTAACTAATGGATACAATATTGATGTATCTGCTGGTGATACAATCGTTTTTAATGGACTAACAACAGGTTCTACAACTGATATTCTTGGTATTGATGCAAGTGGAAATACAATAGTTACATCAGTTACAGGTGGTACTGTAATTATTGGTGGTGATTATCTACCATTATCAGGTGGAACTGTGACTGGTAATACTTATTTTGGTGCTACATCAGGAATTACGATGGATCAAGTTAATAACCGATTGGGTATTAACACAGCAACTCCACAATATACTATTGAAGCTTTTGGAACTAAATCAAATGTAACTTATCAAAATACAGCAGGTGGGGTATTCCAAATATCAGGTGATACTTATTTACCAAGATTTAGTGTAGCAGGTGCTCCATCAGTAACCAAACCATTATTTAGTTTGTCTATGGGTGTAAGAACTTGGGACGATGTAACATATCCAGGTTATGGTAAAGTTGGAGACGGACATTTATACGCATCAAACGAAATGAATGGTCTTAACATTATCAATCGTCAAGGAACAGGATCAACTGAAGATTATGTTAGGTTCTATGCAGGACAAGATGCGAATGGAACAATGCCTGATATTCACATTCAAGGTTCAGGAACTACAAGAGGATATGTTGGATTTGGAACTGAAACACCAGTAGAAAAAGTTGATGTTCGTGGAAATGTAAGAGTTATAGGTCAAAGTTATGTTGCTTTACCAGTAACAGCAACAACAACATCAGCAACCACAATAAGTTGGGATAGTGGAAACGTTCAAGAACAAGTCTTGGGTGCCAATACGACATTTACATTTACAAATGGTAAAGCGGGAGCAACATATATTCTTGTAATCAAACAAAGTTCAGGTGGTGGTAATACAATTACTTGGCCTGGTACTGTTACTTGGGCTGGTGGAACAACACCAACGATGACCACAACTGCCAATAGATTTGATGTTTATACATTTATCTTTGATGGTAATAAATATTTTGGTTCATATATTCAAGATTTTACATAATGATAGTATATCCATTTTCATTTATTAAAACCGCTGCTGGTGGAGGATATGATCCTGATGCACAAGCATTCATAACGGCAACAGGTATTTCAGGAGCCGATGCTGATGCGATAAATCAACTTGTTATTGATTTGAAGGATTACTCATTATGGAATTTGATTGATGCATTTTATCCGTTTATTGGTGGAACATCTACAACTTGTAAATATAACTTGAAAGACCCTCAAGATACTGATGGAGCTTATCGTATGTCTTTTAATGGATCTTGGACTTTTAGTTCAAATGGTGTAGTCCCCCAATCTAAAAGTAGTTCCAATTATGGTGATACATATTGGAGTCCTTATGGTAGTGGTGGAAATAGAAATAATAATCACCATTATTATAGATACATAAATGAAATAAATAATAAATCTTGTGATTATGCAGGTGTTGGGACACCATATCTAATTATGGGTTATTGTGCTGGTTTAGAATGGTTTGATGGGAGTGCTGCATTATCTAATGGTGGAAATCCCACAAATGGTTATTCACAAGCAATTACAAAAACAGCAACAAACGATATTAGATTCTATAGAAAATTAGATGGTGGAGGAAGTTGGGGTCAATTTAGTGGCGTTCAATCAGATTCATCTACATTACCATCAACCAGTATGTATATTGGAACAATAAATGGTGCCAATTTCCCCGAACAAATGAGATATGCTAGTTTGTCTTACGGACAAGGTTTAACAGCAACTCAAATAGGTGATTTAGATACTATCGTTACAACTTACAATACAACATTAGGAAGAAACTTTTAATAATTAAAATATAAGATATGCCAGTAAAAGAATGTCAATCAAACGGAAAACCAGGTCTTAAATGGGGAGATCAAGGGAAGTGTTATACTTACACTCCAAAAGATGAGGTAAGTAGAAATAAAGCAAGAAGATCAGCAATTATTCAAGGAATAGCAATTGGTGATTTTGCTGAAATTGGTGAAAGAGGTGGAATTAAGAAAAGTGATAAAGCCCCAAAATCAGATACTCCAAACAAAAATCCTCAAGGTGAAGGAACTGCTAAAGGTTCTGCTTCATCAACAAGAGGTGCTGAAGTAACCAAAGAGGTTGAAGAAAGTTTAAGAAAGAAAGTTGATGACTTCAACGAAAGATATAAGGACAAACTTGGGTATGGTGTAAATATCGGTATGTTAAAATCTGTATATCAAAGAGGAGTGGGAGCCTATAATGTTTCCCATTCACCAGCAGTTAAGTCAGCAGGTCAGTGGGCTCAAGCAAGAGTTAATGCATTTCTATATTTGGTTAGAAATGGAAGACCTGAAAACTCCAAATATACAGGGGACAACGACTTACTACCAAAGGGACATCCTAAAAACAAGTAATAAAACACAATATTTACTTAAAAAGTAATTATGGCTCAAACCGCACAGATCAATATAAATCTTAATTCCAAACAGGCACAAGGTGAGATAGATAAATTATCAGGTTCAATCAATAGTGCTGGTGGATCAGCAGCCTCCCTACGATTAGAATTAAGAAAAACAGTAGCAGAATTACAAAACCTTGAACCAGGTTCAGCAAGGTTCAGGGAATTATCAGCAAGAGCAGGTGAATTAAGGGATAGAATTGCTGATACTAACGCAGTTGTAAATCAATTAGCAGGTAATGTAGCGGAACGACTAACAAAAGGTATTACAGGTGTTGTATCTATTGGGGTTGCAGGTTTCCAAACCCTAACCGCAGGGGCTGCTTTATTTGGTGTCGAGAGTGAAGACCTTAATAAAACGTTAGTGAAGTTGAATGCTTTGATGAACTTATCACAAGCATTAGAAACATTTTCACAATTACCTGATAGAATTACTGAAGTAAGAGCGTCGTTCCAATCTTTAACTACAGCAACCGTTCAACAAACCGTAGCACAAGAAGCAGAAAATATCGCAACGGTACAAGGAACAGTAGCAACTACAGCATTTGGTGTTGCTATGAAAGCCCTACCTATTATTGGTTTAATTGCTAGTCTTGGAACTTTAGTTTATGGTATTTACCAATATGTTAGTGCTTCAAGTGAAGCAGCAGAAAAGGAAAAAGAAGCCGCAAAACAAAGTCAAATATTAACTAAAAGAATTGAAGAACGAGAAAAAGCACAAGATGAAGATAGAAAACAAGTAGCAGCATCAAGTGTGGAATACTTCAATTTAATCCAAAGATTAAAACAAACTAATGCCGGATCAAAAGAACGAGAAAAGTTAATAAAACAGATAAATAGTGAATACGGCACGACATTACAAAATCTTAAGGATGAAACCGCATTTCAATCACAATTAAACTTATCCGTTAAAGAATATATTGCTTTACAGGTCTTAAAAGTTAGACAAGAAAGAAATAAGGAAAACGAAATCAAGGCAATAAATAACTTGTATAAGGCACAACAAAACTTAAACAAGTTTCAAAAAGAATATGCTGGTATGACTGAAAAGCAGATCAGCGATTATGATATAGCGACTTATGGTGTTTCAGTTTATAGTGATACGTTAATTAAACTTAATGGAGAACTTGATAATGCACAAAAAAGAGCTGAAAGTTATGCAATATCTAATAATAGATTACAAGAAGAAATCAATAAATTACAAACACAATTTCCTGATTTAACAAATAAAACAAAAGATAATACCGATAAAACTAAAGATGCTACTGATGCTACAGACAAATATGCTGAAGCATTAGAAAAAATCAAAGAGATCATAGACAGACAAGCAGCGGCAGAAGAAGGATTACGAGATATTCAAGACGAAAGATTATCAAGAACATCAGCCCAAGTAAGTGAGGAATTAAAACTTATTGAATCCTTTAATAAAGAACAAGAGGATCTTGTAAAACAAGCCACTCAAAGGGAAATTGAAGCTTTAGATGAAAAGTTTAAGCAAGGTTTAGTAAATGAGGAAGAGTATAAAAAAGGTAGAATTCAAATACAAGAGGGTGGATTGAATAACCTACTCCAAGTCGAAACTGATTTATTAAATAAAAAAAGATTGCTTCTTGCTGAAGATTTAGATAATGTTGAGAATAAGTATAAATTGGAGGGTGAGATTACCCAACAAGCAATTAAACAAATCCAAGATGAAACTAGATTACTTGAGTTACAATATCAAAAATCACAAGAACTTGATGCAATAGAAAACTCTACTTTAACCGAAGAAAAGAAACAGGAGGCAATCCTTGATGTTAAGAAAAAGTATTTGGACGAAGAGGTTAAACTGATAGAACAATCAGCTCAAAATCAAATTGATACTCTTACATTACAAAAAGAAAAACAATTAAATGACGAACAACTTACGGCGGATCAAAGAAAACAAATTGAAGAAAAATATAATCAAGATGTTCTAAAAGTTAGTCAGGATACTCAAAATCAAATCCAAGATGCAATCAACGGAACTAAAGACGTACAAAAAACCGCGGCTGAAGAGTTCCAAGATCAAATTGAAAAAATACAAGAGTATTTAGATAAAATTACTGGTTTATATAATCAATTTTCAGATACGGTTACTATGATTTCCCAATCAAGAACTAAAGAAAGAGAAGCTGAAATTGAAGGTCTATATGCGTTTGAGAAAGAAGCATTAGATAATCAATTAGCGGAAGGTTTAGTGAGTAGGGAACAATACGATAATAAACTACTTGAGTTAGACCAACAAAGGGAACAAGAACAAATTGCAATAGCAAGAAAAGAGTTTGAGGTCAATAAGAAATTAAATATGGCAAATGCTGTGATAAACGGAGCACAAGCCGTCCTTCAAGCATTAGCATCATCACCACCACCATTAAGTTTTATATTGGCGGCTTTAGTTGGTGGTTTAGCAGCCGTTCAATTTGGGGTTATATCAAGTGAGGAATTCACAGCTGCAGGTGGTGGTATTGTACCTGGTACAGGACCAGGAACTATTGATAGTGTCCCTGCTATGTTGGCGCCAGGTGAAACAGTAATCAACGCTCAATCATCGGCTATGTATCCTGAATTGTTAAATCAGGTGAATATGGCGGGTGGTGGAATATCACTTAAACCTGATCTACCAGCAGTAAATAAACCTGATGGTGAAATGAGGGTATTTGGTGATAATAAAGTTGATAAACCAATCAGGGCTTATGTTGTAGAAACAGATGTGACTGATACACAAAAACGAGTTGATAGAATTAAACGATCAGCAGAGTTCTAAATCAACAAAAAATTAAAAAGAATATTTCACAATATGGAAGAACCAATTTTATACCTCGATTTTGAGGAAGATGATATGAATGAAGGAATGGATGCCCTATCTTTTGTTGATAGACCAGCCACGGACATAAAATGGGAAATGTTCCAAGATATACAACAATCCTATAATGACTATCCAAAGGCAGCACAAGAAAATGCTTGTAGAGCTTTAAGATATAAAGAAAAAAACCCTAATGTTGATTGTGGAACAAGGATAGGTTGGACCAGAGCAAACCAAATCTGTAATAGAAGATTTATTACAATAGACACGATCGCTCGTATGGCTTCATTTAAGAGACATCAGCAACATAAAAATGTTCCTTACGACAAAGGTTGTGGGGGATTGATGTGGGACGCTTGGTCGGGTACAGAAGGTATTGAATGGGCTATTCGTAAAATGGATCAAATCAATCGTGAATTAAGAATGATCCCATTTTCTAAATATGACTTCAAGGACTTTAACGAGGAAAAAAGAATGGTTACGGCACCTGTGATGGTTGCTGAAACCCCAATAGCAAGATGGAATCCTGATTTGGGTAAATACTATGTTAAGTTCAAACCTGAAACTATCGAAAAGATGATGAAAAAGTATTTTAGGGAAAACAAGATCCACAAGGTAAATGTAAATCACGACTCCAAACAACAGAAAGATGGTGTCTATATGATGGAAAGTTATATTGTTGGGGACAGAAACACAAGTAATTTGTTTCCTGATCTACCTGAAGGTTCTTGGGTTGCTACATACTATGTTGATAATGATGAGGTATGGGACAAAATCAAATCAGGTGAGTATAATGGTTTTTCACTTGAGGGCTATTTCATCGAGAAATATGAAGATGATATGATTGAGAAGGTTAAAGAAGAACTCCAAGCTGTCGTAGAATCAGAAGATATTGATGAAATCAAAGAATATAAAATTAAACAAATCCTAAATATTAAATGAAAAACTTTTTAATGGTATTTATGGCTTTTGTTAGTCCCCTACTACCACTAGCATTACTTGTATCCTTATCTTCGGTTTTAGACACTTTCGTTGGTCGTTGGTATGCCAAACACATAGGAGAGGAAATAACCTCAAGAAAGACAAGAAAAGGACTTACAAACAAATTAGTCATCTACTTTACGGTATTGATTACAACATATTTAATAGATCGTTTTATCATAAACGAAATAATGAGGAATTACATTTGGTTTGATTGGGCTTTTACCAAGTTCTTTGCATCACTTTTAATTTGGATTGAATACACAAGTATTGATGAAAAAGTTAAGTGGGTTAAGGGTAAAGGACTAACGGATAGAGTGATTGAGTTTGGAAAATCCCTAAAGAGAATTGTGGGGTTTACAAAGGAGATAAACCCAAAAAACTAAATCGTATTAAACAAAAAATAAACAAATATAATTTTAAGTGTATTATGAATAAAACAAGTCAAATTATAGCTAGAATTAAAGAACTTTTCGCGGAAGAAAAGATGGCTATGGATTATACGGCAGCGACAGGAGAAATTATCCGTTGTATGGGAGATGGTTTAAGAGTTGGTGAGGAAGTCAAACAAGTTATTGGTGGAGTTCCAACTCAATTAGTAGATGGAAACTATCTTTTAGATAATGGTAAATCTATCACAGTAGCGGCAGGTACAATCAAAGAAATAAACGAATATGACGCAAGTAGCGACAAACCAAATCCTGTAGAAATGGAAAAAGAAATGACTATGGGCGATTACAAGGACAAAATGGCGGATTACAAAAACGAGATTGATTCTAAATTGGAGAACGGCACAGAGGTAAAAGTTTTATCTAAAGGTGACGCTCTTTCAGTTGGAGATATGGTTTTGGTAAAAGACGCTGAAGGAAACTTTGTAAAAGCACCAGAAGGAGAACACAAACTTGAAGGTGGATTGACGATCTATACTGACGCTGATGGTTTCATCAACGAGTTAGAAACGGAAGAAACTGAAAAGGAAGACGAAGCTGATAATGAAGAAATGAAAACTATGTTTGAGGCAGTTTCAACTATCAAATCTATGGTTGATGAATTAAAAGCATCAATTAAAGAAATGAAAGAAGAAAACACAGAATTAAAAAACAGATTTAACAAGTTTGCTGCTGAACCATCAGTAGAAACAATCGCTAAAAAACCTGAATTGATCGCACCATCTGCAAAGAAGGAAGATAAACTTAAGTTTTTTGCAACAAGATAAATAAATAAACCTATAAAAAAAATAAAAAAATGGCTTTAGATTTGAATGGCTTGACTCAATATGTAGATCAGGTCAAAATGGATTTAATTAAGAAGATGATTCTCGGGGGTCGTTCAACACAATTTATGACTATTCAACCGGGCATAAAGAGCGCTGATGCGATCAATCTGTTGTCTTCTAACTTAGTAGCTCAAGCTGGTGGTTGTTCGTTCAACGACGCAGGTGATACTATCTTAACACAAAACACACTAAACGTATGTCCCTTGAAAGTTCAAGAATCTATCTGTATTGATTCACTAGAACAATATTGGACTCAGGTAATGTTACAACCGGGTTCATACGATACAGATTTTGGATTTGAAAGAATCTATACTGAAGAGAAAGTAGCTCAAGTATCTTCTTTAATTGATACTTTAATCTGGCAAGGTAATACATCTTTAACAGGTACAACTCAATTAAACTTATGTGATGGTATGATCCATTTGGCAAATACAACTTATTCAGCTTCTACAGTTGATGGTAATGTATCAAATGCTACAGCGATCACAGCATCTAATATTATCCAATTAGTAGATGACGCAGTACAAGTAATCCCTACAAACGTTGTAGCACAAGACGATCTTTATCTCTACTGCGGATACGATTTTGCAAGATTATACTTCACAGCATTAAGAAACGCAAACCTTTACAACTACCCATCAGTAGAAACAGGAGCAAATGACTTTATGATTACTATTCCTTCTGCAAATGTTAAATTAGTTGCGGTTAAAGGTCTTACAGGTACAAACAAGTTCTTCATCACTCCTAAATCTAATATTTTCTTCGGAACTGACATTTTGTCAGATTATGAGGACATCCAGATTTGGTACTCGATGGACTTCCAAGAGGCTAGAACAAATATCCGCTGGAAGCAAGGTGTGAATTGCGCTTTTTGGGAATACGTTGTATACTTCAAATTGTAATCTAAATTAAAATATTAAAAGGGGGTGTAAAAGCCCCCTTAAAAAAAAATAAACTAAAAAAAAATATATATTATGGCTTTTAATTGTAACCTAAATGACGGTTATTTGCTCGGCTGTAGCAGCATAGGGGGGGTCCAGCAAGTATGGATCGGTGAGTTTATTGACGGAGTACAATACACTACCGACTCTTGTGGCATCATCACAGGAATCACAACTACGGGACTCACAGCATACCAATTCGAGCAAGAGTTAGAGACAGCAGGATTAGTTCAAACTGGAAATTATGATAGACAGCAAGGAACGGTTTTTTATGATACTCAATTAACTATCAAAATGTTCGGTCTTGATTGTAACGTTAGAAATAGATTGATTGAACTTGGACGTTCGCCCCTTTACGCAGTTATTAAATCCCAAGCAGGTGACTACTACTATGCTGGAATTGAAACGAGTGGAAGGGCAAGTGCCGGAGAAGCGAATCTTGGAACTTTACTTTCAGATATGAACGGGGTTTCCCTAACAATACAGTGGAAATCTGGAAATGGTGTTTATCTAATTGATTCAGCACTACTTGGAACAAGTATAACAGTTCTTTAATCCACCAGGTCTTTTGACCTTCTATTATAGAACCCCCTTTAATCAGGGGGTTTTTTTGTTTCACGTGGAACATATTAAAATCCCCAACCCAAGAAGTAATCTAATACACTACTAAATTGTACTTCAAAGTCACCATAGTATCCTGAATACCAAGTATTAAGAGAAAATGTAACCGCTGTTTTGTGGTTTAATTCCACACGACACATAGCATTTAGTTCTTCTAATGTAAAATCATTCAATTCATCACATAATAAGAATTGTTTTTTCACATCATCAGTCAAAGACCAAGCAGTCGTGATAGATGTTTCCATAATTGTGTCTGCTAATAAATGGATTTTCTTACTAGCAATTCTTCCGTTGTTTTTTAAGATATTCATTTTGTCTTGTTTTTAATTGTTTCTACAAATATAAGAATAAAACAAATATGAATCAAAAATATTTAATAAAAAAAGTATGATTACTATACCAAATTATCAAACAAGTTTAACGCCATTCACCTTATTGGAGAAGACAACTATACCTTTATCGGCTGTTACTTATATTTTAGAATTGAATGGTAAGGAATTAAATGATGAAACTTTGTTATTTTTAACTGGTGAGACATCACCAAACATAAACAGATGGAATTGGTTTCCAATCAACTTAACACCTTACGATTTAATAGGAGGTCAGTATTCATACAAGGTATGGCAGACCACAGGATCAACTTTATCTATATCAGGTTTAACAACCAACGATGTAGTTGAAACAGGTCTAGCAATAATAACCACAAGTGGTGGGACACAAGGAACTACTTATGTTGCTCCACCACAAACACAAACACAATACATATTTCAATAATTATGGAAGCAAGTAAAGATATAGAAAAAGAAAGTAATGGACCTAAATTAAAGGTATTTCAGTTTAATGAGGCGTACCAAGCTCCGACATATAAGTTTGAACGAAAAGGAGATTATCACTTCCTATCTTTTGGGGCTAGTAATGATTATCCCAATTTGATTTTAGATATGTATAATGCATATGGGAGTCCACTCCATCGTGCAATTATCAACAAAAAAACAAAAATGACTGCTGGTTTTGGATATAAAAAAATACAAGATCCAAAATTAGAGGAATGGGCTAAACGTAATAACCTTGAAAGATTGTTGTTGTATATCGCAAAAGATTTTATGATCTTTGGTGGCTTCGCTTTAGAAATTATTTGGAATAGAGAAGGGACATCATTTGAAATGAAACACCTACCAATCCATACTTTAAGAATTGGTCTTAAAGAAACTGAAGCAGAAGCGGACTATTATTGGTACAGCAAGGATTGGAATCAGTATCGTAAAGAGGGATATACCCCTGAATACATCAAAAGATTTGATCCTAAAGATAGATCGGGTAGACAAGCCGTATATTACATAGATCCCAACCCAAGTGCAACAGATTTATACCCAATTCCTGATTATTCAACAGCAATCAATTATATTGAATTGGATTATCAAATTGGTAAGTTCCACCTTAACCAAGTAATGCAAGGATTTTCAGCAGGGTTCTTACTTTCATTCAATACAGGTGTTCCAACACCAGACGAAATGAACCAAACATATCGTGAGATACAAAGAAATTATCGTGGTACAAATGGGTCAGGTTCTATCATTATTACTTATGCTGATTCTAAAGATCAAGCACCTACGTTTGAACCAATCAATCTAAATACTACTGATGAAAGATTTATTCTTTTACAAGATCAGGTTGAACGTAATATCACACAGAGTCACGAGTGTCCCATTCAACTAGTGTCTGTAGTCCCTGGTAGTTTAGGATCACAAGACGAACGTAAGGAACTTTTGGCAGAGTTTCAATTATACTATATTGAAATCAAACAAAACCAGCTAGAGGAGGCAATTAACGGTGTATTAGAAACAATCGGTTTCACAGAAGAAATCTTATTGAATAAATATACAACGGCAGATGAGACAGGTATAATGACTCGTAATGAAGAACCATTACAGATCGCTGATAGTAGAGTTGATAGAGGTAATAATTATATTGGTGGACTGATCTAACAAAAAACAATAAACTATATTTAATATAAAAGATTATGAGTTACAATCCAGTAGTTTATTTTATATCAACAGAATACCTAAAGCAGGTGACGCCGATCGAAGAAAACGTCGACGATCGCAAGCTGGTCCCCTTTATTACGCAAGCCGAGAATCTCTATCTCCAACAGTCAATAGGCGAGACCGGTTTGGACGCACTTAAGGCTGGAGTTGTGAATAATAATTTAACACCTCAAGAAGATACATTTATCAGGAATTACGTACAACCTTGTGTCGCGCAGTTCGCATTCTATTTGGCATTACCATATATCGCATACAAAAGTACAAACAAATCCTTATCAAAAGAGAGTAGTGAGTATTCAACACCTGTAGATTTAACCGAATTACAGTTCATTAGAAATAATGTTAAAGACGTTGCGGAATTCTACCAAAGACGAATGGTTAAATATTTATTAGACCATCCAGGTGAGTTTATCTGGTATGATAATCCTGCCGCGAAGGACAACCTCCCACGTACTCCTCAATCTTATTTTAATGGAATGTATACTCCATTCGGTTATGGGTGGGCTGGTCTTCAAACTTGGGTAGAGCCGTATGGTGCAACTGAACCTTGTTCGGGTTGTGGAGGTTTTACTAGAACTAATTTATACTATTAAAAGAATGGATATGACGAACGATTGGGATATAGATGAGGTATTGGATCACCCAAAGCTTTCTGATGAGTTTAAGATCAAGTTTTTTGAGGAACTATTTGGAACAGAATTGACTGATGAAACAGTTGAAGAACATTTTAGAAAATGGAGAGCAGATAATATAAGATCTTCTAATGTTAGAAAGATTATGTATAACGATGAGACCAAAGAAATGTTTATTCAATTTCAGGATAAATCAATCTACACATACTTTGATGTATCGTTCCAATTATTTTTAGATGTATCAGGAGGTAAAGCAACCTGTATTACTTCAGGAGAAAACAAATATGGTAGTTGGTTCGTTGGAAAAACACCAAGTGTAGGAGCAGCAGTCCATAGGTATTTGGTTAAAAAGAATGTTAAGTACAAAAAAGGTGGAACATTAAGATAAAACAAAAGGGACTTGATTGTCCCTTTTTTTATATAAAAACCCCTCCCGATAAAGACAAGACATCAATAACAACAAGAAGATCAGGAGGGGACATAGAAAATAATTACTATAAATATAATTATTCTTTTTCATCTTGTAAAGTTTCATCTTCACCATCAGCACAGGTTAAGATCGTCCATAGTAATTCAATATCATTCATCTTTCTTTTTTCTTTTTTTTATCTTTGCTTCAATATAATATCCATCTTTTGTTACAAATCCTGAATAAATAAAATGATTTAATGCTCTTGTTGAAAGATTAGGAAAAAAGTTTTTTAATTCAACCCTCGTGAAACACGGGAGTTTGAAGTCCTTATCATTCATATTCTTAACATAATATTTTACTGGTCTTAAGAAATCGTATTTTAATTTGACTTTTATTCTAAACTTATATTGTCCCAATTCTTTTCTTGTAATTGTCGTAGAATCAACGATCTCCTTATCGGTGTAGTCCTCTAACAATTTATCTAATATAATTCGCTCATCGTTATTATACTTATCTTGTTGGATATAATTTCTTGCTAGTGTATGTAAGTATTCTTTGTATTCAGTTTCTTCTAATTCTAAATGTGATTCATCTGTTATTTCCCAAAACTCTGCTACAGGTGTTTCCCTTTTCTTTTCCTTTCTTTGCCAACTAGTACAGTAGTTTCTTAAGACCATAAAGGAATAACCTTTTATTTCGTTGAAGTCATCTGTTAATGACCCATCTTCAATTTTAGAATTAAGAATAATCATAACATCTTGGATAATATCTTTTTTATCATCATAAGGTATGTAATTACAAGTAGGTATTGAAGAAACTAAATGTTTTAATTGTCTGTATAACTCTTCGTATATTTTCATAAAGATAAGTATAGATAAAATCTATATTAAATCATTATATCTACCAAAATCTAATTCGGTTTCCATTTCTTTTTTATTTTCTTTCTTATTGCCATTATCTTTCTTATTATCACTATCTTTCTTATTATCACTATCTTTCTTATTATCACTATCATTATCGGCTTTTTTCGCTTCGGTTGGGTTTTTAGAAACCGAATGGGTTTTTTGGGTTTTAGATGGACGCCCACCTTTAGACCCATTCAACTTGTTTCTTTCACAAGTATCTTGGTATTTTTCAAGATCTCTATTGAATTGATTTCTAAATGGAATAAATATCATTCTGGTTAGTGTATCCAACTCTGGTTCAATACCGATATTGTAATCATAACACGCCTTCAATAATTTACCGGCTTGTTCGTCTGTAATTTCATTTAGTATTTCAAGTGAATCTAAATGTAGAATAAAACTTTTTTTCATAATTAAAAGTAAAAAACCCCCGTCAAAATGTAGGGGCTCTCAAATCCTAACATTCCAACGAGGGTATTTATGTAAATGTCTTTTAGGTGAGAGCCTACGATAAATAAATACTTCAATTATTTGGAAAAATCAAATGATATAGAAAAAATCTATAAATACACCTTTTTCATAAACAACATATATTTATATTATGGAAACCGAAATAATAGAACAGGTTGTTATATCCATAGAAGCGTGGAAAGAGTATGAGAAGATCGGAGAAGAAGTTAGGGCTATGGAAGAAACAATATCTAAAGAGGCAGAAAATAACATAGATCCCGTAATGGATTTTTTACTTGAAGTAATCAGGAAGTATGATGACTATGATTTGGGTAAAATATTACGAGGGGTTTATATCCCATTAAAGTTAATAATTGATGATTCACAAAATACTTGAAGAAATAGCCGATCCAAAGTCAATCTATTCTGAAATGATAGATAATATCTTAAGACCCAACCTTCATCTAAAACCTGAACTCATATCCGAACTGGCAATATCCTTCTTGGAAAATCAGGACAAGTTAAACGAGGTAATTAAGAATGGTTATTTTACCTATTATTTTATCCGTGCCGTCATAAATAATGTTAGGAGTAATACCAGTCCATTCTACAAAAATAACATCATTAAAGACCATATTTACTACGACAACATAGACATCATAGACGAAGACAACATAGAAGAAAAAATAGAAAAAGAAATCAAGTTTCAACTCATAGATAAAATCTATACCAAAATCCCCAAAACTTATTTTCAAGAGTTTGTATTCCACGAATACTACACCAAAGGTAAAACCTATAGGGAAATAGCCAGCGAGAATGAAAACTCATTTAGTCATTGCCTTGTCTATCACGAGGTAAAAAAAATCAAAAATGAATTGATAAAAGGTTTGACCGATCCAAAGTAATTTCTTATATTTGTTATATAACTAACAACAAGAAATTATGTGTATTTTAGAAAACTTTATGGAAGATGAGTTGTATTATCAACAACTCAAAAATGAATACGAATATCGTATGTGGGAATTGTTTATACAACAAGAAGAAGAGAAGGAACAAGGGTTTTTACAACAAGCTCCACAATACTTCAAGGACTTGGAACAATACGAAACCTCTATGATGGAAAAAGAGTATCGTGAAATAATTGAATGGGATTTAATAAACAACTAAAAATAAAAGACAAATGGCACAATCAAAAGAAAGACAAATTGCAACACAATCAAACCTTAAACTTGTAGTAGAGTATATGAACTCTTGTAATGAATGTTTAACTATGGTAGAGATTATCCAAATTACAACAGTTCTAAATGACTTTGTGGAGAATGGATACTCCAAAGCACTAACAGATCGTTTTGAGAAGATAGATCAACTCGTATTTGGTAGAAAACCTTAATAATTTTTAATGACGGATAGGGGGCGAAAGTCCCCTTTTTTTGTATGCTTCACAACAAAACGAGAGTATCATATATTTATTAAACAAACAAGATATATGATTACAAAAGCTTTATACGATAAACTTAACCATTTAGCCACTTTAACAAGAATTACAACAAGTGATGCTAAAGAATTGCAAGCAGCAATCAAATTATACATCAATCCAACATACACAGTATGTCTGCGTTGCGTCCAACAATTAAAACACGGACAAAGAATTATCAAAAATTATCTGGCAAATGTTGAAGTTATTGAAGATATACCACCAGTCGTGGAAGAAACTTTAATGGACGAAATTATACCATTAGTTGCTGAACCTGAAGTAGATGAGGTTGAGGCTGATAAGGTAGGGTGTGATAAATGTAAAAGAAAAAGACAAAACAAAAAATGATTGATTTAAGATTAGGGGATTGTTTAGAAATCCTAAAAACATTAGAAGATAATTCTGTAGATAGTATTGTTACAGATCCTCCATATGGAATAGGATTTATGAATAAAGAATGGGATAGTCCACAGAAGCATAAAGAATTGATTGAGAGGGAAAATAAGAGGTCACAAGAAAGATTTCAGGAAGGTAAGTCACCGGTAAAAGGTGGATTTTCCAAAGGAGTTCAACCAGGATTACCGATTGGTGGAGCAAAAGAAGGTAGATGGTTTCAAGAATGGTGTGAGGAATGGGCTAAAGAATGTTTCAGGGTATTAAAACCAGGAGGACATCTATTATCATTTTCAGCTCCAAGAACATATCACAGAATGGCTACAGCGTTTGAAGATAGTGGTTTCCAAATTAGAGATCAAATTATGTGGGTATTTGGTTCAGGCTTCCCCAAATCACATAACATCGGTAAAGCGATTGATAAGATACAAGGTAATAAACGAGAGGTTGTGGTTGATAATCCAAATAAAAGAACCAATAAGGCTGATTTATCTATTGAACCATTAAATAGTTTGAAAAAAGATTTTGATTTAACCAAAGGTAATGGTGAATGGGAAGGGTGGGGAACAGCGCTCAAACCAGCACACGAGCCAATCTGTATGGCAAGAAAACCCATAACTGAAAAATCAATTGCACATAATGTATTGAAATACGGAACTGGTGCAATAAACATAGATGATTGTAGAATTGAAACTACAGATAATCTTAATGGTGGCATATATAATACAAAAGGAACAAGTAAAAAAGATTTAGATGATGCAACAAGTTATTATATGAAAGTAATAGAAACTGACTTTATCCAACCAGAAGGTAGATTTCCTGCTAATATAATATTTGATAAAGAGGCTGGTAAGATATTGGACGAACAGAGTGATAATGCATCAAGGTTCTTCTATTGTCCCAAAGTATCCAAGAAGGAACGAAATGCTGGTTTAGAAGATTTTGAGGATAAGTTACAAGCATCAGCATCATTTAGACCAAACCATATGGAAAAAGCATTGAATGGTGAAGATGGAAACCCATTTGGTAGATACACCCCAACAAAGAATATCCACCCAACAGTAAAACCAATTGCTCTAATGGAATATTTAATCAAACTTGTAACACCGAAAGGTGGGATTGTGTTAGAACCATTTATGGGTTCAGGATCTACAGGGATTGCGGCAAAGAACTTGGGTATGTCTTTTATTGGAATTGAAAAGGAAGAAGAATATTTTGAAATTGCTAAACAAAGAATTAAAGGAAACTAATGAACCTATCAGCGAAACATAAAGCATTTTGTGATGAGTATTTGGCAAATGGTATGAATGCCTTAAGAGCATACGCAACAACCTATAAAGTAAGTGATTCTGTGGCAGGTCCAAGTGGGGATAGATTGCTCAAAAATGTTAAAGTAAAAGAATACCTCAAAGAACAAGGAGAAAAGACGGCAGAACGACTACAAATCACCAAAGAAGGACTACTACAAGATCTTATACAGATCAAGGAAAACAATATTGAGACAAGACCAGCAACTGCTATGAAAGCAATTGAGATCATAAATAAGATGAGTGGGTTTGATGCCCCAATCAAACAGGACATTACCATATCAGAACAACCATTACTACCTGATGATGAATAATGAGTTACAGACAAACGACAGCATTAAAAAAGATTAGATCCCTAAAAAATAGAATTAAAGTAATACAGGGTGGAACATCAGCAGGTAAGACAATAGCAATCCTGATCTTACTTATTGATCGTTGTATTAAAGAACCTGGACTTGAAGTATCCGTTGTAGCAGAAACAATACCAGCGATTAGAAGGGGAGCCCTAAAGGATTTCTTGAAAATAATGAAGGAGACAGGTAGATATATTCCCTCCAACTATAACAAAACCTTATTACGATACGAGTTTAGTAATGGATCATACATAGAGTTCTTTAGTTGTGATTCAGAAGAAAAATTAAGGGGTGCAAGAAGGTCAGTACTCTACGTTAATGAATCGAATAATATAACCTACGATGCTTACCTCCAATTAGCAATTAGAACGAGTGGGGACATATACCTTGACTACAACCCCTCAATAAAGTTTTGGGTGAATACAGAGGTAATAGGACAACCCAATACAGATTTTATCATTCTAACATACAAAGATAATGAAGCACTCCCTGATGAGGTTATTAAGATGTTGGAACAAAATAAAGAAAAAGCCAAGACATCTACCTATTGGGAAAACTGGTGGAAAGTATATGGTTTGGGTGAGACAGGACAAATAGAGGGAACAATCTTTACCGATTACGAAATCATAGATACAATACCAGAAGAAGCCAGTTTGTTAGGATATGGTTTAGATTTTGGTTACAGTCAGGATCCGGCAGCACTCATAGCCTTATACAAATACAACGAAGATATTATCGTAGATGAGGTTGTATATCAAACAGGTCTTCTAAACTCTGAACTGGCAAATATAATGAAACAGAACAAGATTACTGAAGAGGTATTTGCCGACTCTGCTGAACCTAAATCAATCCACGAGTTAAAAAGATTTGGGTTAAAAGTAAAACCTGTTGAAAAAGGTAAGGATTCAATTAACTACGGGATACAGATTTTACAACAAAAACATATGTTAGTAACAAGAAGATCTAAAAACCTACTTGATGAGTTTAGTAAATACCTATGGAAAAAGAATAGAGATGGGGGATATGAGACCACCCCTATTGACGCATATAACCACGCGTGTGATGCTTTAAGATACGTGGCGATGATGAAGATTGGAGCAAGAAAAGAAGCAAGTAATAAACCACTTATGAAGTTTTTATAGACGATAAAAACGACTGAAGGATAAATATATTTAATAGAAAAAGTATGATTGAAATAAATGTTGAGTTAGATGATAGAGTTGATACTTACAATTTCCCTACTGAATGGTCTGAAGTAACCATAGAACAATTTGGACGACTTTACACGATCAATAGGGAAATACATAGTGGTATGTTCTACACATTTGAGGTATTACACCAACTCACAGGAATTGATAGAGAGATTATAGAACAAATTGATTACGAAAGTTTTTCACAGATTGTCGATAAACTAAAGTTCATTTTTGAGCCATTACCTGTAAAGGAAAACCAATCTGTAGTGATAGATGGTGAAGAGTATTTTTTATACACAGAGTTTAATAAATACACGGCAGGTGAGATTATATCAATTGAGACAATACTTCAATCAGTAAATAAAGAAATCTATAGGGTGATGCCTGAACTCCTTTGTATCTTCTTAAGAAAGAAAAAAGAGAATGGTAAATTGGAGAAGTATAAAACATCATTTATGGAAAGAAGGGATAAGTTTAGAAACATTAAGATTGATGAGATCAACCACTTATTCACTTTTTTTCAAATTGGAAGAGATTTATCAGCCAACAATACGAAGGTCTCTTCCGAAGCCAACTAACAAAAGCCCCAAAGGAAAACGAAAGGTTTGCTAAACGACTTGGGGATAAGAAAAAGATGGACGAAAGATACGTATGGTTGGACTTTGTATATAGATTGATGAAGGAACTAAACAAGACAGATGAAGATGTGTATAAGATGAATTACATATCCTGTTTGAATTGGTTGGGATACTTCAAGAATAGAGAAGAAATAAAAGATAAAAATAGCCTATAATGCCAATAACAAGTATTATATCATTAAACCAATTGATTGACTGGTTCCAAAACTTCCAAGAAAATCATTATTTTCTAAAGGATTTTGGTTTCGGAGAACCCTACGACATCGGTACGTCAAGACAAATGACTTTCCCTTATATGTGGGTTACTCTGAATGAAGACAGCTCGATCGCTACAGGGACTAATAATAAAACAGCAATCCCTGATGTGTCCTTTTCCATTATGTTTATGGATAAGATCAACATTCAAGAGAACTACTTGGATGCAAATGGTTTCCCATCAGACAACTCACAAGAGATCTTAAGTGATACATTACAATGCCTTCAGGATTTAGTGACTATGATACAACAGAATTGGCAACAATACGGGGTTTTAATATCCCAAGATGTATCGTTCTATCCTGCTGTTGATGAAACAACTGATAAGGCTACAGGTGTTGTAGGTAGATTTGTATTAAGGTTAAAACAAGTGAATTGTGTAATACCTGAAGCCCCAACAACAATCGTGGTTCAACCAAACCAAGCAACATTTGCCACATTACTTACTTGTGAAACATTACCCGATTGTCCTGTATTCCAAACATACGCTTATACAGGTGGAACATATAATAGTGGGACAACAGAACTTACACTTACATCGTTAAATGGTAATACAATTGTTGTTAGTGGTATTACAGGTGGTGGTGGTGGATCAGGTACTAGCGGTACTTCAGGAACATCTGGTACTAGCGGTACTTCAGGAACTAGCGGTACAAATGGTAGTTCTGGAACTAGTGGTAGTTCAGGGTCTAATGGAACATCAGGTACTAGTGGTACTTCAGGTAGTAACGGACAATCTAATTCATTCTTTGATTATCAAGCAAAGACAACCATAACAACAGGAGATCCTGGTTTGGGTCATATTATTTGGGATAATCAATTTTCACAACCCGCATCAACAACTATAAGTGTTAGTGATACAAAACAAGGTGGAGATAATATTGATTTATTCTTATCTAATATCCCATCAGGTTCAACAATAACAATTCAAGATAAATCAGATCATACTTTATATCAAACTTTTATTGTAGGACAATCTGTGGATAATTCTAGTTATTGGACTTTCCCTGTTACTTATGTAAGTTCTACTACAATTTTTGGAAATAACCAAGATGTTTTATTCATCTTTGTAAGTATGCCATCAGGTACTAGTGGAACTTCAGGTACGAGTGGTAGTTCAGGTCAAAATGGTACTTCTGGTACTAGCGGTACTTCGGGTGCTGATGGTTTAGGTTTATCTTCTAAATCAATTATATTTACGGGTGATACTGGTTGGTATAATCCTGTTACACCGGTTTATAGTAGATATGATGTAGTATTCGCACAACCATTCGGATCAACAAATTATTCTATTTCAATAATGTTTACAAAGGATCAATCTACTGATCCATTAAAATCAGTTTATACAACAAGTAGTCCTACTAATGTTGGGGTAATAAACAAGAGTGTATCAGGATTTACATTTGAAGTAGAGGCTTATTTGTTCGATATAACAAATCAAAGAACTGAAATTATTTGTGTTGCTAATGGTGAAACAGGAGTTCCTGGTACAAGTGGAACATCAGGTAGTAGTGGTACAAGTGGAACAAGCGGTATTAGTGGAAATCCTACAATAACCATCACAGGTGTAACATTAAATCAAACAGGTTGGACTTACAACATATCTACAAACTATTGGGAATATGATTATGTGAATACAGGTATTACAGGATCAGTTCAAGTCAATTTTACATCTTACAATAGTACGAGTAATGTTGTTATATTAGCTGGTATTTATCCTTTCATAGAATTAGATTATGGTACTAATACAGCAACTATAACGGCTGATTATCAACCATCAACAGATATAACAGGTCAAATTGTAATTTATTAAATATGAGTTTTTCAATACCAAATGCATTAAATCTAATTGAGGTTGTACCTCAAACACCACCTGTTTATTCAGGAGCACCTGATTGGGTTTCCATTACAGGAGCGGTCACAAACGAAGTATTATTTTTGGTTAGTGATGCTAGTAATGGTCGTTATACAATTAGGACTACATTCACAAGACCTGGATCAGAAAATATTTATATTGATTGGGGTGATGGAAGTCCAATAGATACTATTTCAACAACAACTACCACAGATACATTCCATCAATATACATCAGGTGGAACTCCAAGTACAAGAGGATATAACACTTGGAAAATTAGAGTATATGGTGATGCTGGAACAAGGATCACAGAATGTAGACCAATATGGAATGTTAATGATTATGCTGCATACCCAAATGGAATGCTTCAGGCTTGGTATGGTGATAATACAGTAACAACGATGTTAGAATATTTCCTTTATGCCACAGTATTAAGAACTCCTATAATGGGATTTTTAGAGTATGTTAGAGTTCCTGAAGGTATGACCGATCCAACTGCTTTGTTTCAAACTTTCAAAGGTTGTACGGTATTACAAAAGGTAGATTTACCAACATCATTATCATTCTTGGCTGCTAATGGTATTGCATCCACTTTTAACGATTGTAGATCCTTAATTGAAGTTAGTGATTTCCCAATAGATATGACTGGTGTAACTAGCCTCAATTCAACTTTTTTTAATTGTGGTGCGATTAGTAAAATTATATTTAGAGGTTCTTTAGATTTAGTGACTGATGCCATAAGTACATTCATAAGTTGTGGAAACTTAGGAACTTTATATTTACCACCATTACCTTTATGTGTTGATTATACCGCTACATTTAGTGATTGTAAAAACTTAAGAAGTGTAAGTTTACCAAAAATACCAAATACAAGTGTTACTTTTGGTAATACATTTCAAGGGTGCAGTAGATTACAAAATGTTTTTTTAGATCCAAATACAACCGCTACAGTACAATTGGCGAATGTTTTTGATGGTTGTAGTAGTTTGAAAGAACTTATATTTCCAGCAAATCTAAATGTAACGAGTTTTTCAAGTACTTTTCTTAATTGTACTAATTTAACAAATGTAGTATTTCCAACAAGTGTGGCAAATTGTACGAATATGGGTACTACATTTAGTGGTTGTTATATGTTGAGTTCATTAACTATGCCAGTTATTGGACCAACAGGTACATTTGGTATGGGTAATTTTCTTACAAACTGTAGAAACTTAACTGATCTTACAATACCTGATTCTTTTAGTGGGATTACAACTTTATCAAATGCATTTAATGCTAGTGGTTTGATTACAATTAAATTACCGGCAACTATGAATTCTTGTACTACTTTTGCAACCGCATTCCAAAGTTGTACAGCATTAAGAAATGTTACATTACCTACTTCTATGAATGCCGTAACTACATTTTCAAATACTTTTAATGGTTGTAGAAATCTTAAAGATATTACTTTTCCAACTACGATGAGTGCTTTGGTTTCTATTGGGGCAGCATTTCAAAATTGTACCAGTTTAAGAAATGTAACATTACCAACTACAACCGCTATAGGTAATGTTGGAGGTAATTTAGGATTAACAAGTACATTTTCTGGTTGTATTGCATTAGAAAGGGTTGTTTTACCATCAACAATAAATGGAACTATTGCTAATTTTTCAGCTCAAAACTGTTTTTCAGGTTGTCGTAATTTGAAATCTGTAACTTTACCTGTTGTTGGTATGAATATTGCATTTACAAATGCTA
>Ga0315904_10003408_pt1 | contig 23373 bp, 23 predicted proteins | sample LakEriMetagenome_6_FD_203529 | JGI IMG/M metagenome (GOLD analysis project Ga0315904, IMG submission 203529) | Freshwater fungal communities from buoy surface, Lake Erie, Ohio, United States - Buoy 12 MA120 | ecosystem: Environmental > Aquatic > Freshwater > Lake | place: USA: Lake Erie, Ohio... | reverse complement strand
CGCGGGTCTCCGCCTTCAAGCCGGTCTCGCGCTCGATCCGCGCGGCCACCTCGCCAGCGGTCTGCCCCTCGCTCACGCCCACCAGCACGAAACTCAGGCGGTTGCGGGTGCCAGGGACGAAATTGAGCGCGTTGGAGTAGCGGGTATAGAGCACCACGGTGCTGGTGAAGCTCGGGATCGAATCCGCGATGCCGCGGATCACGGCGCGTTGATCATTCAGCTCCAATCGCTCGCCGATGGGGCTGACGCCTGCGGGGAAGAAACGCAGCGCGCCGGTATCATCAACCGCGACTGCATCGGGCGCGAAGAGCACCGATTTGTCGCCCTCGGCCATGCGTTGGGGCAGGCCGATCAGCGTCGCATCATCGACCCCAATGACGCCCACGCCTTCAAGATCGCCTTCCTTGGTGCGGACATTGGCCTGCGCCCGCAGATGCGGCACAGCCCATTCCACCCCTTCGACCGAGCGCACCCGATCTAGCGCGGTAGCGGGCATGGCGTAGCTGACATCGGTGGTGCGGCTGACCGGGTCCATCACCCACACCTCGGCCTCGGGCGCGTTGTAGACGCCGCTCGCCCCGCGTTCGACGAGGTTGACGAAGATCGTCATCTGCTGGGTGATGAGCAGGGTAGAAAAACCGATACCGAACAACAGCCCGTAGAACTTCTGGGCATCTCCGGTGAGCATCCTGATGGCGATCCAGAGCACGTGCGGGGAACCTCTGCGAGAAGGAGGGGTTGCAAAGCGAGGCGGTGACGCTCAATAATGAACGACAGCGTTTAATTGAACGGGACCGTTCACTTTGTCAACCCGCCGAACATCAGTTGCTGAAAGAAACTTACCCTGCGGCAAGCCGGTGCGCAAGCCCGGTCGTCCGCTCGATGAGGCCAAACGGCGCGCAATCGTCGAGGCGGCGGCGCTGCATTTTTTCCAGAACGGCTATGCGGCCACCTCGATCGAGCAGGTGGCCGCCGATGCGGGCGTCTCCAAGGTCACGATCTACAACCAGTTCGGCGACAAGCGCGCGCTGTTTGTCGCCGCGGTTGAAGGCCAATGCGAGCGGATGCCCGAGAATTTTTCGATCGGGGGAACGCAGCCCGGCGCGATCCGCGAGCGCCTCACCGCGATCGGGGAATCGATGGTGTTCTTCCTCTCCCGCCCGGAAATGATCCAGTTCGACCGGCGCATCGCGGCCGAGACCGAGCACGAGCCGGCGATCGGCACGGCCTTTCTGGATGCCGGACCGCGGCCGATGAAGCGCGCCTTTGCGGCATGGCTGGAACATGCGTGTGCCGCCGGCGAACTGGCCATCAATGATGCCGAACTCGCCGCCGAGCAATTCGTCTCGATGTGCAAGGGGATGGGCGATCTCGAACGCCGCTTCGGGGCGGAGGTTACGCCGGAAATCAGCACGTGCCGGATCGCCGGGGCGGTCGAGGTGTTCCTGGCAGCCTATAGCACGGCGAACCATCGATAATTCGCATCACGCTGTTCGAAAATTAGCACCATGGCGGGAATGGCGCATTATCTTGCCATTCACTGTCGGCGTCCTACATTGCTGCAGACGAAAGGAATCCAGCCGATGAGCGATAACGATCCCCAGCAGCAGCCGGACGGCCCCAATCCCTGGGTCAGGCAGTTGATGATCTGGGGCGGCATTTTCCTTGCGCTCCTGCTGGTGGTGACGCTGTTCAGCAACGCCGGGCAGACGCCGGGCGCCGCGATCCGCTATTCCGATTTCCGCTCGGCCGTGGCCGAAGGCGAAGTGCAGGATGTGCAGATGGGCGAGGAGCTCATCACCGGCACGCTCAAGAACGGCGACAGCTTCTCGACCGTTCCGGTGCCGAACGACATCGAGATCACCCGCCTGATGGAAGCGAACGGCGTGCGCTTTACTGGCAAGCAGCGCGAACAACAGAGCGTGCTTCTGTTCATCCTGCTCAATTCGCTGCCGTTCCTGCTGATCCTAGGGATCGCCTTCTTCGCGCTGCGCCAGATGCAGAAGGGCGGCGGCGGCGGCGCGATGGGCTTTGGCAAGTCCAAGGCCAAGCTGCTGACCGAACGTTCGGGCCGCGTCACTTTTGACGACGTCGCCGGGATCGACGAAGCGCGCGAGGAACTGCAGGAAATCGTCGAATTCCTGCGCGATCCGCAGCGTTTCTCAAAGCTTGGCGGGCAGATCCCCAAGGGCGCGCTGCTGGTCGGCTCGCCGGGCACCGGCAAGACCCTGCTGGCCCGCGCTATCGCGGGTGAGGCGGGCGTACCCTTCTTCACCATCTCGGGCTCGGACTTCGTCGAAATGTTCGTCGGCGTCGGCGCCAGCCGCGTGCGTGACATGTTCGAACAGGCCAAGAAGAACGCGCCCTGCATCGTCTTCATCGACGAAATCGACGCCGTCGGCCGTTCGCGCGGACACGGGCTCGGCAATTCGAACGACGAGCGCGAGCAGACGCTGAACCAGCTGCTGGTCGAGATGGACGGGTTTGAAGCCAACGAAGGCATCATCATCATCGCCGCGACCAACCGCCCCGATGTGCTCGATCCGGCGCTGCTGCGTCCGGGCCGCTTCGATCGTCAGGTGGTCGTGCCGATCCCCGATATTGACGGGCGCGAGAAGATCCTCGGCGTGCACATGAAGAAGGTGCCGCTGGCGCCCGACGTGAATCCGCGCGTGATCGCGCGCGGCACCCCGGGATTCTCGGGCGCGGATCTCGCCAACCTGGTCAACGAAGCCGCGCTGCTTGCTGCCCGCCGCAACAAGCGGTTGGTGGCGATGCAGGAGTTCGAGGACGCCAAGGACAAGGTCATGATGGGCGCCGAGCGTCGCTCGATGGTGATGACCGACGACGAGAAGAAGATGACCGCCTATCACGAGGCTGGCCACGCGATCGTCTCGGTGTACGAGCCGGCGTCCGATCCGATCCACAAGGCCACCATCATCCCGCGCGGCCGCGCACTGGGCATGGTGATGCGCCTGCCGGAGCGTGACAGCTATTCCTACCACCGCGACAAGATGCACGCGAACCTCTCGGTCAGCATGGGCGGGCGCGTGGCGGAAGAGATCATCTTCGGCCACGACAAGGTCAGCTCGGGCGCCTCGTCGGACATCCAGTATGCGACCAATCTGGCGCGCAACATGGTCACCCAGTGGGGCATGTCGGACAAGCTCGGCCCCTTGCAGTATGAAGAGCAGTCCGAAGGCTACCTCGGCATGGGCGCTGCGCAGCGCACCTTCCGTTCGGGCAAAACCAACGAGCTGATCGACACTGAGATCAAGAGCCTCGTCGAAGGCGCACACACCCGCGCGACCGACATCCTCAAGACCAACGAGGACCAGCTCCACCTGCTCGCCCAGGCGCTGCTCGAATACGAGACGCTGACCGGCGAGGAGATCAAGGCGCTGCTCGAAACCGGCAAGATCGACCGTCCCGACGCCCCGCGCGGGCCGAGCGTTCCGGCGCAGGTGCGCGGTTCGGCCATCCCCAAAGCCGGCAAGCGGTTCGGCGGGTCCAAGGAAACCGGCGGTGACGAGGCTCCGCAAGGCGCCTGACACCATCACAAGCGATCACCAGGAAAGGCGCCGGGAGCAATTCCGGCGCCTTTTTCGTGGGGTGTCAGCGCAAGGGAGGAGATCGGCGGCTTGCTCAAGTCCCGCGAGCATAGCGATAGCCTGCGGCAGGCGCTCGCGCGGTTCCTGATGGCGCGGCTTGCCTGCGGGTTGACCTTCAGAACCCGCCGAGCACGCCCAGCGCCAGCAGGAACAGGACCAGCACAATCTGGACGCAGCCAAGCAGCACAAAAAAACGCCAAAGCGCCGAAAATCGCGACAGGCCATAGGCATAGCGCAACTGCTTGTAGAGATGCAGCGGCGCAGCGATGAAAAACAGCATCGCCGCCCACTCGCTGCCGCCGGGGATCACGCTGATAAGCGACATGACGATGAACAGCAGCGACATGAAGCTGAGCGAATAGGTCACGAAGATCGCATGGTCATAGACCTCGTATTGCCGTCGCCACGCGAACATCAGCCACAGAAACGGTACTGAAAGCGGGATCAGCAACCAGCTGAATTTGTAGCCGTTCGCCTGCAGCTTGTAGAGCATCAGGCTGGGGTTCTTCTTCCACTTCTCCAGAAGCGCCTTATTGAGCCAGGGGCCTGCGGTGTTGACGCTGGTCACCGCGTCGGACGTTACTCCGCCCAACCCCTTGTCAAACACCAGGTTGAGGCCCTTGAGCTCGTTGTCGATTTCCGCCCGGCGCGGGCTTGTGCGCGGCAGGTCGGCACGCTCCTTTTCGAGCGTATTGATCTGGTTGCGCACTTCGGTCTGGAACGGGTTGCCCTTGTCCGCCCCGAAGACACCCGGCGCAATGTCGGTCGGTGCGGAAATGCCCACCATCTGGAACACCGCAAACATCGCAAAGACGCTGAACAGGAACATCGCCATCGGGCTGACGAACTTGGCGCGCTCACCCGCGATGAAGCGGCGAGTCAATTCGCCGGGCTTGAAGGTCAGCAGCGGCAGGGTGTTCCACAGCTTGCCATCGAGGTGCAGCACGCCGTGCATGATGTCGTGCCCGATCGCGGCAAGGCTGCGGTGGACATGGGCCTTCTGGCCGCACTGGGCGCAGTAATGGCCGCTCACCATCGCGCCGCAATTGGCGCAGGCCGCAGGCGCCGCGGGTGCTTCGCCCGCCTCGCCATGCGCAGGCTCGACCGCACGGCTCATCAGCCCGCCTTCGATCGCTGCACCAATGCCTTCGCCGAAACCGCTCATTACTCCGCGCCCTTTTGCCCCGGTCGTTTGCGAACATGGCGGGAAACCGCGTGCGAGACCAGTTGCATGTGCGCCGGCCTCAGCGCGCGGCGAGTTTGCGCTCGATCGCGGTCCACAGCTGGGCAAAGGCGCGCGCGGCGGGCGAGCGCGGGGCAAAGGCGCCCACCGGCTTTCGTTCGACCGCGCATTGCTCGACCGCGCTGGCGAGCGGGATCACCGGCCAGTTCGCATTCGCCTCGCGCGCATCCTTGTGCAAGGATCGGCGCAGATCGATCATCGAGAGCACCGGCAGGATCGGCGGATGGCCCTTGCCTTGCCCGCGCACCTCCTCGACCACCACCTCGAGCGCTCGCGCCGAGAGCGGCGAGGGTGGCAGCGGGACGATCACCAGATCGGCCGCGCGCATCACCTGTGCGCTCACCTCGTTGAGCACCGGCGGGCAATCGAAGATGATCCGGTCGTAATCCTTGGCCAGCCCCTCGACCAGTTTCGCCAGCCGCTTCTTCTTGCCGAGCCGGTCGAACTGGCGGTCAAGCGCGCGGATGCTTTCATCAGCGGGGAGCAGATCGAGATTGGCGTAACCGGTCGTCTGGATCAGCTTGGCTGGATCGCTGCCATCGGCGAACACGCTGCCGGCGCTGCGCTTCTTGTGCGGATCGATGCCGAGCAGGAAGCCCGAGCCATTGGCCGGATCAAGATCCCACAAGAGCGTCTTGCGGCGCGAGATGGCGCTTGAGCACCATGCGAGATTGACCGCGAGCGTCGTCTTACCGACCCCGCCCTTGACGCTGTAGACCGCGATCGATGCCATGAAGTGCTGCCCGCTTCCGGTGTGTTACCGTTTGATTACAACTTCAAGGGATAGCGTCCCGGCGCGCAATGGCAAGCATCGCCGCAGCAAGGTCAAGAAGCGGTCAAGCAGCCCTCGGCAAGGGCCAGGGCGCAAGCAAAAAGGGGCCTGGCGCGCGCCAGACCCCCTTAATGCCAGTGACATCACTGAAATGTCGCAATCAGCCGTCGTAATCACCGCCGAGCGAAGTGGTGCGCGCCGGAGCCGAAGCGGTGATCCGCAGGGCTTCAGCCGACTGGCTGAGCGAACCGATCTCGTCCGCCTCGTCCTCGTCATCGGGGAGGATCTTCTGCAGGCTCACCACCACCGATTCGTGGAGATGGTGCGGCGAGACGGTTTCCTCGGCGATTTCGCGCAGCGCCACGACCGGGTTCTTGTCACGGTTGCGGTCGAGGGTCAGTTCGCTGCCACCGGAGATCTCGCGGGCGCGCTGGGCGGCGAGCAGGACGAGGTCGAAGCGGTTGGGAACCTTGTCGACACAATCTTCAACGGTAACGCGTGCCATGGGCGGCCTTTTCAGAATCGCTGGGGAAAGAGCAAAGCGCAGCTAGGCATCGGAGGGCGCAAAGTCAAGGTAATGCAATTGCCGCGCTTTGCCGCTAGGCGTGGCGCATGGAACCTGCGCCCACTGCCGCTGCCGACAGCGCGCCCGCCTACGCCGACCTCCCGCCGTTCGCAATCGCGGCGCAAGGCCACAACTTCACCTTCTACCCTGCCGGTACCGACCGGCTGCGCGCCTTGCTCGATCTGATCGGCAGCGCGAAGCAGCAGCTCGACATGTTCTACTACCTGTTCGATAGCGACGCCTCGGGAACGATGGTGCGCGACGCGCTGGTTGCGGCGGCGCGGCGCGGGGTGGCGGTCGATCTGATCGTCGATGATTTCGGCAATGATGCGGGCGCTGCGTTTTTCGAGCCGCTGATCGAGGCCGGCGGCAAGTTCGCGAGCTTTTCGCCCAGGTGGGGAAGGCGCTATCTGGTGCGCAACCACCAGAAGTTCGTGATCGCCGATGGCGGGCGCGTGATGACCGGCGGGGCGAATGTCTCCGACCACTATTTCGATCCGCCCGCCGCCAATGGCTGGTGCGATCTGTCGGTGATGATCGAGGGCGCGGTGGTGGAACAGTTCACCCGCTGGTTCGGCTTGCTTAGGGCATGGGTCGCAGGCGAGGCGGCGGGGCGCACCCGGCAGCTGCGGGCGCTGCGCGATATCGTCAAGGCGTGGGATGGCGGGGATGGTCCGGTGCGGCTGCTGGTCGGCGGCCCGCTGGTGCGGCGCGGGCATTGGGCCTGGGTGCTGCGCCGCGATCTGGTGACAGCCAAGCGGCTCGATACGGTTTCGGCCTATTTCTCCCCGCCGCGCAGCTTCCGCCGCCAGATCGCGCAGGTCGCCCGCCGGGGCGACGTACGGATGGTGATGGCGGGCAAATCCGACATCGGCGCCGCGATCGACATGGCGCGGCTGCAATACAAGCCGTTGCTGGGCGCGGGCGCGCGGATTTTCGAATTCCAGCCGTGCAAGCTGCACATGAAGCTGCTGGTGGCGGATGATGCGAGCTATTTCGGCAGCGCCAATCTCGACAAGCGGTCGGTCCGCATCAATGTCGAGCTGATGGTGCGGATCGAGGACGCCGCGCTCGCCACCCAGCTGCGCGCGCTGATCGATCACATGGAGGCGGCGAGCGAACCGATCACCCGCGCATGGTATGCGCGCGAGAGCACATTCCTCAACCGGATGCGCTGGCGGGTGGCCTACTGGATGAGCCTCGCCGACTATCGGATCAGCAAGGCAGGCGCAGGTTAGGGGTTGTCCGGCAGGCCTGCGCCTATCCGTAGAACTCGGCCCTGAGGTGGTCGTCGAGCGCGGGGGCGTTGAATGCAAGGCTCGCGGGATCGATGCTGCCCGGCATGGCTCGTTGCGCAGAAGATCGCGATAGTTCCTTGGGCGCCGAGTTCTTAACTTCACGACGATGGAGACATTGGATCAAGGCAGTCTTGAGCAGACGCAAGCTGCGATTCATGGGGGGATGAGGAAATGGACAAACTAAACCGTCGTCGGTTCGTCGAAGGCAGTCTTGTTTCGGCATTGGCCTGACGGAATTCCGACGTGGCAACGCTGCCGATCTGATGATGATATCGGTGATCTAGAAGCCCGAAATCCCGGCGGTGACATTGCCCGCCATCGCCGTTCAGACCGTGCCGTCCACCCGCACTTCGGAAATGAATCGCTGATCGGCCGAGAACAGGCGCGGGAAGCGGACCGTGGCAAAGGCGTCGGTGGACGCATCGGCGAACAGCGAGCCGACAAACGCGGTTTCCGCGAAACGATTGGGAGCAATCGTCGGGCGCGGGATTTTGGGAATGATACTCACCGGACGCGACCTCGGCAGCGGAATGGGGGAATGTGCGAGGAGGTGTAAGTAATTGACCTCGCGTGCACAAGTCCGGCTTCGCGGCGCGCCCCTTGCGCGGGACTATGGGGCTGCATATGCAATCGCTCGCGGCGCCGCAGCGGGTGGGCGCAGTTCGGCGCAGGGGGAACATGATGCGGGCAAGGGTGCTTTTGGCTGGGCTTGCCATGATTGCAGCTTGCAGCACCGCGCGGGCCGAGGAGGGCACGCTGGTGATCGTCGGCGGTGGGCTCGACTGGGCCAATGCCGATATCCTCACGGCTCTGCTCGAAGCGCGCCCGTCCGATGCGCCCGGCATTGCCATCATCCCCGCAGCCACACAAGGCATCGCTGGCTCGACCCGCGCGATCACCGCAGCGCTCGAACGGCACGGGGCGAGGCCAGAAGATGTCGCCGTGGTGCGCCTTGCCCTTACCGATGATCCCGCGACGCCGGAGGTGGACGAGAGCACCTGGCGCGGCAATGCCGATGACCAGGCCGAGATCGCCAAGGTTGCCCGCGCCGGGGCGATCTGGTTTGTTGGCGGCGATCAGCAAAACATCACCGCCGTGCTGCGTGAGGCGGATGGGCGAGACACCCCGATGGCCGCCGCAATCCGCCGCCGCCTTGCCGAAGGCGCGGTGGTGGGAGGTACCTCGGCAGGGGCCATGATCATGGGCACGGATATGATCATCGAGGGGCAAAGCCTCGGCCCGCCGCTTGTCGCCGGGGGTGGCGATCCGCTCGTACTGGGGCCGGGGCTCGGTTTTCTCGAGGGCGTGCTGATCCACGTTCATTTTGGCGAGCGAGGGAATCTCGGGTTGCTCGCTGCGGCAGTGACCGATCCCGCCCAGCCGCTCCATTTCGGGCTCGGGATCGACGAGGATACCGCGCTCGTGGTGAGGCCGCGCAGCGGCACGGCGCGCGTCGTGGGGAGCGGCTATGTGACCCTGCTCGATGCCCGCGCAGCGCGTCGCATGGAAGACAGGCGCACCGCGATCACCGGCCTTTCCCTTGGCCTCGTCGCAGCGGGCGACAGCATCGATCTTGCCACATGGCAGGTCACCCCGGCGCCCGCCCGCCGTGCGGTGACAGCGCGTGGCCCGGAGGAGACCCCTCTCCTCCCGGGCGGCGGCATGGCCTATGGCGACCAGCGCCTTGCCGCTGTCGTTGGTGAAGCGCTGCTCGAAGGCGGGGTTCCTGCAGTCGAGCGCCATTCCTTCGCCGGATCCGAGGGCGTCACCTACCGTTTCACCGTTACGCCTGCGAGCACGGGTTGGTGGAGCCGCGATGGCCGCGGGCGTGGACGCTACACGATCGCGGGTGTCGATTTCGCCATCCTCCCGATCGCGGTTCAGATTACGCCCGCCGAGTGACCTCTACTCGAACCCGTAGTCCGAATAGTCCTTGTAGTTGGGCGAGGTGAATTTGGTGATGTCGCTCTGGAAGTGGAGCGGGACGTTGCCGGTCGAGCCGTGGCGCTGCTTGGCGACGATCAGCGTCGCCTTGCCCACCAGCTCTTCGTATTTCTCCTCCCACGCACGGTATTTCTCCTGCGCATCGGGCGAGGAGCTGCCGTCGGGCGTGTCGGGCTTGACCAGCATGTGGTAATAATCCGAGCGGAAGATGAACCACACCATGTCGGCGTCCTGCTCGATCGAGCCGGATTCGCGCAGGTCGGAGAGTTGCGGGCGCTTGTCCTCGCGGCTTTCGACCGCACGGCTGAGCTGCGAGAGTGCGATCACCGGCACCTGCAATTCCTTCGCCAGCGTCTTGAGGCCGCGGCTGATCTCAGAGATTTCGTTGACGCGGTTGTCGTTGGCGCGGCCCGAACCTTGCAGCAGCTGGAGATAATCGACCACGATCAGCCCGATGTCGTGCCGCCGCTTCATCCGCCGCGCGCGGGTGCGCAAGGCCGCGATGGTGAGCGCGGGCGTATCGTCGATATAGAGCGGCAGCTCGGCAAGCCGCTGGCTGGCGAAGCTCAGCTTCTGGAAATCCTCGCGGGTCAGCTTACCGCTGCGCAAGGATTCCGAGGAAATCTCGGCCTGTTCCGCCAGAATGCGGGTGGCGAGCTGGTCGGCGCTCATTTCGAGGCTGAAGAAGGCGACCGGCGCGCCGTAGTTGAACTCGCCGCCCTCGCGCTGCCACACCAGATGCGCCTCGGCGCAGTTGAAGGCGATGTTGGTGGCGAGCGAGGTCTTGCCCATGCCCGGCCGGCCGGCAAGGATGACAAGGTCGGAATTGTGGAGGCCCGAGGTCTTCTGGTCGATCGTCGAAAGTCCGCTGGTCTTGCCCGACAGACCGCCGCCCGAATTCATCGCGGCTTCGGCCATCTTGATCGCGGTCAGCGCGGCATCGCGGAAGGTCGCAGCCTCGCGGCCCGTCGCCGCGCCTTCGGCGACGCGGAACAGATCGGCCTCGGCCTGCGCGATGCGGTCCATCGGCGAGGTGTCCTGCGAGGTATCGAGCGCGCCTTCGACCAGCCCGCGCCCGACGCTCACCAGCTCGCGCAGCAGCGCCAGATCATAGATCTGCTGGGCCAGTTCGCGCGGGAGCAGCAGGCCGGCCCCGCTCGCGGTGAGCTGCGCCAGATAGGACGTGCCGCCCAGCTCGCGCAGCGCATCATCGGCCTCGAAATAGGGGCGCAGCGTGACGGGCGAGGCGGTGGCATTGCGCTCGATCAGCACCAGGACGCGTTCGTAGATGCGCTGGTGGATCGGTTCGAAGAAGTGCTCGGGCCGGATCGGCACCTGCAATTCCTCGATCACGCGGTTGTCGATCAGCACTGCGCCCAGAAACGCGGCCTCGGCCTCGAGATTGGACGGCAGCTTGCGCAGCGGCGCTTCGGCTGCGGGAGCTGCGACGTTGATCGGAGTGACTTTTTCAGGTTCGGCCATGGCGGGTCTGATGCGCCTTGCAGGGGCTGCGAGGCAAGGGCGAAAGCCAGCAATATTTATTTCGGGTGCTGTGGATAGCGGGGAGATTTTATCGAAGTGCTTGAAGTGCGGCCCCTCCATCTGCGAAGGCGGTGCTCTATGTCCGATACGCCGCCCGATTCCCTGCCGATCTCGCCCGCCATCCCCGGCTCGGGCGCGTTTCGCATTGCCCAGGTGAGGCTCGACGAGGCGACCATCCTGTGGCGCAATGCCGATGTCGAGCAGGAACGCCGGGTGGCGATCTATGATCTGATCGAGGAAAACACCTTCAAGCCGCTGCGTTCTGCCGAGCGCGGGGCGAAGGGCCCCTATCACCTCAACCTTTCCGTCACCGACGGACGGCTGGTGATGGATATCAGCGACGAGGCCGGCCAGCTGCTCGAGACGCTGCTGATCGGCATGGCCCGGTTCCGCCGGCCCATCCGGGATTATTTCGCGATCTGCGATTCCTATTACCAGGCGATCCGCAGGGCCACCCCGGCCGAGATCGAGACGATCGACATGGCCCGTCGCGGCATTCACAACAGCGCCGCCGAGCTGCTGCTCGAACGGCTCGAGGGCAAGGTCGACACCGATTTCGCCACCGCCCGCCGCCTGTTCACGCTGATCTGCGTGCTCCACATCAAGGGCTGATCATGGCACGCAGACGCAAGCCCTCGGCGCGTAAGGCGCCGCGCCGCTGGCTGCTGCGCGCAGGCGCACTGCTGGTGCTGGTCGGCCTCGCCTTTGCCGGGTGGCTGTGGTGGGACATGCGCGAATGGCGCCCGGACGAGACGCTCTATCCCGAACAGGGCGCGCTGGTGCCTGCGGGCAGCGGCGCGGTAAAGTTCGAAACCCTGAAGGCGATCGGCGCGCAATTCGCCTATCTGCCGCTGGAGGCCGGGCAGTCCGGTTTTGCCGAAAGTTACGCTGCGGCGCGCGCGGCGGGGCTGCAAGTCGGCGTGGTGCTCGATTTCGATCCCTGCCTGCCGGCTGACCGCCAGAGCGGGCTGTTCACCCAGATGGTGCCGCGCGATGCGGCGCTGCTCCCTCCTGCGATCGGGCTGATGCAGCTGGCGGATGGCTGCGTGCCCAAGGTCAGCGATGCGGCGATCGAGAGCGAGCTGATGACGCTCATCAACCAGATCGAGATGCATAGCGGCGAGCCGGTGATCCTGCGGCTCTCGCCCGCTTTCGAGGCGCGCCACAAGACCGCCACCACGCTGACGCGCGACCTGTGGCTGATGCGCAACCGCGCGCGGCCCGACTATGCGCCGCGTCCCTGGCTGCTATGGAGTGCCAACAGCCAGCTCGTCACCGACGCTGCCGAGGAGCCGATCGAATGGGTGGTGGTGCAGAAGTGAGCCTGAGCAGCGCGCAGGAACAGGCGCTGATCGCCGCTGCCTTTGCCGCTGCTGAAAACGCCTATGCGCCCTATTCCGATTACCCCGTGGGCGCGGCGCTGTTGTTCGATGATGGCGCGGTCATCACCGGCTGCAATGTCGAGAACGCGAGCTACGGCCTCGCTCTCTGCGCCGAGACGGTGGCGGTGGCCAAGGCTTTGGGCGAGGGGCGACGCGGCGGATTGCTGGCGGTCGCGGTGGGGGGCCTCAAGGCCGACGCCGAACCGATCACCCCGTGCGGACGCTGCCGTCAGGTCTTGAACGAAGTCGCGGCGCTGGGTTCGACCGATCCGCTGGTGCTGTGCGTCAGCAAGGACGATGTGCGGCGCGTGACGCTATCCGCGCTGCTGCCGCACGCCTTTGGCCCCTCCCACCTCGGCTAGGTATCTGGCTTAGGCGTCCTTGCCTTCCAGCCACTCCACCAGCGCCGCCATGCATTCGCGGCCCAGCAGTTTGCAGCGCTCCGGTGACCAGCCCTGTTCGGGCTCGGGAAAGTCGACCAGATCCTTGTAGGGCATCTCCAGCGTCATCGCGACCGCGCCGAAGCGCTGGGCGAGCTGGTTGGTGCTCATCGACAGGTTGGCCTTGCCGGCCGCGGCCTTGGGATAGCCGAGCTTGGTCTGGAAATCGGGCGTGCGGCGATCGAGGATGCGCTCGTAGCGATCATAGCCATCGCCCTGCGCCTGCGTCCACGAGGGGATGCCGTCGAACCCGGCGAGGAACACCGCGGGGATCGCTTCGTCGGCATGGACGTCCATCGCAAAGTCGACGCCGGTTTCATCCATGCGGCCCAGGATCGCGAGGACTTCGGGCGATTTTTCCGGCGTGGGTTCGGCCCATTCGCGGTTAAGATTGGTGCCAACCGCATTGGTTCGCAAATTGCCGCGCCGCGAACCATCGGGGTTGCAGTTGGGCACAACATGGATGCGGCACTTGGCTCTGAGCGCGCGCGCCACCGGATCGGCCGGATCGGTCAGGCATTCGAGCGCGCCCTCGATCCACCATTCGGCCTGGGTTTCGCCCGGATGCTGGCGGGCATAGAGCCAAACTTGCACATCACCCTCGCCCATTTCGAGGCAGTCGATCGATTGCCCGTCCAATGTGGTGCCGAGCCGGACATAGTCCACGCCTTCACAAGCAGCCGTCTCGGCGACGAGATCGTGGTGCCGCTCCATCGAGAAGGGCGCGAAATAGGCGAACCAGCAGATGTCCGAAGCGGGAAGGTAGCGGATGGTCAGCGTGCCGCCGTCCTCGTCCTTGTCATAGCTCGAGGCCGCGCGCGCCCAGTAATCGCGATCTTCCGAGACGCAGGCGTTGTAATCCGGCCAGCCGCCGGGATAGGCGCTGGCATTGAGACCGGTAAGCTTGAGCACGATCTCCTCGCCCGCGCTCGCGGCAACGCGGAAGTGGAACCACTGGAAGAACTCGGATTCGCTATCGCGCCGGATCGCTAGACGCGCGGTACGCCCGTCGATTCCCAGCACTTCGATATTGCCGCTGTCGAACCCGGCGTCGATGGAAAGAGAGGTCATTTGTTCGCCTGTAGCTTCTTGACGCTGATCGTCACGGTCTCGCCATTGCCACCCGGGAAGTCCTTGAACAAGCCTGCCGCCAGCGTGCGGGCGCTGGTGTCGACATTGGAGTAGGGTGACTTCACCCCGGTCGCGATCTGGGCGCGGCCTTCCCACAGCGTGGTGCCGTCGGCGCGGGTAATGCGTACGGCGAGATCGGTGTTCACGCTCGGGCTTTCACTCCCCCCGCCAAGATTGATGCCGACGCCCATGCCGACGCCCGAGCCATAGCTGCCGGTCGACCCGCCAACCCCGACGCTGACCGGGCTGCGGCGGTCGTCCGCGGCGGCAATGGCGTTGCGGCTGGTGCGGATCGCGGCGGTCTGCCCTGCGCTCGCGCCTTGGGGGACGACCGTATAGCCGAGCCGCGCCAGTTCTGTGCTCACGGCGCCGGTAAAGGCCGCGCGCGCTGCGGTGTTGCCGATCTCGTCAGGAAAGTTGACGGTGATCGTGCCCTGGCCCAGCCCGGCGCGGTCGGGCGCGACAAAGCGGGTGACTTCCACCGGGCCGGTATAGGGAGTGGTCGCGCAGGCCGACAACGCAATCGCGGCTGCGCTCAGGGCAGGGGCAAGGAGACGGGTGGAGCGCATGACATAGGTTCCTTTCATCGACAGTCTCTTATAGGCCGCGTGCGGCGCCGTGCACAGCGTTGCATTGCCCCGGCAAGGTTGACGATTTTTAAGCGACTTTCGCGTTATGAGAGCCTCCCATGATGACGTACAACAAACCTTGCGTGCTCGTGACCGGCGGGGCGGGCTATATCGGGAGCCATGCGGTGCTCGCATTGCGGGATGCCGGCTGGCCGGTGGCGGTGATCGACAATCTGGTGACGGGCTTCCGCTTTGCCATTCCCGAAGGCGTTCCGTTTTACGAGGGCGACATTGCCGACGCTGCGCTGCTGGCGCGGATCTTTGCCGAGCAGGGCATCGGCGGCGGGGGAGGCGCGATCATGCATTTTGCCGGATCGGTGGTGGTGCCTGAAAGCGTCGCCAATCCGCTCAAATATTATGACAACAACACCGCGAAAAGCCGCGCTCTGATCGCATCGGCGGTGGCGGCGGGTGTGCCGCATATCATCTTCTCCTCGACCGCGGCGACCTACGGGATGCCGGGCGTCGCCGAAGTTGCCGAGGACGCCCCGCAGCAGCCGATCAACCCCTATGGCTGGTCCAAGCTGATGACCGAGCGGATGCTCGCCGATGTTGCCGCCGCGCACCCGGTGAATGTCGGCGTGCTGCGCTATTTCAATGTCGCCGGGGCCGATCAGCTGGTGCGGAGCGGGCAATCGACCGCAGGCGCGACGCATCTTATCAAGGTGGCGATCGAGGCGGCGCTGGGCTTGCGCGAATCGGTCGGCGTGTTCGGCACCGACTATGCGACGCCCGATGGGACAGGGGTGCGCGACTACATCCATGTGAGCGATCTGGCGGCTGCGCATGTGCTGACCTTGGAAGCGCTGGTGGCAGAGCCCGCGCGCTCGCTGACGATGAACTGCGGCTATGGCCGGGGGTTCTCGGTGCTGGAGGTGCTGGATGCGGTCGACCGGGCGACGAATCGCAAGCTCAAGCGCCGGATCGAAGGGCGCCGTGCAGGCGATCCCGATTCGCTGATTGCCGATTCGCGAGCCCTGCGCGCGACCCTCGGTTGGGAGCCGGCCCACGCCGATCTCGACACCATTATCGCCCATGCGCTGGCGTGGGAGCGCAAACTCGCCGATTTGCGCGAGGCGTGAACGCGGGCAGCGCGCAGACTTGCATTGACGCAAGGGGCCTCTGTCGCTAACGGCACCCTTCGATTTCCGCGCGCCGGGCCTGATTCCGGCGCGCTTGTCATTTGAAAGACCTGTCATGAAGATCGTCAACAGCCTCAAGTCGCTGAAGGGCCGCCACCGCGATAACCGCGTGATCCGTCGTCGCGGCCGGACCTATGTCATCAACAAGACCAACCGTCGCTTCAAGGCCCGCCAGGGCTGAACGGTGCACGGGCCGGCTGCTTTGATGCAGCGGTCAGGCAAGATAGCGGCCCGCCTCCTGACAGGAGCGCGGGCCGAAATCATTTGAGGAGCAGGCGGCGTGAGCCAGGCGGTGGTGTTCGATGTCGGGCGAGTGCTGTTCCAGTGGCAGCTTGGCGCCTTGTTCGAAAAGCTGATCGCGGACCGCGACGAGCTCGACTGGTTCCTCGCCAATGTCGTGACCGAGGAATGGCATTTCGAACATGATCGCGGGCGCGCGCTCGCGGACATGGTGCCCGAACGGATCGCGCTGTTCCCGCAGTATGAAGCCCACATCCGCGCTTACGCGACGCGCTTCAACGAAACCGTGCCGGGGCCGGTCGAAGGCACACACGCCATCGTCGAGCGTCTTGCGGGCAAAGGCGTGCCCTTATTCTGCCTGACCAATTTCGGCGATGAATTCTGGGACATGTTCCGCCTTACCCAACCGGTGTTCGATCACTTTGCGGATATCATCGTCTCCGGGGTGGAGAAGGTCGCCAAGCCCGATCCGCGGATCTACGAAATCGTCGAGCAGCGCAGCGGGCGCGCCGGGGCCGACCTGTTCTTTACCGACGATAACCCCGCCAATATCGAAGCCGCCCAGGCGCGCGGCTGGGATGCGCACCTGTTCACCGACGCCGCCGGGCTCGAGGCGGCGCTGCTGGAAGCGGGCATGTTGTAGAGACGTAGCGCAAGCACGCAGGATCGGACCCGCAGGGTCCGCAAGGCCGAACGGCCGCCCGCAGGCGCTCGCGCGAAGCGCGAAACAGCGCCGAGGACGCTCGCCCGCAAGCGCGAGCGCAAATCAAAAAACAAACCCCCGGAGCGCGGCGTCGGGGGGACGGCGTTCCGGGGGCGGAGCTCTGTCCGGCGGGAGAGGATGCCGGACAGAGGGGGATTCAGGTGTGCGGCCCGATCAGGCCTTTAGATCAGGCCCCACAGTCAGGAGTTGCACTTGGCCAGTTCGTCGGCCGCGATTTCTTCGCCCGCAACCTTGAAGGTGGCGACTTCGCCGAACTTGCGGTTGAGGCCGCGGCAGATGCGCAGCGGGCGCGACGACGACTTGTTGGCGACGCAGGTGCTGCCTGCACAGGTCCAGGCGACGCCCTCGGCAACCGCGCTGGCTTGGTCGGCGGGCGCGGCGAGGGTGGCGCTGTAATAGGCGCTGCCGGCAGCATTGGCCGGGCTGGTCGAGGTCGCCACCCCGAAGGTCATGGCGGTGTAGAGCACAGCGGTGGCGAGAATGGCGAGCTTGCCGGTACGGGGGAGGGAGAGGGTGTTGGTCATCGCGGACTTCCTTTTGTTTTAATGACTTGGGCGCGTGAGCCCTTTGGCGGTTTACCCAAATTTTGCAACGCAACATTTCGATTCGAAACCAGTTGCTATTCGCTACCTACATATCTAGGTTGCGAGTTGCAACTGAAAACTGAAATTTTTTGTGACGGCGCCAAAAAGCGGTTACAAATGGTTCGATCCGGGGAAGGACACATGAATGGGTGACTTGAGAGAACCGCTGCGGGATCTGATCGAATGCGGGCTGCCGCAGGCGCTGGAAGTGATGGGAGAGCGCTGGTCGTTCATGATCCTGCGCGCCAGTTTCAACGGTTTGAAGCACTTCGAGGAATTCCTCAGCGAGCTCGGGATTGCCCGCAATATCCTGTCGAATCGCCTCGCCAAGCTGGTCGAGCACGGCATCCTCAAGCGCGAGCCCTGCGCCGATGATCGCCGCAAGATCGAATACCGCCTGACCGAAAAGGGCCTTGATCTGCTCCCCGCGATGCTGGCGCTGCGCCAGTGGGGACAGAAATACGGCAGCGAGCAGGTGATCGAGGATCCCGTGCTGGTCGACGAGCGTGATCGCTTGCCGATCGGCCCGGTATCGATCCTCGCCCATGATGGCCGCATCCTTGGCTCGCAGGATCTGTGGCTGGTGCGCCCTGCCAATCTTGGCAAGCGCGCTGATGGCAGCATCGCCAGCCCGGGCGCGGGTCTCGGCACGGGCGATGTGGTCGATCTCGCTGCAGCAAAGGCCGCCGCCGCGTGATAAGCCGTCGATAGACGCCCATCTGCGGGTGCCTAACCTCCGGATGATCGGCTAGGGCCGCGGCAATGCACGCGCCCCTTGCCCCCGATCTCCACGATATCCTGCGCCGCACTTTCGGCTTTTCCGGCTTTCGCGGGCAGCAGGAAGCGGTGATTGCACGGGTGATGGCCGGCGAGCACAGCCTTGCGCTGATGCCCACGGGCGCGGGCAAGAGCCTGTGCTACCAGATTCCCGCGCTCGCCCGTCCGGGCACCGCCATCGTCATCTCTCCGCTGATCGCGCTGATGCATGACCAGATCCGTTCGGCCACGGCCGCGGGCATCCGCGCCGCCTCGATGACCTCGGCCGACAGTGACAACGCCGCCACCGCCGAGGCTTTCCGCAGCGGCGCGCTCGATCTGCTCTATGTCGCCCCCGAACGCGCTTCGACCCCGGGCTTCCAGGCGCTGCTCGAACGCGCCGAAATCGCGCTGTTCGCGATCGACGAGGCGCATTGCGTGTCTGAATGGGGCCATGATTTCCGCCCGGACTACCGGATGCTGCGCCCGGTGCTCGACCGCTTCGCGCACGTCCCGCGCCTCGCACTCACCGCCACCGCCGATCCCGCGACGCGGGTGGACATCCTGCGGCAGCTCGGCATTCCCGAAGCGGGCATGATCATTGCCGGGTTTGACCGACCCAATATCCGCTATGCCATTACCCCGCGCGATAACGGCCCGCGCCAGATTACCGAGGTGCTGGCGCGGCTGCCCGGCGCAGGCATCGTCTATGCGCCGAGCCGCAAGCAGGCCGAGGAGCTCGCTGCACAGATCGCCCGTTCAGGCCGCGAGGCGGCGTTCTATCACGCAGGGCTGGAGCCCGAGCGCCGCGCGGCGGTGCAGGCGGCGTTTGTCGCCTCGGAAAGCATGGTGATGGTCGCCACGATCGCTTTCGGCATGGGGATCGACAAGCCCGATGTGCGCTTCGTCATCCATGCCGGCCTGCCCAAATCGATCGAGGCCTATTATCAGGAAACCGGCCGCGCGGGCCGCGATGGCGATCCCGCCGAAGCGCAGCTGTTCTGGGGCGTGAGCGATTTCTCCCGTGCGCGCCAATGGCTGGCAGAGGTCGAGCCCGAGCGGCTGGCAGGCGAGCAGCAGCGATTGAACAGCCTCGCCGCGCTGGTCGAGACGCCCGAGTGCCGCCGCGCAGTGCTGCTGCGGCATTTCGGCGAACATCCGCCTGCGACCTGCGGCAATTGCGACAACTGCCTTGAGCCGCCGCAGGTCGTGGATAGCAGCGAGTTGGCGCGCAAGCTGCTCTCGGCGGTGTACCGCACCGGGCAGAGCTTCGGCATCGGCCATATCGAAAAGGTGCTGATCGGGCAGAGCGACGAACGCATCGAAAGCCGCGCGCATGACAAGCTGTCGGTGTTCGGGATTGTCGGCAGCGACGAGGCAAGGTTGCTGCGCCCGCTCACCCGCGTGCTGGTCGCGCGCGGAATGCTGGCGGCGACCGAGCATGGCGGGCTGATGCTCGGGCCCGAAGCGCGGGCTTTGCTCAAGGGCGAGGTGGGTGTCCGTATCGCCGAGCCGCCGGTGCGCACCCGTCGCAATCGCAAATCACGCGGGGGCGGGGATGTGGCCAATCCGGTCGGCAACCCGCTGTTCGAGGCGCTGCGCAACAAGCGCAAGGAACTGGCCGCCGAACACGGCATCCCCGCCTATGTCATCTTCCATGATTCGGTGCTGCGCGACATGGCCAACCAGTGCCCCGAAACGCTCGGCGAACTCGGCCGGATTTCCGGCGTCGGCGCGAAGAAGCTCGAGACCTGGGGGCCGGATTTCATCGCCGTGGTGCGCGAGCATCTGCAGGGTTAGGGCGCGGGCGACCGCCTGATCGAATAGTCGATCCGGATTCGCACCCAGCTGCCGAACTGCTCGCGCCCGCCGATTCGCGCCGGGCGTACCCGGAACTGCCAGGCAGCGGCCAGCACCGCGCGGCCCATCATCGAGCCTTGCGGGCTTTCGCTCAGCAGCACGCAGTCCTCGACATAATAGTCCGGCACGGTCTTGCACGCGATCAACGCCGCGCCCGGGCCGTTGGCGGTCGAGAGATAGCCAGCCAGCTCACGATCGGTCGGCTCGCGATACCATTTGGCAGCATAGAGCGGCTCGCCATTGGGCGCGGTGCCGACGCGTTCGCTATCGGTGCTGGTGCGCGAGGGGCCGGGGTCGGACGGGCCGTAATTGCGGTTGGGATTGATCCGCGCGCCGATGGTGGGCGAGGGGCGCGGGGCGGGTTGGGCCGGCGGCGGTGGCGGCGCGGGCGTCGGGTTGGAGACGATCGGCGGCTTGGGACGCTCGGGCTCGGGCAGATCGAGCGGGGTGGGGCGCTCGGGCACAGGCGGGGCTTCGCTCGGCGGGGCAGAGCTTTCGGGCTGGGCTTCGGGCGGCTGCTCGGCCTCGGGTTCGGCCGGTTCGGTAAAGTCGCTGGCGGCGAATTCGGTGACGGTTTCATCGCCATCCGCCTCGCCCGCAATCTGCGCGCCGAGCGTCAGCAGCAGCACCAGAATCAGCGCCTCGATGACCAGCGCGATGCCAAGGCTCAGCGCCTTGCGCCGGCGCGCGCCATCGAGCAGCGCGGCAAGCCCGCGCGGCTGATCTCCTACCGCTGCTGAAGGATCGTCCGAAATCGCCAATGCGCCCTTGATCGGCCGCGCGTGTCAACAGGTTCGCGGTCTCGAAGGCGGCCTTTAGCCCTTCATCAGCCGATAGGATAGCGCCTCGGCAACATGGACGCGGCCTACTGTCTCGGAGCCCGCAAGATCGGCGATCGTGCGCGCCACCCGCAGCATTCTTGTATAGCCGCGCGCGGGATAGGCGCAGCTTCTCGGCGGCTTGCAAAAGCAGCTTGCGGCCCGCCTCGTCGAGGGTGGCATGGGTCTTGAGCCGTTCGCCTTCCAGTTCGGCATTGGAGCGCACGCCGCGCAGCACCTGCCGCGCGCGGGCAGCGGCGACCCGGGCGGCCACCTCGGCGCTGCCCTCGGCCGGCGGGGGCAGCGTCATGTCGAGCGCGCTCACCGCGCCGACATGGACGTGGAGATCGATCCGGTCGAACAAGGGGCCGAACAAGCGCGCCTGATAATCGCCGATACAGCGCGGGTACTTGTTGCAGTTCCGCGCCGGATCGCCGGCATAGCCGCAGCGGCACGGGTTCATTGCAGCGACCAGCTGGACGCAACCTGTTTTGCACGTAAACTGAAAAAGCTCATTGGGGTGGGCCGTCGGAATGTCCGCTTCACGCACCGCCGGGATAATTCTGCCATTCAACAATCGACCCCGAAGCAGATAAAGAACTCCATCGAACTGGGTGACAGCGCGACCGAGCTAGACGACGACCTTCAAACGGTGATCGCCGACAATTTTTCCAAGTTCAGCCAAGCCTCGGCCATCGATTTTTACTTCGACGTGGGCTTTCCGGATTTCCGTGAACCGTTCGGTTGTAACCGGATCGGAGTAGCCTAAATCAGTTGGGTATCCTACGACCATGACGTAGTCCCACATTGCATTTTCTTCTGTTTCTTCAAGCAGTTGATATGATGTAAAGATACCCTGCTCCAAGCCTTTTTGATCCATCCGGAACCAGTTTTCGACGATAAATCGTCGCAATTGGTCGCGAAGACCCTCATTGGCCTTTAAAAATGTATGTTCGAATAACTTAGCCTTCACCGGTTTGATCGTATGAGAACCCGAGGCAGAAACAGTCAAGCCAATAAGACTGGAAACTCCCAATCCAATACTACTCCGCCGCGTTACATCAAACATCTCATATTCCTCAAAACTTATCAGATTCTACCCAATAGGCAATTTCGTTATATAGGGCAGTAGCTTGAGCAATGACTACGCGGCAGTCATTTCGATTAGCGACTACAACCATTCGACCAACTGAATGGAGAAGCGGACATTCAACTTCCCACCCATTCCCGGCCATGGGCCGGGCCGCCGCGCAATCCCGAAATCTTCCAGGCAGCTTTGCCCCGATCGCGAAAAGTTTCTGCCATTCAGAAACCGACCCCGATCCGGACATTTCGATTAGACTCGAATTTTCGTAAAAAGGGCAAAGCGCGCAACTACATATAACGCTGCACAAAGGCGCGAGACCAGTTGCACTTTTTCATTCAACGATCTTTGTCTTCTCGCAATTGCCGAAGGACATCATTTAGACAACGCGTTGGATTGAGAGAACGCAGGAATTGCGGGAAGCGAAGTTACTATCGGTTGAGTCGCCGCATCCGGCAAATGTCTCGTGCATGGCACAGCAATCACTGTTTCGTCCGTTAGACCGAAATTGATCAGGTGCCCTCTGGCACATAGATCTTGAAAGTGAGAGTAGTCCGCGGTGCTCAGATGCACGATCAAACGACCTTCTAATGTCTTGACTACCGGGCTCCCGCTGAGGACGCCGCACCCTTCCGGTGTGTCCAAGCGATAAGATTCTTCTGCTGCGTAGAAGCCATAGCCCTGACCAGGCCTCAGATCGGTGCATTGCGCTTTAATCATGTGCATCAGGGCCGACTGTGCGCGCAAGGAGGGAGATGAGTGGCGCTCCACCTGAACGCCAAGCCGGTTCATCTCCTCTCTCACCAACTCCCAGCGCTCGCCGCCGCTCGTGGTCAAGATCGCTTCAAGCGCCGGGCGCCTCAAAAGGGCGTGATCACCTACAGCGGCCATGAATTCGGTAAGGTCGTATTCGCCATCGCTCGCCGCCGCTTGTCTCACCGTTTCGCGCCATACATCGGTAATGGTGCGATCCGCATTATTTTCAGCAAGATAGAGCTCAATAAGGGTGTGCAATAGCGGACCGCAACTGTAGCGCAGCGAAGCGTTTAGGAACTCCAGATCGTCAAGCGCTGGTTCGTTTGAATATGACAGCGAAGTCGCGCAGCGATCGAACCAGTCACCAATGCGTTGTTCTAAATCCTCGCGCTTATTCCAACCAAGGCGATAGGAACCGAGGGCTGCGATGTACTCCGCGCCGCCCTCGTGCAGCCATTGCGGAGCTGTGGGAGCGAAGCGTGCGACGCCAGCATTCCAGAAATGCACGCCTTCGTGGAGTATGAGCGCGCGGGTCGAGGCAAGCGCATCTCGGGCTGAGGGATCACGAGCGCTGCCGAAAAAGCGCAAGGCGACCATGGCCGAACTGGTCACATCGCCAACATTGGAGTCGCGCTCGGCACTTATGAGGCTTGTTGCGATAAACGGCGTGGCGGGCGGAGATGAACCAAATATCTCTGCGAGAAAAGCGACCGATTTCGTCACCATATCGCGCACTGCAGCGCGCCCCTCCTCAGTTACGTTTTCATCAAACACGAAGCGCGCACCTGCATGATCTTCGATCATGGCTGCTGGGCCAATGAAGAGATATCCTTGCGGCAGCTGTTCTTGTGG
>Ga0315904_10003407_pt1 | contig 23376 bp, 46 predicted proteins | sample LakEriMetagenome_6_FD_203529 | JGI IMG/M metagenome (GOLD analysis project Ga0315904, IMG submission 203529) | Freshwater fungal communities from buoy surface, Lake Erie, Ohio, United States - Buoy 12 MA120 | ecosystem: Environmental > Aquatic > Freshwater > Lake | place: USA: Lake Erie, Ohio... | reverse complement strand
CTCAAAAGCGATAGGGTTTGGAACTATCAAGAGATATTGGAGGCGTCTGAGAACCTACGGGCCAAACACGGTATATCGCAGTTCCTAATCGACCCGTGGAATAATTTGGCAACGGTCGGTGGTCAGAAAGTGAATAAGCACGACCACGATCATCAGGCTTTAACTGAGATAACGGTACACTCAAAGCAGACCGAAATGACTTACTTTATTAACACTCACTCGGTTACGGCAAGTTACCGCAACAAGGACGCTAATGGTAACTTAGAAGCCCCGAATAAGGGTGACACGGAGGGAGGAACAAAGTTCGCGTCAAAGGCGAGCGACTTCATGACATTCCATAGAAAGGTTCAGGACTCAACCGAGTTCCGGAAAATGGAGATTCACGTCCGAAAGGTTAAAGATACCGATACCGGAGGCCGACCGACACCTTTTGTTGAACCCGTGATACTCGAAATGCACGACGGTTGTAAGTATTTGGAGAGCACAGGCCGCGACCCAATGGCTGAGTGGCGAGGTAGGGATACGCAAGTCAAGATTACTGCAAACACCTCGTTTCTAAAGCCTAAGCCTTATGAGTTGCCTGAGGACGACCCGAATTATGTGCCGTTTTGATGTTAACCACCTGTTAAAAACCGAACACAACTTAAAAACACACTTAACTTTGGCGGTATGACAACGATTGAATTTATTGGATTGTGAATTGGATGCGGGCTTTTGGGTCTTTTTGGCTTTTGGCTTTGCGACAGATTCCTACACGGGTTTAGTGTTTGGAACGATATGCCGTTGTGGTGGTTTTTAGGGGTTATCATTATAGGGCCAACGGCAATAGGAAAAGCAATAGTTTACGCGTTAAACAACCATAAAAAATGACAACGATTGAACTCATAGCATATTGGCTGCTGTTTAGCGCGGGATGCGGTGCTTTTGAAGCATTGCTATTTCACCTTGCTAATCCGGTCAAGACAGACCTTTTCAATCAGAAGTACGGCGATATTCACGGGTATTTTACGATATTTCGAGCCGTGGGATTTCTGCCTATCCTTTTTACCGGATGGGGTGTTGTGGGATTATTGTTTGCTGTGCTGACGTTCCCTTTAATCCACGACGGAATGTATTACGAAGTCAGACATTTGCTCGACGAAAGGCTTTACGAATGTGGCTTTTGGTCAAACGAATCAAAAGACACCACGGCGAAAATATCGCTCACGTTGGAAGAACGCATATTCACTTTTGTAGGAGGCTTTGGGCTTCTGCTATTAACGCTATGACAACATACATAAACATACAAACGAAAGAACGGTACGACTCTTTGCTAAAAAGCGGAATGTTTTGGGAATTTCACCCTGAGTTAACGGGTGATTGGGAAAAGGATAAGGAGGTAATACTTACGAAATGAAAACAACAGGACAAAACGTAATTGTACGGCTTGACAAAGGGGTCGTAAGGGATGAGATTAGGTTCGGTGAAGGAACACTGAAACTCATGAGTCCCGATATGGAAAGCAAGATGAAAAACGGGGCAAAGTCAGGAGAAGTCGTCGCAGTAGGCACGGCTCAATCGCTTGACTCGTTTCGCAGGGGAGGAAACTCTTTCGGTGTATTGGACAATTTTGCAGTCAATGTGGGCCATAGAGTTCATTTTAAGTACCTTGCAATAGGGGCGTATCTTGACCATTTGGCTAACCCTGTAAATGTCAACCCCGGCAATGTGTTCGAGATTGAAGGCGAACTTTATGCCTCGTTCAACTACGGATTCATTTTCCTCAACGAAACCACAAACAAGTGCCTTAACGGGTATGTGATCGGTGAGGTTATCAAGGAGGAGGTAAGTACGATTATCACCGTGCCTAACCGTGTGGAAACGAATCAAATGATAGTATCATACGATAGCCCAAAAGCCTTATTCTACCGTGGCGATGGGTTAGAGGTTAAGGAGGGAGACATAGTTGAGTTCCGTGGCGACCACATTCCTTTCGACGCCCCGCTTTTCAACGACAAGTTAGTAGTAATCCAACAAAACCAAATTTTCGATAAAAAATGACAGCAGGACAAGTTATGATTGCGATAAGAGCCGCAGTGCTTGCGGCGCTTATTTGGATTGTTTTTTGTTTTTTCATGGGAAGTCAATAGTCCGTGGAAGCAGAAAACGTAGAGGTAACGCTAACAAACGAAGACCTTAATCTTCTGATTATTCACTCGTTTAGGAGTGGATATTTAAGCGGGGCAGCGCAAGAAGACCCCGACAGCGCTCTTTACGAGGTTACAAATCACTACAAACCATTTATTAATCTTTTGAAGAAATGAGCAAACAGTACGAAATTGACAGTTTTGAGAAACTGTGCAACGTGGTGAACAATGAGAACGTAGACAGGCTTGCGGTTGACTTAGCGCAATGGCTATTGGTGTACGCAAATACAGTGGAGTCAATCCGCGAAAGTTACCCTGAACTAACTAAAGACAAGCTAAACACCCAAATTGCAAAAGGGGCTTTTGTTTGGGTTGACGACGGTAAAAACGACCTACTTGGCGTACAAGTGACAAATGAAGCAACCGGAGAAGTAACTAAAATTGACTACACGAAAGATGAACAAGAAGAAGAATAAAGCATACCTTTTGACGCTTGCAGAGAGGGTTAAAAACGGCGAGAAACTTAGCCCTGAGCAGCGTCACATTTTCCTGTCAAACAACACCGTTGTCCGTAACGAAGTGAGGGGAAGGATACCAATGAACATTGACGCTTGGTTTGAACTTGCTGACAAGGCCACTCAAAAGACATTTGGGGTTACCTTGAGCGAGGCTTGCCGTAAGACAAGGGTTCGTGACTATACCGATATTCGTAAAATCGTTATGCACACGGCTTATTTTGCAGGATACCCCTCACATGGGATAGGTCAAAGAATGGGCAAACGTGACCACGCAACGGTACTTCACGGTCGCAGAATGTACGAACAGCACGTCGAAACCGATAGTCATTTTAAGGCAATAGCCCGCGCATTTGTTGAAAACATCGTTGAACTTGAGGCTCATGTTGGGGCTTACTCATTATCTTTGCTCGGATTAGACAAAGAATATGAGCTTGAACCGCTTACTGAAATACATTCAAAAAGAACAGCAAGAGTCGTTTAAGGCCGACTTTTTTGACTTTTTAGCCTCGTTCTCCGACAACAAAGTAGCGTTTATTGACAAGGGACGGTACGCCGACGATGTGATAGACGCTTGTGCTCAGGCTTACGAGGTCAACGCAAGCGATATTCGGGACAACAAAAAGAGGTCACGACAGATCAACAGCGCAAAACTTCATGCCGCGTTTTTTATGAGCAAGGTTGACCGTGAGGACGCTTGGAGTGCCGATAGACTTGGTGTGACAAGGGGCACTTTTCTGTACCGGATGCGGCAATTTGCTAATCTTTTTGAGACCGAACAGGTTTTTAGGTCTTACTACTCAAAGATTGTGTTTATCCTCAAAGAGAGGGGTTACGGCTTTGAGTTTCCAAATTAAGAAACAATGGAAGAAAAGGTCAATATTCTATCCGAGTTGTTCCTAATGGTCGTGGACAACTCCGAGGACAAACCGCGATTTAAGGAACTTGTTGAACGGCTTAAAACGCTGTGCAATGAAGATTAAAGTCCTAACCGCACTTTGGGGCAGAACTGAGATAACCCACCTTTTCGCGCTTGGTATTCAGAGGTTAAAGACTGAGTTTGACCTATCCGTAACCGCAACGGTCAGCACCGAGGAAGATGAGGCCATTGCGCTATACCACGGATTTAAGCCTGTTTTTTGTGATAATCAACCTTTGGGCAATAAGTGGAACGAAGGGTATAGGTCAGTTAAGGACGAAGATTGGGATGCGCTACTGATTATGGGTAGCGATGATCTGATTTCCAATGAGTCCTTGTCCGCACTTGTAAACTCAAAGAAGCCTCACGTTGGCTTTAACTCCCTTATTTTCTTAGATAGCAAAACGGGTCAGTCGTATAAGATGCAGTACGCCACGGGCCGATTGATAGGCGCAGGGCGGTTATTACTCCGATACGCCTGTGAGCAAGTTGACTCTTTATGCAAGGTTCAAATCATAAATACCGAGGAAAATGAGTACTTAACCGTCAAGCAGAAAATGCGAATGACGGCCACGAAAGCGTCGGCAGAGTTCATGCAAAAGGCCAAAATGTGTCGGATAGACGATGTTTTTCCAACCGGATTATGGGGTTCAGACCTAAATAAAGCCCTTGATAACAGCCTTGAAAATAGGTTCTCGATATTTGGCTACCCACCCGTTGCAATAGACTTCTTAGACGGCCTTGTGGACGTTAAAAGCGACACCAATATGTGGAAGATTGAGGACTTTGAAAGCCGTTCTCAGCCCTTCGAGTTTTCTAATCTTAATTGGCTGTCTCCCGCAGAGGTAAGCTATCTGTCGCAGTTGCGTAAAAGTACGAGTTAGTCTGCTCAGATACCCACCGAGCCATGCGCTCAACTGACGGGTGTTCGGTATCAACCTTCCAATCCTTTGCAGAGCCTTCTGATACCACAAAGTTCGGGTCATACCACTTTAGAATACGATTGTTTGGCTGTGCGAGAAGATAACCGTCCTCAGCCACAAGCACATGGGCGCATTTGTAGTCCGTAGGTTCTTCTGAATAGGCGTTGTCATACCAATCCACCGTAAATAGGTAATTGGCTTTAACTACCTGCCCGTTCTTTAGCTTAACGTCACAGGAGCGACCTTTCAGGTAGTCAAATGTAACAACCTCGGCATTGTGGCTAAAGCAGTTCCATAGCTGTTTGTAGTCGGCCTCGATGTCGGAAGAAGGTAAAGATAAATATACCTCAGATAGTGGCACTCTTGACCTAACAGCCCCGTAATCCGTTACAATATGAAACGAGATCATCCGGTCGTCGTATGATTGCAGTCCAAAGGCGTAGCATGATTCAAAAGAACCGCTATCCTTTTGGTCTTTGGTAAACCACGACTTTCGTACAAAACACTTGAAATTAGGAATGTTGTGGTTCATCTTCTTGGAGTTTAATCTTTCCCTCTTGAAAAGCCTTCATCACGACAAAAAGTTCGGGCCACTTTTCGACCGAAGTTTCTACAATAACCTCCGTCATTTCACCTGCGGCTTTGACCATTGTGTTGTAATACTCATCCATTTCAGGTAGTGCGTAGACAAGTTTATACATTGGTTTGCAGTCGTTTTCAAGCGCTTCCAAAGTGTCGTTAATGCCTTTTTTAAGCCTCCGACGAATAACGTCTTTGTACTTTGATACCTTGACACCATCTACGGCGTCGGCAAATAGGTTTCCCGCAACAAGCAGGTTTAGGAATTGATGCCCTTCATGTTTCATATCTTAATCGTCGATTTCAAATTCATCTAAATATCCAATCTCCCAATCAATGTAGTGTTGGGTTTCGGGGTTGTACGGGTTAATTGCAATTTTACCCGTTCTCATTTCCGTCATTGCGGCTTCTCGACCTTGACGGTAAGCAAGTGTCTTTTTCAATTTTGATGCACTTTTGAGTAGTCAAACTTACGCCCGAATGTCTTTCTATCGTGTTCGATTAACTTTTCGTTAACGGTCTCGAACAGTATCCGTGCGCTTTGGTTGTGTTTTAGGATAGGGTAGATAACGTCCGCAATGAAGTCGTCGGATAGGTTGTATCTGTCTATTACGGTGAGAATTTCGTCTTTAAGCGTATTGCTTAAAGCCATGCTCACGGCAAAACCATCGCGGTATATCTCGTGTATCATGTGGGTAAATGTACTTAAAAATGTGAACTAAGGCTTGCTTTTAACAAAGTGTTTAGTATTTTAGCCTCGTATGAAACTCAATATCCCTAACTTTTTGATTCCCGAACAGAAGGAACTTGCTCGACTCTTGAAAGATATGCTCGAACAAGGCTACTCATGGAAACGCGAAAGCCTAAAGTGTATCAACGATGTCTACCATTGCAAGGGTCAGATTATTAAGAACATCAACGAGGACACGATTGAGGAGAGAGGTATGGGCTTTGAAGGCTACTGCGATGTCTACAATACTAAGGTAGAGGGCATGACACGGGCCGAAATCGCGGCTATTCTGCTTGGACTATCGGAGTTTGGATTTGAGATTGAACTTACGGGTGAAGTTCCGGTGGTTGAGCCGAAAACAAGTGTTAAAGAGGCTACCGCCTTAACCTACGCCGACGTTATGCGCTGCACAAGTGTCAACGAAGTCCTGCACACCTTGAGAATATCCGGTCAAACCGAAAAGGCCGATGCTTTGGTCGCCTTTCAGGAGCGGGAAGTGAGCCATTCGCGCCGTCTAACGGTTAAAAAGGCCGCAGAGTTCTTGTTCCCCAAACGCCCCGCAAAAGAGGTTCAACCCATAGGTCGACCTTCTGAAACCTATAAACGTAGCGCACGGTCTTCGGATGAGGCGATGAAACTCCTATCTGAGTTCTCTAAAATCGGTATCACAGAGGTAACTTACACGCAAAAAGTGTCAGCAGAAATTAGGCAAAAATTCAATTCTTTGGCCTTACTTTGTGCAAACGCACCCAAAGAACTGATTGATGAAGTCAAACTATCAAGTTGATACTATATACCTGACAAACACCGAGTTAGTCGCTTTTGACTTTGGTGGTGTACGCCAATTTACGGCTAAAAGCACCGACTACGTTCAAATATCAGACAACCGTAACGAAATTCAAGTCTTTATTAGCAACGGTCTTGTTGTGACTTTTGGGGTTACTCAGATAACAACAATCGGTTACGGCTCAACCACGACTACGTACACCGCCGACCCTTCGCTTATTAACTATGCGGCAAGCACTGGAACGGGCCGGAAGATTGACGACATATACAAGGAATTAACTGAAAACGTATTTAAGGGTTGCTGCCGTCCGACAGGCCCGACGATTGTTGGTGGACTCTTGGTGAAATACGCCGACCTTGCCGCACTTCTTGCAAGCGCCCCCGGCTCGACTGACACGCTTTACCTTACCGAAGATACTTCGCTTATCTACCAATGGGACGGCGCAAACTTCGTTCTTGCAAGTGGTGTTCAGTATTACACCAATTTTGCTTCTTTTCCCGTTACTGGTGAGGAACGGGTTTTGTATTTCGACGAGGCCGAAAAGGAAATGTACGTTTGGCTTACATCTTCCTATGTGTCACTATGCTGCGACGCTACACAAGTCATTTACAAGCACTTTCAGGTAGCGCACGGGTTTTCGGTAGGGGACGTTATCTATGTTTCGGCTAATAACACCTTTGCAAAGGCTCAGGCCGATAGCTTGGTTACAAGTTACGTTGCGGGTTTTGTGATTGAGGCATCTGACCCTGATACGTTTCGATACGTAACGCACGGTACTGTGACGGTAGGCGTTCCTGCTGTGACCGGAGGTACTATTATGTACTTATCGGAAACAACTGCCGGAGCATTGACATCTACTGCACCGACCGCACCGGATATTGTTCGACCCGTGATGATGGTCGTTGACAACGGCAATCAGGGCATTGTGTTTCTTAGCCTTGTTGACCCTGCGGCGGGTGGTGGCGGCGGCGTTGCAAGCGTAACGGGCGATTCGGTAGACAATACCGACCCCGCAAATCCCGTGGTCAATGCGATTCCACTCGCGGGTACTACCGCTGGCAATCCGGTGACGGGGGATGTTGAAATAGCTGACGGCAATAAAATAATTAGCACGACACCCGGCTCTTCTGAATTGTATTTATTTTTTAGTGACCCTCAAATTGAAATTAAAGCCGCTGACTTAACATCGTTGTTTAGAACTATTTTAAGCATTGGGACATCCAATATTACTGTGGATTCTAATGAGCCTACATTTCAAGGAATTAACTACGCTGCAAATTACAGGTCTCAATTTACCACCACCTCTCTCGTTGACCTCGGATACGTTAAGGGCTTTATTTGGCACGCAAACGCAGCGCCTACGGTAAATGATGATTCGGGCGATGAGTTTGAAGTCGGCACACTTTGGATTGACTACTCAGTATCGCCGCCGGAACTTTATGTGTGCGAAGACGCCACGCCAACGGCAGCGGTATGGACGCAAGTAGGAACAGGCGGCTCAACCTCACCCGCGGGTTCAGACACGCAAGTTCAGTTCAACGACGGAGGTTCTTTTGGCGCGGACGCAGGGCTGACATTTGACAAGACCAATAATATCCTTTCGGTTAATGAGGCGGGTGCTGTAACGGTTAACGGTGTCGCAATAACCTCTCACATTCGCACGGCAGGAAACGACGGTCTTAGCGAGGTAGAACTCGAAGCCCACAGGCACACAAACACAGCAGCAGCCGGAGCGTCTATCCTTTGGACTCGCTCACGAGGCACATCAGCATCTCCTACAATCGTACAAGACGGCGATAGAATAGCATCTATTACAGGCGCGGCATACGACGGGACGGACTACGCGACCGCAGCACAGATTGATTTTGAGGTAGATGGCAGTCCGGCGTCAAACGATATGCCCGGACGGATTATCTTCAAAACCTCCCCCGATGGCACACAGGCGCTCACCGAGCGTATGCGTATTAATGCTGCGGGTAACGTGATTGTGACTAACGATTTGGACGCAAGCAATGTAACCGTGGACGACGAGGCTTATGGCGTAGCATGGAACGGTAGCGTAGAAGTCCCAACCAAAAACGCGCTGTACGACAAGATTGAAACTCTTGCGGCAAGAGAAACATGGAGCAACGGACAAGGCGCAGCAACCGTGGCCGCAGGAGCAACGGAATTTGGTTCGCTCTTTGGCGGTCAAGTCACGGACAGTACAACCGAATCCGCCCGTCAATCCGTTGTCGTATCAGCCGGAACTATGTCGAGGTGGTATTTCAGAACATCAAACGCTCAACCTGCATCAGGCTCACTTGTGCTTCGCTCGCGGATTAACGGCGCAAATGGAAACCTAATTATCACAATCGCAGCCGGAAGCGGTGCAGGGACTTTTAGCGACCTTGTAAATTCGGACACAGTAGCCGCAGGAGACCTCGTAAATTACAGCGCACAAAACAATGCTTCGGGTGCATCGGCACAACAACTCACAACCTCAAATCTATTCACATTCTCATGATAAAGTACGACTATTTTTTCGGTCAGGGAGTCTTAAAGGTCGCAACCCTTAACCACGGGACTATTCAATTCACTTTTTCGCAAGACGTAGTACCGGAACTTTCCGAGGACGCAAGCGAGGAGGAAATCGCCTACCGAAATCAGATTATTGCCGACAATACCATTCGAGCAGCAATACTTCAAGCCATTAGCACAGACGAGACTAAACTTGCTGAGTTCGTGAACCTAATCGGTCAAGACCCCAATACTGCCTTTAGCACATTCGCCTCGACAAAATTGTGAATGATGTGTTAATTCGCGCCGTGCCTTAAGTAACCCACCTATATTTGGAGTATGATTTACTCCTACTTCCAACATTGGTGGACACGGCGTCCGGTTAGAATGTACCTTGTGTCTATTATAGCCATAGGGCTGACGGTTAATTTATTCTACGCTCGTGAAGGTGAACTGACGTTTAATATCATAGCCCTTACGGCTTGGATAGGCGTTAACTTAGCTTGGTCGTCGCCGCTTAACCCTGCTTTTCGGCATACGTTCAAGCCGTGGATTAAGTGGGAAATGGTCAATCAATACCTCTATCAGACCGAGTACAAGGGATACGTCCACTACGTCAAGTGCCAATGGGATGATACGGGACTAATTTGGTGGTCTTTTGTGTACGACAACGGTGTGCATCTTGACTTCCGAAATGATACCATGATTCAAGCCGTGCTAACCGCAAACGAGAAAATCACGGAAATCTATGACAATAACTAAGTACAACGATATATCGCTATTCCTCGAAAGACACGGCGCTTCTGCTACCACGGTCAAGAACATCACCGATATAGCCGTCGAGCCGTTTGAACTTTTCACTACAATCGGGCTAAAAGACGGTCGCAAGGTGAAAAAAGCGGTTATTGTAATGCCTAATCTAACTCAGGACTTTGTAATTTGTGAGGTGAAATGACAAACAGAGAGAAATTCTTAGCCCTAATCCCCGAAGACGGTCAAAAATCCGATATTCACGGATACATGAGGGGCATTAAACGATGTGACGCAAATTATCAGATTGCGATGAGGCGTTATAGCGAACTTCTTGAGGCGGTTGTGCTATTTGCCGACCAAGTAGAACACAAAAGCGAGAACTTACAAGCCGCATACGACAATTTACTTGCCGTAGCGTTTGATAAATCACGCAATAAACCCTAAAATCAACCTTAAAGAACGATAAGTCATGCACGAAGCAATGTTTTGGATGGGAGTTTTGCTAATCGCAGCGTTACTGATTTGGAAGAGCAATCAAAACGACAATGGCAATGAGAACTTGGAATCATAGGATACTCGCTTTCGACTCTCCGCACGGAGTCTACTTTGAAGCGCAAGAAGTCCATTACGCCGACGGCGTTCCGCGAGCATACAGCGTTGATAAGCGTATTGGCGGAGAGTCTATCGAGGACATCCTTTGGACGTGCGACATGATAAAGAAAGCCTGTGAAAAACCGATACTTTGGGGCGGAGATAGATTTCCGCAGGAGTATAAACCACAAGAAAATGGCTAAATTTGACGATTACCCATTCGGGTGGACGCCTTCAATAGATAGGTGCGTAAACAAAAAAGTAAGGTGCATTAGACCTATTAACGGTTTTACAGAAGGCGAATACTACAAGGTTCATTGGGATTCATCAATAATTGACGACAAAGGAAAGCATATTTGGTTCATGTTTGAGCCGTTTGACAAATCATACTTTGACTTCAAAAACCCAATCGAATGAAAGAAAGAAAGCAACTCGCAGAATCACTAAGGCTAATCGGAATGTATCTTGAGGGATATAGAACCGGAAGTAAAGAGGCTTTCCCGTTTGGCGATAACGTGATAAAAGACCTTTGGGCTGCTGTTCGTGAACTTAATAACCCGATTGAGCCATGAAAAAGATGTGCCGCAACTGCCTTTACTGCTCGACCCTATACAAACACCCGTCGAAAAAGAGGCTAAAGGGTCAAATATCCGAAGTCGCGGGTTTTGCTTGCCGTAATCCCGAACTATTCTCAAAGGAACAGGCGTGTTTTATGGAGAAAGACACAGGTGTATGCGAAACGTTCACCCCTAAATACACATAACACAATGAGAGAAACAGGTTTCTTAGAAGTGGCCGACGCAGAAAACGGCCAGTACACCGTGCGAATCGTAGCCGCTAATGGCAAAATACTCGCATCATCCGAAACACTTCGGACAACAAAAGCAGTCGAAAAAAACGTAGACGCAATCGTTGTAGGAGCGTTTAACGGCTCATGGCCCGACCTTATGGACGGAACGAAAGAGAAATGGTTTGCCAAAAACCGTGGATGGACGGAGAAAAGGAAGAGAAGGTCTAAGTAAAAAAAAAGAAGGGGCTGCAACTTAAAGCCCCTTTTTTATGCTAATGAAGTGTTAATTATCACACAGGCGTTCGAGCCGTGCCTACCTTAGCCCCATGTTATTCGAGCAACACTTCACCCGTGAGCGCATCAAGACAATCGAAAACGAGGTATATGTCCTCCACGAGCGCTACAACAACCTGTTCTACAACAAACCCGAACATACGGCTGACATCTTAATTTGGGAACTTACTCTTGCTGAGACCAATAGGGAGATTGTCGCCCGAACAACCGAGCTAAAAAGTCTGAAAGGCGCGTAAACACTACTTTACATAATATGAGCAAAGAACACACACCCGAACCGTGGGAAATATCACACGAAACTCCCGAAGGTTATTTTGCCTTATCAAACGAACATCTTTCTATCGGCGACATTTGGCGTAAAGAAGACGCCGAACGTATCGTCGAGTGCGTAAACTCCTGTGCAGCAATCAAACACCCCGAAAAGATATACAGGTGTCTTACACGGGTACAAGAAATCCTATCCGCAGCACTCACAAACCAAAACCACATCGACACCGATTGCCAATTAGAACTCGCAATAGGACTTATCGAAGAAACCCTCGGTGAAAACGAGGATTAACAAACAATCGAGCCGTGAAACAAGAAAATGACTGGTTTCCAATAGACGAAACCCCAAGCAACCCACCAAGCTACTTTCCATCATCAGATGTCTACATATCCCAATCCATCTTCTTTCGAGAACTAGGGGGAGACGTAACGACGCTTCCAACCTACGAGCAATGGATGAAAGACTGCTGGCCGGAGTTCAAAAAGAGCAAAATAGAAGAAGCAAAGAAATACGGAAGGCCCGAACCAATCTTCGCTGAAACCGACAAATAATCGAGCCGTGAAACCCATATCCCAACAAGACCTAATAGACCAAAAGTTCACGTACAACCCCCAAACAAAAACATGGACCTTATACCTTAGCGACAACAAAAAGGTCTTCGCAAAAGAAGAGAACGGTCTCAAGGCATGGGCATACGGTATCCTTAAGCACAAAATCGAACACCAAAACGAAGAAAAAGGAGGAGTAAGGTACACCCAAACCCTCGATAACCTCATACAAGCACTTAAATAACCGTTCGAGCCGTGACAAGAGAACAACACTGCCTAAAAGCATTTGAAGGTATACAAAACCCAAGTGACTTTAACGTCCTTGAACTAATCTTCGAGATAGATAGACTCACGGAAGATGCAATAAGGCTAAACACCGAACTGCTAAAAGCTAAAACCGAACTTAACCGACTGAAAATGAACTATCCAACACATTCGATGTGGGAACAGCAACGAGCGGAACAGGAATACTACAACAGCAACATCTAAAAACATGGAACTAAACGAAGTAGTCAAGCTTGAGAGACAAAAAGAAGCGATCTTGAAAGAGCTTAAAAGTCAAGCGCAAGAAATTGATGGTAAAATACTTGAATCCGTAAAATCACTAAGCGACAAAGACCTTATACGATACAGAACAAAAGCACTTGTAGAAAGGTCTAGAGAGCATGGAGTATACGGAAGCGTCATGTCTCCAATACTAATAAACGAGGATTTTTGTAACGAATTGGCTTTTTACATACTTGATAACTTTCCGTCAACCGTTATGAAAGGACTTTACTTGATACTAAAAGACGGAGTTTTAACCAATCCAGCCGAACAAGAAGCAATTAAGTACCCTTCATTAGATCTGAATACGCCTGCCAACCTACTAAACGCATGGATGGACTATTACGCTAAAAAAAGCTACGAAGAAGAGGTCGGAGTTGTGGTAAATCGTTATAACCTGTTTAAGTTTTCGGTAAGCAGCAAGTCAAACCCATCCCTAAACGACATAAAACAAAGCGTTGACAAATGGGCGTCTAAGTTTGAGCAAATATTCATACACGACATAACTTGGGCATATCACGATAACGGCCCAATAGTCAGCGGATTTGCGTAATATAAAAAGCCATAACATGGAACTAGCATACGTACACATAACCCACCATAAAAAATCAGGGCATCAAAACATAAACATCGGTATAACTTGCATCACACTATGCCTAATTGCGTTCCTTTGGATGCTGTACCGAATATCAAAAGATTTCCGTAAATAACCGTTCGAGCCGTGAAAAAAGTAATCTTCCTTGACATAGACGGTGTACTCAACGTAATAACAAAAGACTTCGATGAGTACGGAGCAATATTCCAAGAACCGTTCGTCTCAAACCTCAAAACCCTTATTGACCAAACAGGCGCTCAAATCGTCATATCCTCCACATGGCGACACTCAGGTCTTAAAGCCATGAAAGAAATGTGGCAGAAAAGAGGACTCGCCGGAGAGGTAATAGACATAACCCCCGACCTTGCCGAAATACAAGACAACGGACTTTGGCTTGGCGTAGTAAGAGGCGACGAGGTAAAAGCATGGATTGACAAAAACCCCGTGGACAGATATGTTATTATCGACGACGACAAGGACTTCCACGAAACCCAAATGCCGTTCTTTGTAAAGACAAGCGGAAACTACTCCCACTCAGGCAACGTCGAAGGATACGGACTTACTACACAATGCACCATAAAAGCCGTGTCTATACTCAACGACTACTGCATGGAATTAACTGATAATTAACAAATTTTCGAGCCGTGACACACACAACAACCATGATAGACACAATAAGAAAAGCACAAGAAGAGGCTAGAGAAAGACTCAAGGCAGAAACAATAGACGAAAACCGTCACGCAGTCCTTCTAATGGCCTCATATTGCCACAACAACCCAAATTGCACAGACCACCTTCCGTGTATAGAATGCCTCAAAATGTGCAACGTAGCCATAATAAACCTCAATAGCGTAAACTACAAAGATGTTATAGCGGGCTACGACTTTATAAAGGGTTACGAAGAATAGTGTTTTGTGGGAAAACAGCAGTCTTTATATGAGGGTTGGCGGAAAAAGAAAAAAAAGGCAGTCTTTATATGATGCTGTGTGGTCGCTCCACCCCACCCCGTCCCATTTTTCCCGAAGTGAGTTTCGCGGCCCACCCCTACCCTAATGAAGTGACCTAATTTAGAATCGTTCTAAATAAAAGCTAGTCCGTCCTGTGCTGCCCGTGCGAGAATAAAGGCAAAGGTGTACACGGCACACTAAGGCAGCGCATAGACCGGAAAAGGCTATTGCTAGTATTTTTAGCACAACAAAATGTGTATTCGTCGAAGGTATTGCGATGTTAGTCGAGGATATTGCGTAATTAGGCGAATAAATTAGAAAAGTCTTGCATACGTTCGCGCCGTGTGCGTATATTCGCAGAAACAAACAAACAACACAAAGCCATGCAAACTAAAGATTTTCCATGTTTCAAAGAAGTAAGCAACGAAAAGAGAAGAGCGCTAATATTCAGAAAAAAGTACGCCGCTGACAATCACTATACGTACCATATAGTCGGGCTAAGTTTAGGCCCTTTTGGGGGATGGGTTGTAAACGAAGGTATGAAGACAACAGCACAAATGCACTCACTAGAGTCAGCGACATCAGAGGCGATAAAAATGGTTATAGCCTAACCCCCGAACAACAAACAACGAAAACACAAGCAAGATGAACATCCACCTTTCATTCACAGGTAACAAAAAAGAGTGTCCTAACCCGCACTATTCACCATACATATTGAAGGCAGATAAGGAACTACCAAAGATGTATAACGCGGGATACAATTCATACACCTTTATAGGTGGTGAACCTGTATTCTCATGCGATATTCCCGACGAAGTTTTGACCGTTAAACTAGAGGGTGAAAACTACGTGTATTACAATCCAATCCAAATAATAGTTGAAAGGAAAGACGGGACAACCTGCGGTGGGATTTTTTACAGGCACAAGGTAAAAGCAACCGGAGAAAACATAGACGGGTTTAACTTTAGCTGAGAAGTACCAACCAAACAAGAGCGGGGCAATGTTCCCGCTTTTTTTGTGACCTGTCGTGCTAAAATTCTTAGCATTGCATTTCAGCCCTTTTAAGCGCATGGAAAGGCTAAGGGTATACCTACGTACCACAGAAGCACTAATGTACGCCTATTGAGGCTGAAACTAAGCTATTCACGGCGCGATTCATCCGGCTGCATTCAGTGTGGCAAGGGATAGCTATGGCCCTAACTTGCTAAATTCCTTAGCATTACCGCGCATTCCCACACAAAGGTGTACAATCCGGTCATGTTTTTAGGTCACTTTTTAGACCCATTTTCAGAAGGCTAAAAAACAGAAAAACCCGAAAACACTGGTATCCTGCCTACGGCGAAAAGTGACCGACCTATTTTCAGCAGGTGTCAGAAACGGACGTAAAAGGGCTATAAAAAGGGGTGAGCAGGGATTGAAAAAGGGAGAGTTAACGCGCGGGTAGGCGCATTAAAAAAACCTTTCTTCTTACTTTTTCGTTTGATTTCCAAGGTTTTAACCTTAGTCAAAGTTCAGCACCCCTTTTTAGTTTGGTTTCAGCTAATAGACCTAGTTGTGTGTATCCGCTTCGCGTGGCCTTCTGTCTTGTTCTGTCTCTGTGTATGGGTGTGAGACGTGAGGCACGGCGCGAACGGTTAGTTAATCCATTCCGTGCGCCTGTGTACCGCTAAGTATGGACACAAAAAAGGCCGCAACTATGTGCAGCCCCTTTGTAGTGTGGTGTGTGTTTATTCCGGTAAGTATCCGGCAATTTCTTTTGCTCTTGCTTTGGTAATGGTTTCAGCGTTTACTTGCTTGTAATTTTCGGGGCTGAGGATTAGGAACTGAGCAAGGCAGGTTGCACCGGATAGTGTTCTGATAACCCATGAGGTTCCCTTTACTTTGTAGATGGCTTTCACTTGCATTGTGTGTAGTTGTTAAATGTTCGGGGCAAATATACACGGCGCGAAACGTACCTTCCAAATTTTGACCACTTTATTTTACATATTTCTGTCTACGATTTTAGGCAATTCGTCGAAGGTTTTAAGCGGTTAGGCTAATTTTTGAGGCTACACCAAAAATTTTTGTCGGAACAGGGGATTTTCGTATATACATTTGCCTCACACAAACAAACAACAAAAGCACAATGAACACAGCAGTTAACACCACGCCACGGGTTTACGTTGGCACCTACCACAAGTATAACAGCGGTTCTATCTCGGGCGCATGGATTGACCTTGATGGTCTCACTTATGATGAGTTTATGGACAAGTGCCGTGAACTTCATTCAGATGAGCAAGACCCTGAGTTTATGTTTCAGGATTATGAGGGATTCCCTGAACGTCTCTATTCAGAAAGTGACGTATCTGAGGTATTCCAATATCTTGAGGACACGGCAGAATTGAGTGAAGATGAGGCTGAGGCATTTGAGATTTATGTAAATGACGGCAATAGCCCTAACGTGGATGAGTTTCGGGATGCTTACGTTGGCTGCTTCACTTCTTACAAGGTTGCTGAGGAACTTGCTGAGTGGGAACTCGATCAGGATTGCGAGTTTCAGGCTATCCCTGAGCGTTTCAAATATCACTTTGATTATGAGGCATACGGGGAAGAGTTGTTGATAAACGAATTTTGGGAACATGGCGGATATGTATTTCGTCGTATGTAACTAGACACGGCCCGAACGCCTGCCCCGCTACTGGAATGATACCCGCAGCGGGGGAGTGGCGTCAAAAGACTAACACTAAAGCAATGAAAAAAGCGAAAAACATCCTTTGTCTTATTGTGCTGATCGGTAGCCTCAGCGCGTCCGCCTATCTGCACAGAGAAACCCGAATTTTGAGAGGCGCGAACACCTTTGATAAGTGTGTTAATCTGCACGGCGAAGGTGACGCAGCCTGTGAAGGTTGTTACTTCCTACTGATTGAGAACGGAGTTACAAACGAACCTAAACCATTCTAATACATGAAAAAGCTATTTACACTTATTATCGTGGCCGTCCTGCTTATTGGCACGGCGCAAACGGCTGAGGCCAAACCCAAACGTCCCAAATCCGGCTACAATTACAAAGCGCACCACAAAAAGAGCACGAAGTACAAGCGGGAGAATGAAAGAGGAAAGAAAAGAAAATGCGGAAGACAATGACACATGAACCTTGTCAGAAAGCCCGCATAGACGTGTACGTAAACGGGCAAATTGAGCGGATTCCGTGTATAATTACACAAGTCCTACCCGCTGAGGATATACCGTTCCGATTGACGGTGTTTACCGATGGAGGACGAATGTACAAGAACGTTAACCCTGCTGCTGTGCATATTGAACCGGAAACGGGCGTCTATCACGTTGAGAAATAGGGGCACGGCGCGAATTACTAACAACGAAAGACCATGAAAGTAAAAGGTAAAAGCCTGTTTGATATTACTATGGAGGGTATCAAGCTAAAGAAAAGCCGGATTCGCATAACTTGGCGTCCGGTAGGTAGCGAAAACTATCCCGAAATGAGCGCGACCAACCCTGAGTTAAAAAAGGCATTGGACACGTCTAACATCGGAGATTTTGACCTTAACGACCACGACGATATGTTGTTCTTCGTGGGGATTAAGGCAAAGAAAAAAGACATCCTAAAAATGGAATGGATATGAAGTACAAAGTAAGCACTATCGCAGTCCTTGAGGACGGCACGGAGGTACACGGGCAATTCTACGACACAAGGAAAATAGAGGGGAAAGTGTATGTGTATTGCGTCCCGAATGATTCTGAGGCCGCAGCAGTTCGGCGACTTGTGGGAATCGGCCCTAACGTACAATGGGATGCGTACTTTAAGAAAAGGGGTGAATGTATGGAGCTGGCTAAAAAGCATTGGGAACTATTAGCGAATATTGAAAGCTAAGTGTTGAGTTAGTTTGTTTACGGATTGCCCTGCCTTGTGCGGGGCTTTCTGTTTTAGTGGCACGGCTCGAATGGATGTGAAAAAAAATGGCCGTACTTAAGTCAACATAGACTGAACTCAGACTTACGCACCCGCCATATCGAACCATAGGAGTAGAAACACTCAGACATAGAAAAGGGGTAATTCCACCACATTTGACGGTGCGCCCATTCTTGAATAGAGGCACGTTTAACCCTTTGTTTCTTGTGGGTGGTCTTTTCTATCCCGATTAGGTCGGAACTAAGTTTCTGCATGGTTGATTTTGAAAGTCCGGTTAGCTTGGATAATTCGCGGGTACTGATTTCCACGGGGCGACCACGGTATTTTTTTAGCATTTTGCGCTGTGTTGACTTTGCTTGTGCCGCCTTTGTAGCATTGTAGTATGCCACGCGATTTATCTTGCTCCGAACTATTGCGGAGATTATTTCCTTTCTTACATCTTCTTCACGGATTTTGAGGTATTGAGTTCCTTCTAAGTTACGTTTTGGGGTGAGAATGACACGGCCCGATTCTACGCGAGCAAATCCATTGTCAATTAGGTGCTGTATCTTGTTTGCAATGGTTGAAGCCGACTTATACGGCAACCGTCCGGTTTTAAGGACACCCTTTGCCCCTTTGTGGTAAAAGATAACCCCGTTACGAAAAGCCCTTTTGAACACGGCGTAAACGACAAGCGTTTGCACTGGGTAGTTCGGGATGCTTTTGTACGGGATTACCGATAAATTCATAAAAAACGAAAAGCCCTGCGGGGAAACTGACAGGGCTAAAGCAAAAGGGGTTTATTCCTCTTTCTTTTGCCTTTCGCAGTGGTTTCCCCTTCACTACGAAAAGCATCGTACGTTTGAGCCGTAAATATACAATCCTCGATTCGCAGATTGCAAACTTTTTTAGTAAGTGTTGAAAAGTATTTTTCGTCGAGCGTTTTTTGACTTTCGTCGTGCGATTGTTACAATTAGGCTAATTTCCAAGAAAATAGTTGATTTTGCCGTGTCCACCGCAGTACATTAGCCGCCGTAATCAATAACAAATAACAACAATGGAACAAGTAATCGAAATCAGAGGGGCTTGGGATTTATCCGGCTCAGTGTTTATCGGGGACGTGCGTATCTGCGACCTCGAAACAGGTAAAATGAAATGGGTAAGCGGTGAGCATACTCAGGGCGACTATGACTGGTCAAACCTTTGGAGACCATGATGAAGGTAATGATGTGGCTTGCGGCTTCACTATTCAGGGAGTATTGGAGCAAACGATAATGAAACTATGGAAGCTGACATATCGCGTGGGTAACACGGCTCAAACGCTTGTCGAAGGGCCGTACCCCGTGTGTGTCGCAAAGCAAAATCAACTCAAGGATAACTTAAATTATAGACTCGGAACATGGAAAATCGAATTTTCAAGATTGGCATGATAACCTTCCTACTCGCTGCGGCGGTCGGAACAGGAATGGCAGTCGAAAGACAAAGGGTAAAAGAGAACAACCGGAAGTACGTGGATTGTGTGCGTTTCCGCCGTTCACCCTTAGAGGTACGGTGCAAGGAGTGTGCGTATCTGCTTGACGGACAAGAACAACAAACAAAAATGCCTAAAATCGCAAAGTAATGAGCAAACACACAAAAGGGCCGTGGAGTTTAATTAAACAAAACGGATGCAATTTATACGGAGGTAAATCACCGTCAAGCGATTGGTTCATCTTTGAAAACGCGCTTGAAAAAGACGCCAAACTAATCGCCGCCGCACCGGACTTGTTGGAGGCGTGTATTGAGGCAAAAATGGCGCTTGAGTATCTTGTGGATGAACTTATGCACTCATCCATTGCGAGTGAAGCTATTACCAAACTTGCTGCCGCCATACAAAAAGCAGAAGGAGGTCAGCCATGAACTACAAACTAATCGAACTGCACCTTAACTCAGCCATCGAAGGCTACATGAGGGAAATAATGCAAGTACGCGAAATGCGTACAAAAGGGCTTATTTCCGCTCAGGTTTTCGAGGCAGCGACCGCACCCCTGCAAAGCGCGGTGGATGAGGTGAACTCACTGTTAAAAGACGTGAAAAAGGCGGCGAAAAAGCCTGAATTGCAACATCCTGAATTTTAACAAGTTAGCTTTTTAACAGCCCGTTAACGTAACCCTGTGTTATTTTCGCGGGTATAACAACACAAAAAACACGACCGTTTAATACACACAAACATGAAAACAGACATCCCAAGATTCCCGTTTTACACGCTCCGTAATTACTCCACGGGTAAAGAATGGACTGTAACCTGCCACCTTTCACCTTTGAAATGCGTGTCGGTGAACGTAGCCAATTACAGCATCGAGGTTGAAGACCGATTGACCGTGACCACAACCGAGTTTGACAACTATTGCGTAGGCAAATCCGAAGTCGTTGACCGTGAGTACTTCGACAGGGCTTTTGAGCAGACCTTGAAGAACATTGTAAACCTCGTAGAACCCACAAAAGAAACAGCGCAATGAACAAAGAAACAAGAGAAAACATCGAATGGATGAAGTCAGGCGGTATTGGTTGTGTTTTCGCTCAGGTGATGGCACGGAATCCTGAATCGGTTAATTGGCGAATAGATGCCATATCCGACTACTCAGGCGTAGCGAAAGACACTTTTATTCAATCAATCGTATTTCCAAGTATGTCAGCCCAAGAAGTTAGGCAATGGGCATTGGACAACGGGTTTTACCTTGAAAACATAGACGATATGTACGATGGATTGCGAGTGAAAAGCGGGCAATTCGTGTCTTGGGTTCAATACTTCGGGCCGGATAGCCATGTGAAAACCCGTCAATCTCCCCATGCTATGCTTTCTTTCTGCATGAAACTTCCGGCTATCTACCACGCAAAAGTGGGGTTTAGCGGCGTTCTACACCTTGCCCACGCATCGGTTCAGTCGCTTTCCGAAAAGGCCAAAGAAGCCATGTGGAAGCGAAGTTTTGTCCACACAGAGAGAATCTTAGGTCACAAACCAACGGTTGCAGAGGCAGCCAAAACAACATTTGTAAGATGAACGAATACTTAATTATAGGCCAAGCACCACCCGCTGTTAAGCAGCAAGTGCCATACGACACCACTATGCTTTACGATATGCTTGCGTGGTGCGGAATAAGTCAAATGGATGCCCAAAGTATCTTCGAGTTTGAGGCAATGACAGATGAGTTTCCCGGCTTTGGTCAGTCAGGGCATAAAGCGCCGGACAAAAAAAGGATGAGACAGTATTACGATGCTTGTTTGTATTTTAAGGGAGTACAGGCTAAAGGTGTAATAGTACTTGGTAACGTGGCTAAAGAAGCGTTAACTGAGTTCGGGTTTCAGCACGACAACATTTGTTACATCATTCACCCAAGCAAGAGGAATTATACAAGGATTATCGCTGAAAAAGAGAAGATAACCACAGCTATTAACAGTGTTTTACAAAAAGGAGGCTTCAAATGACCAAAGAAACCGTAAAAATCGACACCCGTTACCCGAAATCGGCACGGTGTATTCAGTCCACATTCACGCCGGACGGATGGAAACAAGCCACATTCAACGACCTTGCACGGCATCACGCAGGGGCCAAAAAAGAGTCGCTGTTTCAGAGGATAGTCGCAGGGGTGAAAGAAACGATTGACGAGATATGAAAACCACTACCCCGAAGAAGATAAGGGCTTTCCCATACGAGCGTTTGAGCCGTGCCCTTGCCTACTTTGAGGACATCGACATGAACCCAAAGAGTGCTATCAAGACCTTCATGCCTACAAAGAGAAGGTTAATGCAGAAGTTGGACTACGATACCTATGACATGGAAGTGCTTGAAGCGCTTGAGGCTGTTATTGAGAAGTTAAATTCATTGCACGGCTCGAACGGGTGATGTATATTTGAGGCAGTTCTTTGATTTATGGGGCTGACTGGATTTGACAGTCGGAAAGAAGAATGTAGTTCAGGCAGGTGGCGACCTTACGCACAAGTCAGAAACGACAACAATGTGATTCCTATGTTCCCTTCGTGGAACGGTGTTCAGGCAGCAGCGTAAGCTGTTCACGGCAACAGAAAACCTGAAAATGTTTGTCCGAACGTAAAACGGACTGGTGGACACCTCCGGCGATAAGTCGAGGCCCTGTTTGCGGGTATGTCAAACCCGATAAGCCTGTAAGAAAATGAATTTTGGAAACCGATTGGACGTGGGTTCGACTCCCACCAGCTCCACTAAAGGACGGGTGTCGTGGATTAACACCCACAGACAGTGTATCGCGCGTATGTTGCGGGGGGCCCAACTCAGGGATGACAGAGCACCAGAGGACAACCGTTAAGACAACCACTTCGCGTGAATGAGGAGACAGAGATGTTACCGTAGGCAGAACGCCCTACCCCGTCCAAAAATTAGTGTTTCACTGACAGCCGGAAAGACGGCATTTTTACAAGGCTTTTTGGTTAATAGGTTAATTTAGGTCGAAAGTCCCCGTGAAAAGTCGCGGGGATTTTTGTATATTAGCCCCCATGAGTATCAGAGATATAGTCAGAGAAAGTTATCGTGACGCAGGGCTAAACCGTTGGGTAGCAAGGAATAAGTCGGTACATCGGACAATCTTGTACTGCCTATTCACCGGAGCAATCGCAGGGGCTTTGCTTGAGTCGCCGGAAATGGTACTCTTGTGCGGCGGTTCTTTTGTCCTTTGGCTGTGGATTTTGGCACTTGAGCACATCTACATAGGCCACAAGATTGAGAAGATTATGGATAAATTAAGGGAGGCCGGATATAACGTATCGTGGGAGGAAGCATGGAGTCAGGCGGGGATAGAGTAATAGTGGTCGGAATAGACCCCGGAACGTCTGAGTCGGCGTTCTGCCTGTTCGACGGCGAAAGGTTCGACTACCTTAAATGCTCTAACTCGGAGTTCCTGCCAACCCTTCACGACTACATCAGCTACAAACAGGTTGAAAGAATCTACATCGAGGGTATGCAGTCCTATGGCCGTGTAGGAGAAACCACCTTCCAAACCGCTTATTTCGTGGGTAGGTGCTTGGAGTACCTTGAAAGGATTGGCCATAAACCGGAAGTAATCAAACG
>Ga0315904_10003405_pt1 | contig 23382 bp, 15 predicted proteins | sample LakEriMetagenome_6_FD_203529 | JGI IMG/M metagenome (GOLD analysis project Ga0315904, IMG submission 203529) | Freshwater fungal communities from buoy surface, Lake Erie, Ohio, United States - Buoy 12 MA120 | ecosystem: Environmental > Aquatic > Freshwater > Lake | place: USA: Lake Erie, Ohio... | reverse complement strand
TGTTTGTTAGCGTTGAAAACACCTCATATGTTTGTTTATTGTAATCTATTTTTACCCTATAGTAGTAATAGTCGTCAGGATCGAAATTAAAATAATTACCAGGAAAAACTGATTGTGGTTGTGTCATCATTCTTCTGAACACACCATTTTTTGCGTCAAAAAATTTGGCACTCATATAAAACTCGTCCAAATTGAAATAATTTCTATTTTTTAACCAATAGATGAAAAATCCTTCTTTATCACCCACAAAGTCTAATCCCATTTTGGGTATTTTTATTTTTACATTTTGTAAAAATGTGGATAAAGTAACTGTTTCTGTAAATCCTTGCTGTACTGGTAAAATGATTGTAAAGTAATTTTTTTGTTGTCCTTTATTTCTATTATCGTAAAAATCCAGTTTGAAAAAGGAATTTGTGAATGGTTTTACATACTCATATATTTCTTTCGGGCTGAACTCCGCAAATTGATACGATGTCACCCAAGAACTCGCATTACTCAAAGTTTGTCCTGTATCGAAAAACTTGAATTCATAAAATATTTTAGTCACAAAATCACCTGTATTTGCAGAAAGATATGGTTCATGAGAGAATCTTGTCAGTTCAAAATCACTCGGATCTCCAATTATATTTGTAACCACTTCTTCTTGATAAACATCAATTGCCTGATCACGTTCAGAAAAATCCCATTTGATTTCAATAGGAATATTGATTTGTTGATCTAACAAAGGCAATCTTAATTTATATTTACTCACATCCATCTATTGTCGGGTCTTGTATTGTTGTTATGTTTTGTGTTCCTATTCCTTCTGAAAATATTCTAAATATCGTATTCTTGAAGGGGTAGTGTTTTCCGTTGGTAAATGGGTAGTCCACACCCAAACCATCACTATCAACGTAACCATAGGGATAAATATCTCTCCATCTAAACCCATTTGCCAAGTTAGAGAAAAAAGCGTAAGGTGGTATATCTTCAACTAATTCAGCCTCTCCTTCCTCCACATATTCAGAATACACTTTTAGTTTCATTGGGTTGAGTGGAAAGTAATAATAACCAAATTTATTGGTATTTGGTGTTTCATCAAATGTTGTAAAATAATTTTGGTTAAACGTGAATTTATGTAGTTTTGATGATATTACTCTTTCTTTTTGTTCATAATCATTCCACTCACAATAATCACCGTCAATAGTATCACCACTTAACAAATTTTCTGTATAATAACATGGATAAATTCCATTTATATTATTTGGGAAGTATGTTCCAAATGGTATTGTGCTGTCTGACAAAGTATTATTTGAATCCCACCAAGCATTTGGTGTGTTACCATCTAAATAAGCGTTGAAAAAATGTCCTTCTTTTAGTCTATTAGTCCATCCGTAATATCCTTTCCAAACAGTTGTGAAATATATTTCAGTTACGGGTCTTTTTTGATTATCTATTAAATTATTTAACACAATATCACGACTAAAAGAAATATTGTAACTTTGACTCCCTTCTAATATTGAGGTTCTTGGGCAAGAAGATGGTGATAATGATTGTAATGGTGTCCCACCTGAATATACTTTCTCATACTGTGTCACCAAATTAAATATGTTTTGTTCAAAACCACTATTCACAACAACCGCATCTTGTGGGTTTGTAATAATCTTATGTTTTCTTACATAATATTCTGATGTTGTCTCACCTGAATAGTCAGGATTAATTACTCTTTTGAGATTACCCGTAACTCCTTGACTAAAAGTCCCACCGACAAAACCTACATTATCTATGTTAAAAATGTATTCATCACTACCTGAACCATTATCACCCAAAGATGTTACCATAAAACTATTTATGTTATTGTAAGTAATACCAAGATTAACGTATTCACCAACAGATAAACCGTGTTTCATCGGACATCTGAATGATATTATATTATTATTTATTTCTTTTATGTAATATGGAATACCATCACCCGAAACCCAATACCATGTTATAACAAATTCTGGGTCATTCATGTATAAAACTTTGTTATAATCATTATCAAACGGATAACTAATGTAGTGATTCCAATTATATGTCGTAGCACTTTTAGACACAAATGGTTGATGATTACTTTGTCCTATGGTATAACCTGGTTTATCATTATCGGTTCTGATAAAATCAAACTCCGTATATTGTGGAAAACCAGACCATGCCTGTTGAACATTTGGGTAACACAAAGTATTTTGAGTATTTTGTATAATATTCGTATAAAAAAGATAATTATAATACGGTTCATACGAGGATACTCCTTGGTATGCATTTTTGAAAACCACAGAATACTTTGATACGGGTCTGAATGTGTTCGAATTTTGTCTTTCTTTGTCAAACACTGTAAGTAAATTCACATCAATATATCTATCATACTCTACTTGTTCTTTGGATGTTTGTTGTAATACAATCTTTTCTGACAAATCTATGTCAGTTGCTCCTTGGAACCTTTGGCTACCTAAAATAATTTTATTTGTATCATCAATACCCATTACTCTTCTGTTCTCACATATAGTTTTATGAACTTATCTACCGCGGTTTTTCCGTTATTCAAACCAAAATAAAAGAAAAATGGTGCGCCAACAACAATTGGTTTGTCATCAGGAATACCGTTGATAGTGTTAGCATTAGAAATTAATGGATCTCCATTCAAATCAAAATTAGTTATAAAACCGTAATCGGTTGTAGATGTCAAGTAATATTCATTGACTCTATTGAAATTCAGATTTTGATAATACTGTGTATAGAAACCTGTTCCTGTGGCATTTTGATTGGACGTTGTTACCCAATTGTTATTTTCAGTTCCGAAAATAGAAGCCGCAGGACTTGCTATTTGCCATTTATAATGAGGAACAATCTGATCCGTTGAGTGTCCATAAAAATCAATAACTGTGCAGCCATTGTTTGTATATGTATCAGAACCTGGTGTCATCCTTCTTCTATACTGAAGCTCTTCTGTTGATGAAGAAAAGAAAATACCAAATACAGGGTTCTGATCGGGTGTTGCATCATTACCAATATATAAGAAATTATTTGGGTAGTTTTCTTCAATATATGGTGTAACTCTCCATTCAGAATTAATGGATAGTGCTTGTGCAAAATCACCATCTATTCGTTCTCCCTCCCTAGTACTATCAAAGAATTGTATTATACCTTTACCTTCCGTACTTCCGTCACCAGTGTCAAATGCGGGTAAAAGTCTTTGTATTACCCTTTGGTTTAATAATCTAGAAATAAAACCCATTTGTATTATATCTGAATTATCTTTGTAGGATGTAGAACGTATCTGATCTGCAATATATCCAGTAAATTCAGAATCATTACAAATTTGATTTATGAACTTGTCTCTCGGACCTAAATCCATTACAGTTGTTGGGAATTGTATTCTTTTTTCGTTATACCCATATTTAGGATAATTGTTTATCAGTGAAGAATTTTTTGGTGGAGATTCTACACCAATAAAATCAGTTCCGTCCCATGGAGAACTTCTATAGTAAAATCCATTTGTAATTTTATTATAAACTACAATATCTTTACAATATTCATAAATTGGTTCATCAGGTGCGTCAAGTTCATATAAATTATTTTTACCAAAAGAAAACATATACAAAACACCATTAATCCAATTATTCTGAAACACTTGTGCGAATACACCTCTACAGGCTGCGAATGTCATTGTAAATCTTGCCTTCCATTCCAAGAACAATCTTGCGTCTGCCCCATATTCCACAAGATATAATTTATCAATTATACCACCATTTTCTCTATAATTTAATAAACAATAACAACCTCTTTTAACTCTATTAGGTGGTATAACACAATTGTTATCTACACCAATGTTTGTTCCACTACCTGTGTAACACTCTAAAGCTACCATGTTATCACAATTAAGCGTGCTTGTTAGATTTTGAACAAATTCACTTTCATCAAATACTGTTTGTCCTTGGTTAATGTCAGGTGCAAAACCAATGGTAGGGACTGATGATACACCACCTCTGTAATATGCAAAGTTATTATTCTGATGTAGTCCAAAACCAGTTGTTCCCAACCCATTTTCTACATTAGTAGAAGTTGGTATTCTATCACTTCTCATAACCAAATATTGAGTTGGGTTCAATGTTGGGTTAGGGAATTGTATTTGTGATAAATTGTATCTATAATATGCTGGTGAATAAACAGCATACGGAGTTATCAATGGGCTCGGTCCGCTTGCTACGGGCCAATATATTTCATCAAAATTACTGAAATCATTGTCACTAAAAGTAAATCCATTATAAAACCCAAAACTACTTGTGTTCGGGTTAAAGGGTGATGCGGTGAATGAACCTCCTGCAAAATAATAATTGTCTGTAGAGTTATTAGGTAGTAGGGTGTCGTATGGCGATGTAAATGGTAAAAATCTATTTCTCAAAGGATTTGCACTATTCATAACATATGTACCAGTTGTTCCAAGGGATGATATGGTTGGGAAGCCTGAACCTGGTGTATAGTTTCCTATATTCGGAACGGTAGTATCATCAGGACACAAATAATAATAAGGTAAGTTTGATGTAAATGGTGTAAATTGATTATATGTTACACTCCCAACATTATAACTAGGACTTATTGTAAAATTATATGCGGGAAAATATAAGTTTGGTGCTGTAGTGTTATTTGAAAAGTTATGACTTTTTGGTTTATCTCCATTTGTATAACCTTGTATTGGTATATTCAAATAATATTGTCCCTCAACAACAACCAAATTATTTGATGATTGTCCAAAAATTCTTGATAAATCATACTTATTTGTGTGTTTTCCTGAGTGTGGATCAACACCTCTTGCCAATATTAAAATCTCATATGATTCATGTCCCGAAATTGTTGTTATTGAATTCGGTATTTGATAGAACTCTATGTCCGCATTACTATTTGTAAGTGCTTCACACTCGTTTTTGTATATGAATACTGTTGAGTGGTTCAAATATTTGTTAGGGAATCTTTGAGAAAAACTTGTTGTGTATTGAGGGTTATTTACAAATTCTGTATATGTAAAACCTGTGATTACTTGAAAGTATTCGATGTCAATTACATTACGTAAGAAGTTTTCTGTATTTCCCGTATTGTTAATAATGTATTGAACTGACAAGTTAGTATTTTTATTTGTTGTGTTTGCATAATTGACAGTTATGTTTGTTGTCGCAAAAGATGTTCCTGTAACAGCATTATTACCAAATTGATTTGTAGTGTTCGCAGTTATTGAGTTATAAAAAGTTACACCAGTCAAGTTTTGATTACAATCTGATAGTTTCGGATCTTGGAAAGAAAAAACTTCACCAATACCTAACTGTTGTAAAGTTCCAGGTTTTGCCATTATAATTAATGGTTGATCGAAATGAACCCCTGTGTTTTGTGGTGAATTAAAAGTTACCCCCACTCTATTTACACCTTCAAAATATTTTTCTCTATAATTAAACTCATTAAGTTTTTGTGAAAATGTTTCAGTTTGAGGATATGCTAAAAATCTTCTACTACCATTACCATTAGTACCGTTAGTGCAACTGGCAGCAAACAAGAATGGTTGTGGGGCGTGAAGTCCTGTCTTATCGGGAATTCCTCCATAATTGTCTTCAATGTCTAATGACTCACTCCCTGAAATCAAACGATTATACCCTAATGTTGCGGATATTAGAACACTTGATTTTATACAACCTTCACCTAATGCCCAAGTAAATGATGGATATTGATTTGAACTATTACACCAATAGTTACCTTCATTCTCTTCTGTCGGATCTGATTCTGGTGTTTGTTGTTCCGCATTCGGGTGGATAATATCATAAACATTAACATTATTTATTGGGGCTAAAAAGGATGTGGATGTACTTGCAGAAACAGGTGCACCACCTAACTGTCCCTCACTATTAGCAGCATCACTTTCAACTTGTTGTAATATACTATCTGAATCAAAATTATCACCTAACTCTGCAACACCACAATCACAATCACAGGTTGTGCAGTCGGGATACGCTAACATTGGTAGTCCTATTCTTGGAAAATCATTTACTCTTAATGCCGCAATAGCTGCACCTGCTGTAAATAACCCTGCTAAGGCTACTTGGAAGGCACATTGTAACGCTTGGAAGACTATCACAGCTGTTAATCTTATTATCTCAAGTATATTAGTAACATTAACAACAAAACCTACCCCACTACTTACTGTACCTGCGGCTTCATTTAATATTTGTATCGATGATTGTATGTTTTGATAACACTCTATAATTGCATTTCTAATCAGAAATATTCCCAATACAATTAAAACCAATTTCAATACGGGCCATAAAAAAGCAATTAAATGAGCAACAAAAAGAATAACCAATAATGGAATGCTCAATATATTAATTAATAAGTTAAATACAAAAAATAAAAAATCAAAATTTCTTATAACATCATTTACAGGAAATGTATTTGTTGTTGATTTACAAGTCCTATTGTCTATTTCCTTTATTCCTAAATGTCTTGCTCTACCGAAACCATTTTTATACCTATCTAAAAACATTGATGTGGTATAAACTTTATTATAATGAAATTCATAAAAACTATCTTCACAATCTATAGCCGCTTGTGGGTCAGCATAATCATCCCAATCTAAACTGAATGAATATGACTTCAATAGATTGAAGTAATTCTCGTCATATATGTCATATATTATTGTGGAAAGCTGTAATGGATCTGTGAAAACTGGTATAACTTCTATTGTATCACCAGCGTTTAACGATATAACTTGAGTATCACCAAAATATTGATTTCCGTTTATAAAAATGGTGTATGAACTCGTATTTATTACTTCACTGAAAACTAAACCAATACTATTTGGTGTTGTGTATGTAGAACCGACAGGTTGTCCCACTATTTGAAATAGTTCATTTTGAGCCCCGTTCGCTCCTGTGTAAAATATTGATGAGTTCAATGTTGGGTCTGTCGGAGTAAAGACTATTTGAACTATGTTACCTGCAGTTAAACCAGTTATTGCCGTGTTAGCGTCACCTAAGTAGGGTTGGAAGTTTGTGGGTAACGCTTGTTGGGATATATAAACTTGGAAGCTGTCCACGTTTGTAAGGACTGGATTTATCAAGTCGCCCGCAAACGGTATATTCGCAAATGTTGTTAGAATTAAAGGTTGGGTTATAAAAGATATTGTTGGTTGTGTTACGGGTGCTTGTTTTAATGGATCGTCATCATAGTCCGATGTTTCCCACCCATGTTCTTTAATGTTTGGGACAAAAAAGTTTGCTCTTTGGACTTCGTTTTGTAATCCTCCTTCATTTTCCCATTTGAATTTGAATCTATATCTACCTTTTGTTGGTATTCCAACTGTTGGGTCTGACGAGAAGGTTTGTTCCCCGAATTCATTAGTATAAACATAGTCCAAATTCATAGGAAGATTAACCAAGTAACTACCGTCACCATCAATTAATTTTCCATCTTCCTCTAGTTTGTGTTGTTCAAGTATAGGAAACCCCTCGTTGTCAGTATTTATTGTTTGTCTAATTGATAAAATTTGTCCAGGTCCCGCAACTAACTCACATAAATTTCCAGTATTGTTTTTTGGTTTGCAAGAACGTGCTCTCACCATATCGTCTTCAGTCGTAGAAACAATTGAACCCATAAATATTGCCTTTGGTTCAATCCTTACATTTGCTTCAGATGTCAAATCAAAATCTACTCTTGTAATACCTAACTGACATATTTCAGGTTCTCCCCATAATGGTGCAATATCCACAATTTTATTCAATGTTTTTATTTGTGGTAATTCACTTAAACTATTAGACGTTTTGAACCCAGCACCATCTACTTGTGATTCGGTTGCAACACCTGCTTGTATTAAATCTTGTGGTGCTAAAGAAAAACAACCAATATCAGATAAATCAACATCTAAAAAAAATGTTTGTGTTCCAAGTGGAACTCCAAATATCATATAATCACCACTGTCATTTGTTCTTGTTGTGAATTTGTAATACTTGTCATATACTTCAATGTAACTTGGATCTAATAATACTTCGTCCTTTGTTGGGAATGTCCCCGTGGCAGCGTGTCCTTCATATGATGGTTCTTTTGGTAAAAGATTATACCTATACCCATCCTCACTAACATCTGAAATTGTCGTGTAAGGATACAACTCACTTATGACAGGATTCAATGAGTCTTCTTCACTTAAAGGTATAAAAACGGATACTCTTGCGTTTGGTAATCCGAACCCACCATTCACAAATACTCTTCCCACTACAACACCATAATCAGAACATTGTCTATTGTAGATGTCACTCTGTAATATTTTAAGAGAGAGTATGTTGATACTTTCAAAATCTTGTTCTAAATTTACTTTGACGGCTTTATCAACACCAACCTGTGTCCTGATTCTATATGATTTGGGCATTAATAATTTTCTTTTTTGATAAATAGTTTATTTCCTATTTTCAAAAAATAATCTTTTTATGGGAAAAATAAATTATCAAGAGAAATTGACACCCGTAAAATTAAGAACTCTTACATTAATATCCTTGTTTGGGAATCTTACTTGATAGGTTTGGGTGGGTTCTGCAAAGATTGTATCAGCAATTAATTCAATTTGTTTTGTCTCTGAATCGATGTATCTTTGAGACGTTTGTGAGGAAGAATACTGTCCTCCTACTTTGTTAAAAAATAGAATGTCTGATATGCTTATTACACCGTCTAATGCTTGTATTTGTCTTCTAATATCTGAAACATATACGTTTTCCCCCATTTGTCTGTTGGTAGGAGAAAAATACCTTGTTACTATATCAATCACTTGTGTTACTAATGCACCTTGATTTTGACTTGCATCTAAAACTATGTCAAGTGTGACTGCTAAGTCGATTACATTTGCACTTTCTACCGATATGTAATCATTTATCATTCTGTAGTTGGATAAGTAGTTTGCTATGTTTTGTTTCAGGGTATTTGATGTTAGTTCGGTAAGTTTCCCGTCATTGTCGTATGATAATAACTTAATTTTTATTTTGTTATTTTCTTCTGTAATTGTCACTTTTGCGGGAGCTCCAAATTGTGATGGCATAGTTCTTATTATAGATTCGTAATCATTAATTGTAACAGCTCTATTTTGTGCTGAAAAATTAAATGAAACCATTTGTCTTACTTCTTCTAAAGTTGGTGGGTTTGCTCCACCAATTGCGGCAGTTAGGTTGTTACATCTCAATGAATCTATTACGTTTCTATTTTTACTATCTGAAGGTCCATTTACCGCAAATGAAACAACACCAATTTGATTTATAACACCAATACCTAAATTACTTGATTGTCCACCACCAACTCTATACTGAACAAACATTGTTGTGTTCGGACGAAGTGTGCTTCCCAATGCAAGATTATTAGAATATTTTGATAAGTCAAATCCAACGCCGTCTCTTGTAAATTCTCTTAACTGATCTTCTGCCGATGTGTTTCCACCACCAAACGTCATCTTATAAAAACCTTCTGGTGTGTATTCAGTAATGAATTTACTGTTAGTTAATATGTATTTACCCACTTTAATACCAGGGTTGTCAGACACTTTGGTTGGGTCTTCCACAAACACTCTATCGTCCATTAAAGCTTTTACTTCATACCATCGATTACTCAACCCAAGAAATTCTTGTGGTTGTGGTATTGTTGTATATTGTGTTCCTTCTTTAATTAAAACACTTGTAACACCCAAAACATTTTTTTCAGGTAAAAATAATTCAAAAAATGGACGAACATCATTTGCTGTTATAACTCTTTTGAACACCTTTGTTGTTCCATTAACAACAACTTCTCTTTTTGTTATTGTATAATCTATTAATGACCCTGTTGAGTCAAAATTTGGAACTTTCAATCTGTTTGGAAATCCTTCTGCATTTACCGCTGAAGCAAAATCGATATCATATACTGTTTCGAAAGGTTGTCCTCCACCATTGACTTGAGCACCCCTTCTTAATATTCCACAATATCTTAAATCTTCTTTATCACCAAAAGCATCAACGTTTATTGAGAAATCAACCAATGCAACTGATGGACGTTGTCCTGGTATTTTAAGTCCATAAGTTCTTGCAATATTATAAACAGATGAACGTTGTTGTGCATACTGTAATACTGTTTCTTGAATACTTCTATCTATATGAAATTGTAAGTTGTCAGTTACTGCGGCATTAATATCTAATAAGACAGAAAAAATACCCGCATCATTAAAGTTTTGGACTAAATCTGGATAATACTGTCTTGTAAAATTTATAAGTTCAGTTCTTACTCCTTGGAAGTCTCGGACGGTATATGATATTTTTTTCTCTGCCATCTTTTATATTAAATATTAAGTATTAAGAAATCACTTGAGCCAAAGGCTGAATCCGTAATTCGGTAATCAATTCTTACTCTTGCGGTATATTCTTTCTCTGCTAATCCAGGAACTCTATATTCCCTTGAACCATTTGGTGTTATGTATGTTGCACCTGGGTCACTATACATTGTGCTTGCATCTTTTATTTCAACATTTGTAATTAAAATACCTGGTAGGTATAATGCGACACTTTCTCTTATTTCTGATTCTATTTGTGCGAAGGTTGGACCGTCTAAAGGTTCAAAGATATACTCATAAAGTCTTGTCCCAAAATCGGGTAGAAAATATCTACTTCCTTTTCTTGTGAGTAAAAGATGAGTTAGATTAGTTCTTACTTCGTCATTAGTTGTTTTTGTGGTAGATAAATATTTCCCTTCTATTGAATCAAAAAAGGGAAACCCAATACCATAAGAAATACCATTTGCCATATAAAATAAATATAAGTTATAGTATTTTCTTTTGAATAGAAATTTCTTAATTAGGTTGTTTTAGCGACGCATCCATTTTTTGTGCAAGTGAATGCTTTTCCGTCAATAGTAATTATGAATGAGCAACCTTCAACTAATTTGAACTCTTGTGGTTTAGTTGGATCGAACCCACCTGATATGCCAGGTCCTTGCCATCCAAATGACTCAAGACACTTACCATAGGATGTTTTGTCTGTCGCCATTCCCGTTGCAAATCTTGTTCTCCCTCCGTAAGTTACTTTTGCATTAAAGGCTAATGGGTTAGTGTCGTCTATAGATTTCATCAATTCGATAAGTTTTGGAACGTCCTCTTGTTCTTTAATTATTCTTTTAATTATAGAAATAAGTTTTGATTCTGTAAGTCTGATTGTTTTTTTCATGTGTTTTTTTTAATAAATAGTAATATAAAACAAAAAATCACCGCTTTCGCAGTGATTCTTTTAATGTTGTAATACCCTTTTGATAGAGTGGTTCGTAAGGACAGTGTTTGCAGTGAGAACCGCAACACTTTCCTCTTTTGATGTGGAACGATTCAGTCATAACAATGTTCCCGTTTTTGTCTTTATAGAAATCAGGTTCAGGTTTTTTACTTGTTGTTTCTTGGACATACAATTGTTGAACCCAATCTTTTGAAACTCCTACATTCATAACTTAAACAATTTCACACGCCCCGCCAGCACAAGCAACTTCACCTCGTAAGTCAGTATTGTCTTGTAACTCAATGACTTTTGTCAAATCTACATCTTTCAAAGTAGCAACCAATCTTTCAAAATCTTCTTTGGTACAATCCTCAAATGGGGCCTGTGTGTAAGTACCTCCGTTATAAGGCAGGACAGACAATCCATTGTAGTATTTTCTGTTTTTCCACATCCAATCACCTACAAGTTCCCACTCATCCTCTTTGATTGAAACTGTTGCAGATACGTTATGACTGTTTTGTCCTCCTCTGTGTCCACTTCTTACCCATTCTTGTGATACTTTCTTTACTCTTTCCAACATTTGAAATACTGATTCGTATCGTAAAATAGAGCCTTCAGGTGACATCTGTGGAATAGTAATTACCGCTGTGTCATGTGGTCGGAAGTATTCGTCTTCAACAAGTTCAGGGTGATTAATATACAAATAAGTATAAATCGCTTCATTCTTTCCAACACGAATTCTTCTCAAGTAATAATCGTTATGCCAAGCGTGAATACCTGATGATGTTCCCAATACCAAAGATGAGGTTCCTGATGGTTTAACAGTTGTTGTTCTTGCCGCTTTATTAATTCCAATAAGTTTAGCGACTTTTTCATTCTCATCTTTAACTGCTTGTGCTGCCGCTTTCATATCATATCCTAAAACAACACCTGAACCAATACCTGTCATTCCAACACCGATAAGTGCGTCTTTCTCTGTGGTTCTTTTCCATACATCACGTAGGTAATGAAAGTCAGTATATCCTGCTTGTAATGTTCCGATGAACGCAGCTCCTCTTACTCTTTTCTCAAAGTCCTCTTGAGATTCAATATCAGATGCATTTACCTCACATAGATTACAGAATTGATAAGGACGAAGTCCAATCTCACAACAAGGATTTGTTCCCCAATCTTTGTCATTTGACAAATAAATTCCTGGTTCACCTGCTCCTGACAATTCAATTCGTTTCCAAAGTTCCATAAAATATTCTTGTGTTACTTTGTGACGAAGAAGAACCGCTGAGTTGTTTGCTCTACCTCTTTGTGGATTTGACTCCCACCAACTACCTGATTTACAAGAAATCATTTCATCATCATCAGCACTAAATAATGAGATAAGTGCTGCTCTACGAATACCACCTGCTAATACCGCATCAGCAATAAAACAAATGATGTCGTGTGTTTCAATTGGTGTAAGTTTTTCACCATCACTTTTATTGTCAAGGACTCTTGTAATGTTGTGAATACAATCTTTAAGTGGTTGAGGACCTGGTGCTTTTCCACCTGACGTTACAAGTAATGCTCCTTTTTGTCGAATATCAGAGAAGTCAAACACTGGTGTTGATGACTTTGTCCCTAAGTATGATTCAATAAGAACTTTGATTGCATCTGCCCATCCTTCGATTGAATCTCCGATGAGGTATCTTCTTGTTCTGTTTGGATTTGGTTTTTTAATTTCAGGTAACTTTTCTACATGGTGTTTTTGAACTGAAAATCCAACACCTGTTCCGCCTAACAATAAGAACATAGTTTCAGCAAACGCGTCTGTGTGATCGATTGGTAAATAAGCACAGTTATAAACTCTGTTTGGTGAAATCTCAATTGGTTTTCCACCGAATTGTAAAGATCTCATTGATGGAAGTATTTTCTTGTCATATACCATTTGATATACTTCCTCAATTTGTTCCTTAATTTGTGGGTATTTTTTCTGATGCATCTCTTTGTTACGAGTTACCAGTTCTTCCCAAGTTTCCCTTCTGTTGAGTTCAGGGATAAATTTAGCGTATTTCATATACACCGTAATATCACTCAATATTTTTTGTGAAATATCCATTTTTCCTAAAATTTAATTTAATTATTACTTTGATTCTCTTGTCTTTGTTGTCTCTTCGCTAACAGTTCCTTAACTCTTTGTCTTTGACGTTCTTCTTTTTGTTCTTCAATACCTAAAAATGTTGTTGTAGATTCTGTGTCAATATCAATCATGGCGTTGTCAAATTTACAGTTCTCAAAAACCACGCCATCATCACCAATACGTGATTTTGTAATTGCAATTGTCGCTAACTTCATTTCTTTTTGTTGAAGTGTTTTTGCCACGGATATGATTACGTGTCCCACTTGAGCTTTCTTAATAGAGCCGCCCATTTGATCGGTTGTCACAACTTCTGATGAAATTGATGAACGATTACCTTGTGTTGCCGTCCATCCTACGATGTTTAGCTCGTGACACATAGCTTCAAATCCTCTCATTACTGAACCTTCACTTTTCCATTCGTCACCAAGGTTTTTGTCTGGTACAACACAATCAATGTAATCCAAAACAACCATATCAATTTTAATACCATCCGCAATCATTTTTCTAATTTCATTTTTGATTTGCATCATAGTTTTTGTATCTGATGGTAATTTTTTTAAGATAAGTTCATTCGGCATATCATTTTCAATTTCTCTCACTTTTTGCATTACCTCTTCTTTTTTTTCTGACAATTCGTCAGGATGAACTTTTGTCCAAAGTGTGAAATGTTTTCTTTGTATTACCTTTGGGTTATCCTCAAAGAATATTTGAAGGACGTTAAATCCAAGGTTAAATGCGTGATTTGAAATCTTTGTAAGTATTGTAGATTTACCTACACCAGTGGGTGCAAGAATAACACCTATTTCACCCTTTGCTAAACCCCCTTTCAACAACCTATCAATACCAGGTATTCCCATAGGTATTGGGTGTCTATAATCGTCTTCAAGCACTTGGTCTAGGTTTGAAAAAACATCCATATTACTTGTGTCTTTTGAACCAACCAATAAAGCCTCTCTTACCATTTCTTCTAATGTGTCGTAGTTCTCAAACTCTCCACCATCGATAATTTTTTGGGCTTGTTTCATTACTTTCTGTAGTTCTTGTTGCTTACAGAATTTAAGTGCTTTCTCTTGGACAAAATCAACTCCGTCGATAGGACAATCCTTGATTTTCTTAATTGTATCAAGGACTACTTTTACGGCAGTTGCTTGTTGTAATTCTGATTTAGCCACTTGTTCAAGGGTTTCAAATGATGGAGTATGATTATATTTTTTATAATACTCTCTCACCATCTGAATGATAATTTTGAAATACTTGTTTTCAAAATAATTGTTTTCAATAACTTCAATAATTGAATGTGAAAAGTCTTTATCTACAATAATTTGGTTAAGTAATTGAATCTGAAAATTGTTTCCTAAATACTCAAAATTTTTATTAGTCGCCATAGTTATAAGTCCTGTTAGTAATGATAAATACTACTAATTTCAATTAAATTTGGGATTAAAAAAATTAAATTTTTTACCTGAAAAAATGTCAGTTAAGTCACTTAATATACCTTTCAGCTTTGGGCGTAGGTCCACGGTATATCTTACCTTTGGGGGATAGACTTTTGCGTCAAACCTTCTATGACAAATTGTCATACCTTCAATCTTAATGAAAAGGTTAAAATTTTCATCACCGTCGGTAATTGACGTGTTTAATACTTCTGGATTTTCAGAAATCTCATACTGATTGTCCAACATATAAACCACTGAACGCATTTTCAAATCATACTGTAGTCTATCTGCAAATGACTTCAAATAGTCATGAAGTTCAACTGATTTCTGTGCATTTTTGTTAAATCCTTTTACGTTGAAAAATCTTTGCACTACGATGTTGTCGTTACACATAAGTAAAAATTCTACTTTTACTACTTCTTGTTCTCTCATTGTTCTCACTTTTTTGTTTTGTTTCTAAATTTATGTTTTTCTTTTCTTGATAATTTTAAGAAAGGTTTAAGAAAATTTACCCAAGCTTCGTCACCTTTTGGTAAGAACTTAAAAAATCCATCTTCCATCATCATTCTTATTAAGTTTCTATGTCCTCTTCCATCAGGGTCGAGTGTCTCTGAATAATACAGTCTAACAATCTCTTTACCTTCATCTGAAATCAAAGGGTTTTCTAAATCGACAAGTTTTTCATTTATTGTAAAAAACTCGTCACCAAAAATACCTTCTTTTGTTTTACCACTTAATAGGTTTTGTAATGCAACATTACTTTTTTGTTCTGTTAAAAGTTTCTCCGCCTTTGTTAAAATATCGGTATATTTAATTTCTGTTTCAAGGATTTCAGGGAACATTTTTATAAATGTTTTCTCACCCAAATAATATATTCCATCAATATTATCTGACGAGTCACCTGTAATTATTTTATACGTTTTAATGTTGTAATGTGGTATTTCACTTTCATATAACTTTATTTTATCACCATTTTTGTAAAACTTTTTTTGTATTGGTGAATATATTGTTACATTCTCTGAAATCAATTGTGTTAAATCTCTATCTGATGAAAATATTGTTTTGTCTTCATCTAAAGATATTTGACAATAATATGCTATCAAATCATCAGCTTCAGAATTTTCTACTTGGAGTTGTCTTACAAACATTTCCTCCATGTATTGTTTTACCCTTTGTTTTTGGGTTTCAAAAGATTCCTCCTTGAAATCTTCTGAACTCTTTGTTTTTCTGTTAAGTTTATATTTGGGGTATAACAATCTTCTTTGTGATGATGAGGTTTCTGCGTCCCAAAACACAACAACTTTATTGTAGTTTGTTTCCTCTAAAAACTTTCTTAATGTATTCAGAAAATGCCATATTCCACCAACATGATTTCCTTTGTTGAAGAAGTCTTTTACTCCGTGAAAACCAATCTTTAATAGATTGTTTCCATCAACCAAAAGGGTTTTAGTCATTTACACTATCATTAAGATGGTTTGACAATACTTTTTCTTCTTTAATATATTCTTGGAAAAATTCACTGAATATAGCTTCCATTACAGGAACACAGATAGAATTTCCTGCGAGTGATACGTGATTACTATTAGACAATGATGTGGTTAATAGCATATCAATATCATCTTCTTTAACACCCATAAATCTATAACCTTCTCTTGCAGTGATATATCTTATAGTTCCGTCTTTTAACATAATTTGTGGAGAACCACTTGTTGTAAGACATGGAGAACATCCGTCTATAGAGTATATTCTTCTTGCTTGATCGTATTTTACATCATTTCTTCTCCCAACTAACTGACAGATAGATTTTTTTTGTGGTGTATGTTTGGTATAATCACATTCAATAATAAGAGACTCTGAATAATCATCTTCGATAAAAGTATTCATACTGACTCTATCTTTTTTATGATTATTTACATTCATCATTTTTTCCTTTACAACGGTTGGTTCTTCAGTAAGGACTGACATCATAAAAACTCTTTCCCTATTTTGGGGACAACCAAAGTCAGCACCGTTAAGAACTCTCCAATATGAACTATATCCAAGCCCTCTTAAAAAATAAATGTGTTTATTAAAATTTTCACGGTGGTTTTTAGAAACAAGGTTTTTTACATTCTCCATCAAAAGATACTTGGGGCGATTTGTTGATAATATTCTTTCAACGTCATACAACAAACCACTCCTTGTTCCTTCTTTGATTCCTCTTTGGACACCTGAAATTGAAATGTCTTGGCAAGGGAATGAATAGGTTAATAAATCACATTGTGGGAAATTTGATTCATCAATTTTTGTTATATCACCCAAATTACCCATTGTTGTTTCGTGTAAAGTATCATAACACTCATTAGCAGGTTTGAAATTGTCACAATTTGCAACATTTTCGTAATCCACCCCAATATATTTCAATGCAAGTTCTTGTGTTCCATAGCCTGAAAACAAGCTTACAACTTTCAATTTTTTACTCATAACTTTTTTCTTCTTTCAAATCAAAATCACCATCAACACCAATTATTGTTTTCCAATAGTCTGCGTGTTCTTTTTTATATTTTTCAATTGACGTTTTTTCTTCACTTGAGTCTTTACCTGCGATAAAACCATGAGGTGTTACGATAATCTTTCCGTCTTCAAATCCCAAACCGTTGATATGGTTTTTCATAACAGATACTTTTGTCCTTGACGCAAATTTTACAGTTCTCTTATCTTTAGTTGCAGTAATCTTTGTTGTGCCAGCACCTTTTTGATTACCAAATAAAAATACCAAAGAAGAGTTTAACCAAATTGCCTCACCACCTTTTGCCTTAATTTTTGGTTGCCCAAAAGGATTATCAGGTAATTCAACCCAAGGTTGGTTAACAATGATTAGTGTGTTTTCGTATTTAGAATCAGACTTACGTGAACCTGAAATTCTTTGGTTAATTCCCATACCAATCTTGTCCGCCAACGTTGATGCATTATGTTGTTTTCCACCCTTACCTTCATATGTCATTTTACAAGGAACAGAACCTACTGAATCCCATAGGAAGCACAAATCATATTCTAATTCTCCTTTTTCTTGTGCGTCTAACATACTATTGATATAATCGGTAATTTGTTCGATATAATCAAAGTTATTATTGAATATATAAAATCCGTCCCATTCAAGTTCTCCTGTTTCTTCATCAACTACTTCTTCACATTCAAAACCCATAAGTTTTGCGTGTTCAAAACTCCACTTTTGTTCCGTTATAATGAATACTGGAAGAATACCTTTCTTTTGAGCGTCTACCGCAGTTTTAACAAGTGCCGTAGTTTTTCCCGTATCAGAGTGACCCAATAACATATTAAGGTGTCCAATTGCAGGACCTGGTAGTCCCACCGCATCTAAAAACTCTGAACCCAAATCAAAGAAACGTTGTGGTTTGTATTTTGCTGACGTAGAAAACTTCTTCTTTAGAGAAGTGAAATCATTTTTTTTAATTGCCATAATTTTTTTATTTAAGTATAATCAATCATTTTGTAATAATCATCATTAAAGTGGGGGTTTAGATGATATTTTCCAATACTTGTTTTTGTTATTTTATCCACGTTTGACATCATTTCTTGATTTCTGATATTACCCATACCAGATACATGATATGTGTTCATTCCCCACCTATATACCATAGTTGGTTCTCCATCATCTTCATATATTTTTCCATTTCTTTTGAATGTGATGTCATAATCCTCACCAAAACTATTGTCGTGAAATTTTATTCTATCAAAATATTCTTTTTTGTAGATATTTCCTGTGTTAGTATTAGCGGTTTTATTTTCATATTTGTTTTCAACAAAAAAAATAGCTTCTTTTGAGCGGTATATATCGTATCCTTCGTTTTCTTTTATGAATTTTTCTGCCCTGTTTAATCCGTTTGGTGCTAACAAATCATCATCGTCTAATCTATAAATGTAATTGTTTTTACATTGTTTATATCCCCACTCTATCTTTTTTGATATACTTGAAAACCTTTCTTTAAGATTATATACTACTATTTGTGGGTGTTCAATATAATATGTGCTGTGCTTACTATCATTTATTATTATCATTTCAGAAGTTTTGTTGTTCTGTAACAAAAATGAATGTATTGCCTCCTCCAATATATGGGGTCGTTGATATGTCAATGTTAATACTGATATCATAACTAAAAAGGACACCCGCTTGGGGTGTCCGTTGTAAGAATAGTGATTAAAATGGTAGCTCTTCGTCTATGTCATCGTTAACCTGTGGATCGACAACTTTTTTTGTTTCTTTTTTTGCTCCACCCATAGAAACTTCTGATTCAGTAGTGTTAGAATAAACATAACCTGCTTTGTCAGAATCCCAACGTGGTGTCTCACCTCGTGCAATTGCTTCAAGATATTCGGTTGGTTTTTTTGAATACACATCTTCCCATGTTAGTTCATCACCAATCCAATCTGCCATTACATCTTCATCCTCATGAACAGGAGCTGGATCATCATACATAACTGTTTGAATTACCGTATAGAAAGCACCTTTGGGAGTTTTTGCTTTTGTAAGTTCAAGAATCAAATCTCGTCCTTTATCAGCGTCGGCAACATCACCCTTTGCTTTGTAGATAGGAATAATTTTATCAAAGATTCCTTCTTGTTTGTAATTGTGTTTGAATCGCCAAAACTTCGGTCCATCTTGTTCGTTGTCACGGTCGATTACTTTAACGATATAAAACTTTCGTGGTTTATATTGTTTTGCAAGTTCTTTATCAGAATCTCTACCTGTGGACATGAGTTCTTCATACACTTCATTAAGTGGAGAACGCTCATTGTTATTTTTTCCTGGATCGTAGAACTTTTGCCATTTACCATCAACAAATACTTCATGAAACCAAACTTCCTTAAAAGGAGAGGATCCATCTGTTGTAGGTAAAATTCTTATTTTACGCTGTCCTTGTTTTTCATTGTCTTTGAGGATAGCCGCAAAATATTTTTTCATTCTTTCTTCTTGTGACATTTTTGAAGTGGAAGAAGAACCACTTTGTTTTGAGCTTTCATACTGTGCCAAAACTGCATCTAGAACATTGTTTGTCGCCATATATTTGTGTTATTAAAAGTTTACAAGTTAAAATATAAATTAAAGTATCGTCGCAGTCAATATCGTCTTAAAATTTTTTGAGAAGGACACGTATGTCCCTCTCTAATAATTACATCATATCATTATTTTCCTCATCTTCATAATCTTGGAACGATGTCTTAACTTCTTCTGGTGAATAATCTTCCACTTCATCTGTTGTTAATACATATTCATTTTTTCCTGATTGTTTCATTTCTTCTTGCTTATCTTCAAAGAAATCTGACAATTTTTGTTTGAACGGTCCTGAATCCAAACTTCTTAATTCTAATTTTTCTTCAGGTGTTTTTGGACGAAACTGATCGAACTTTGTTTCCAAATCATTTATTTTGTTAATTAACTGATCCATTTCCCCCAACTTGGTTTCTAATGTTGATAATTGTGTGAAAAGATTATTAAAATACTCTTCTTGTTTATCAGCCATTGTTTTTTGTGAATCTATCAAATCGGTGATATCAATTTCTTCTTCACCACCCTCTTCGTCTTCACCTGAAACTTCTTCTACGTCCGCATCAGTTGCCACATCAACAGGTGTTGCTCCTGTTGGAGCTGCTTCACCTCCTGGTTCTGCCCCTGGTTCAGTTGGGGGTGCGGCTCCTGGTTCTGCTCCTGGTTCAGGTGGTGGAGGTAATGCTCCCACTTCTCCACCTGGAGGGGGTGGCAATTCCTCACCTGGTGGTGGGGGTGCTTGTTCATTAATATATTGATTAATACTTCTATATCTCTGTATTTCTTCTAGTATTTTTTTGTCGATTGCCATGTCTTAACCGTTTAATAATGTTTTTATCCCTGATTTTGTTTCAACCTGAATTTTTTTGAACCTGTTCATAGTGTTATCTACCCTTTCAATAAGTCCGTCTTTCATTCTGATTGTATAACAATCTCCTGTATCCAAGTCACATACTTCTTTGAATCCATTTCCAGCGTCTTTTTCAGACATTCTTGTATTTTTTCCCAAGTAATTATCTAATATTAATTTTGTATTCATATCTTTTTTCTTATAAATATCTACTAATGTAGAAAAATTAGCTTCCATTTTGCGCTATTATGTATTCTATTGGTATTGCAATTTTATTTTCCAATTTTTTCTTTTCTTGTTCGTTAAGTGAAGTCCAAACAGACTCTTCCAAATTCTCGGGCCAATAAATTGTGTTTGCTTTTGCTAATTCAACTCTGTATTTTTCTGGTTCATCTAAAGTATATTGTCCTATTCCATTCACTTTACTTTTGAACTTGGCGATGAAAAAATCAATGAATATGTCGAATGAATCAAAAGATGCTAATGGTATATTTTGATTATTTCCTCTATTCACACAGAAATACTTTTTATTAAAATATGTTGAGGATCCTCCCCATGGATTAATATTCAAATTTACTGAAGCATAATTATTATCTTTTGATGTATATTTATTACCTTCTCCTGTTTCTACATACATTGTTCCAATGATGAAATGCCACAATTTTCCTTTAGCGGTATTACCTATTGAAAGTGTATTAATTTTTTTGGTTATCACATCATTTGCCTCTTTGAACGAAATTGATGTTGTAGTTGGTGTTGTATTTGTGAATTCTGCAAAAGTCGAATTTAGGTTAGATTGACAATTTTGATTTGTAGTCAACACATTTTTTTCTGAATTTATACGATTAATAATGTCAGACTTTTGTGCTAATATGTTGTTTTGTTCATTTATTTCTTTATCTTGTTGTTCAAGTTTTTCTTTTAATGTTTCCAATATTTTGGATGTTAGTGATTGTAACAATGTGTCTATGGCAGGAATACTATAGAATGGTTGTCTTTGTCCTTCAAATGTCGTATCAAAACCATTTTCACTTATTCTATGACTTACATTTGTTATCATGTAAGGACCACTAAATAAAGGAACGTTTCTTAAATTAAAATACATTGTAGGTTGTATCATGGCATTACCTAACATATCAATCGAACATCTATAACTTCTATTTTTATATACATTATAAAGTGACACACTTTGTGATGTTCCACCTCTGTTCCTGTATGTATTTGCCATTTGAGTTAGCATCTGTTCCGATTCTGCAGTTGGTTTTCCTGGATCTTGTGCGATATCTAACTGTTTGAATATTTGTTGGTTTTGAGGTCCGATATCGACATTAAAACCGACCACTTTATTTGATTTATCCCAATCGTTTTTACCATCTTGACTTTCTATTAGTGGATTGTCTGATGCCCTTCTCAAGTCAAATGCGTCATCTCTATATCTGTAATCGACATTTTCATTCATTGCCAAATGTGTGCTTGGTACATAAGCATAAATTGCAATATATTTTGATGAGGTATCTCTATAATCAACGTCCAAAAACGTTCCAAATAAATTATTTGCAAATTGTAGTGTCCCTTCTGGTCTAGGGGATGCATTCTTACTAACATCTTGAACGTTGTAAAAATTGGCATACGATGGAAGGACAAATGGTGTGAATCTATTATCGGTAAAAATTGTTTGTATTACACCTAACATAAAATTATTATAATCCATATATTCAATTAAGTCTTTTAATTTGAATATATCAACAAATATTTTTTGTCCTATGTCTCTACTTGCTCTATCCATTAACATTACATCTTCAAATAATGTTTTTGTTTTTAAGTCACCACCAGAAATCCATTTATCATTTATTGATTTCAAAGATTCCCATATTTCCAATCTTGTTTGTTCTCCGTTGAACTCTGTATATTTAACCCCTGTGTTTTCTGTTGTTACATTGACATTACCTAACTTTGCTCGTGTCCTAATAAGAGTATCGTCCAAAATTAAGTTCAAATATTTTTCACCATTTGTGATGTAGTCATTCATTAAGTTAAAAAACTTGGACATATTTGTTCCGTTATCAAATCCACTATTAGATGTTGGTTGATTGAATAACTTTTCTATTGGAGTTTGTGTTGTTGTGGTAGTTGTTTGTGGTGGTAAAAAACTCAACGACTGAACAATAAACTGTGGTTGTGTTGCGTCTGTTGTTGTTGACCCATAATATTGAATTATCAAACTTGTTACTATATCAGATGGTGTTGTCTGTGTTTCTAAGGTTGGTACTGTTTGTAGTAAAATTTGATATGTTTGTGTTTGTAATACACCATAAATAAATTGTCCGTTTTTATATATATAAACACTATTACTATCTAATAATTTACTTTGTATAAATACGAAACCTGGTGTTTGTGGGTTGGGTGGTGGTAAAGGATTTGGTGGATTTACAATAGGTTGTGGTTGTGGCTGTTGCACAGTCACATTATCATTATACTTTTGAAACCCGTTTAACTTTTGTGTTGCATACATTTTAATTATAGGTGCAAAACGAATAATGTTTGTTACACTAAATTCCACATCCATCTCGACAAAAAAGTCTGTAATATATGAACCATTATCTGAATAAACTAATTGAGGTATTTCAGAGAATCCAACATATGTTTCCAACGCATCCCATGTTTCGGGATATTGT
>Ga0315904_10003403_pt1 | contig 23386 bp, 5 predicted proteins | sample LakEriMetagenome_6_FD_203529 | JGI IMG/M metagenome (GOLD analysis project Ga0315904, IMG submission 203529) | Freshwater fungal communities from buoy surface, Lake Erie, Ohio, United States - Buoy 12 MA120 | ecosystem: Environmental > Aquatic > Freshwater > Lake | place: USA: Lake Erie, Ohio... | reverse complement strand
GCTTGTTATAAAGCTATTTTTGATCTGGATTTTAGCCATATTATATTAATTTATTCTAATATAAATATGACCTACATCTTACGTATCATCGCTTTTATTGTATAACTATCACCACTACCACTTTCCAATGCTTGAGCTATAACTTTACCAAAAAAGTCCTTTTTGAAGATATTACCGCGTTTTACACCCTTACCATGACCCTTTTTGTTGCTGGTAACAATATAATCACCCACTTCTACCTTGCCTGTTACCAATATAGGTTCAGCACCCAATATTAGCGGTTCATCTTTACCATTCTTTACAACGCCCATTACCAATTCATCTTCTTCTACTTTACTTGGTACACATCTATCAATTTCCCAACTTACTATAGTACCGGTTTGATATTCACCCAAGCCGTGTGTTCTTAATCCAGTTTCAAACAAACCACCGATGGTTGATTGTGCTGCAAATATATCACTAAATCTATTACTTGGATTTCCAAGTGGATGTATATTATCTCCGACAGGAGCAATAGCACCACTCACTTGTAGTTTATAAGCAGGAGTGTTAGTGCCTATGCCAACATTACCATCTGCAGCAATACGCATTCTTTCATTATTACCGTTGGTATAAAATGCCATTGGAGCATTTGAATTTTGGTAAATATTCATTGAATTTGCACCGGCATAATTTGATTGTGCAGATCCGTTTACCCAAATATCAGCTCTTACAGTGCTACCTTCGTAAAATATAACTTCTGAATATCCGGTCGTACCAGTATTCGTTAAAGCAATTGAACCAGCTCCTACACCGGCTATATCAAGTTTTTGTTTTGGACTAGTACTACCAATACCCACGTTACCATCACTCTGTATTCTGAGTTTTTCAGTCATACTAGTGCCCGTATATGTACGAAACACTAAATGATATCCAGAAATACCAGCTATTTCACAATCACCATTATTCCAAGTTATATAATTACCTTGTGGTAAGTATATATTTCCAACAACAGATAGTTTTTGTACAGGACTACTTGTGCCTATACCAACATTACCATCACTAGCAATTCTTAATCTTTCATTTGCACCACTTGTATAGAATTTAAATGCACCACCACCAACACTATTTAAAAAGAAATTAAAATCAGGTCTTGTAGTAGCGGTTGATCTATTTATATACTCCAAAATTCCACCGTTATACGTAGTATTTCCAGAAGTAAATTCCACGTTTTCACCTGAACCGTTTGACACCACTAATCTTGTATGTGGACTTGTTGTACCTATACCAACATTACCGCCGGTATTAATTACCATTGCAGTGTTAAATCCGCCACTATATGTTTTAAAAGTTAAACCACCAGCACCTTCTATACTAATTGTATCCGTTGCATTTACAGCGTTAAATATTCTAGTATTACCTGCCGCATACAATCCAATACTTCCACTTACTGAAAGTTTATCTAGTGGATTTGTTGTGCCTATACCAACATTACCATCTTGATTTATTGTTAATCTTATGTTACTAGTTGTACTATTACGTGTTCCAAATTGTATGCTACTACCAGGATCACCATAGTTTGTAATTGAAAAAATATTACTTGCGAATGATAATGTTGTACTTTGATCGTCGCCTGAAGCTACACCAAAAATCATTTGTGCTGTGCCACCACTAGTCCAGTTTCTTAGATATAAACTCGCAGCACCTGCAGTATCATATCTGAAAATTGAAGTTGCACCATAAACATCTAATATACCACTTGGACTTGCTGTACCAATACCAACATTTCCAACGCTGTTGATACGCATTCTTTCTTGATTATATGAAGCACCAGTACCCACATTGAATGCCATATAATCATTGCCATAAATTGCGGTGGTAATGCTATGTTTCATTATTCCACCATTAGCAAAACCAAGTCCCACAATATTAATACCAGCTCCACCAGAATTATTATCAATATACAACGGATAAGCAGTACCACCTATACTTCCACTAACCACATGCAATCTAGCCAATGGACTAGTAGTACCAATACCAATATTATTATTAGATTCAAATATAGGCGTAGTAGTATTACCTATAGTAGTAGAACCAGTAAACTTAACAATTGTATTTGTAGTACCACTAACAGCAACACTCGTACCACTTGTTCCACTAGATCCACTTGAAGCACTGCTACCACTTGTACCAGATGAACCACTTGAAGCGCTGCTACCACTTGTTCCACTAGATCCACTTGAAGCACTACTACCACTTGTTCCACTAGATCCACTTGAAGCACTGCTACCACTTGTACCAGATGATCCACTTGAAGCACTACTACCACTTGTTCCAGACGAACCACTTGAAGCACTGCTACCACTTGTACCAGATGATCCACTTGAAGCACTACTACCACTTGTTCCAGACGAACCACTTGAAGCACTACTACCACTTGTACCAGATGATCCACTTGAAGCACTGCTACCACTTGTACCAGATGATCCACTTGAAGCACTGCTACCACTTGTTCCAGACGAACCACTTGAAGCACTACTACCACTTGTACCAGATGATCCACTTGAAGCGCTGCTACCACTTGTTCCAGACGAACCACTTGAAGCGCTGCTACCACTTGTTCCAGACGAACCACTTGAAGCACTACTACCACTTGTACCAGATGATCCACTTGAAGCACTACTACCACTTGTACCAGCTGATCCACTTGTTCCACTTGTTCCACTAGATCCACTTGTACCAGATGAACCACTTGAAGCGCTGCTACCACTTGTTCCACTAGATCCACTTGAAGCACTGCTACCACTTGTTCCACTAGATCCACTTGAAGCACTGCTACCACTTGTTCCACTAGATCCACTTGTACCAGATGAACCACTTGAAGCGCTGCTACCACTTGTTCCACTAGATCCACTTGTACCAGATGAACCACTTGAAGCACTGCTACCACTCGATCCACTTGTGCCACTTGTTCCGCTAGATCCACTAGATCCACTAGATCCACTAGATCCACTAGATCCACTAGATCCGCTTGTTCCTGATGATCCACTTGTACCACTACTTCCATTAATACCACTTGATCCAGCTGTACCTGATGTACCACTATAACTCAATGCATAACTTGCAGTTAAAGCGGTCAATGCATAACTTGCTGTATTTGGATTTTGGCCAACGGGTACAACTACAACGTTTTGATTATTAAATTTTAATGTTGGAGTATTATCTTCAATGCCAACTGTGACTGGATATTGTTCAAAATAAAGACTACTGGTACTTAAATAGATATCTCTCCATTTTAGTGAAGGAGTACCTAGACTATAAAAGTTATTTTGGAAAGGTACCAAATTTTGTTTGACCCCAGCCAAATAACTAGCTGTAATAGCTCTACTACTGGTTATTGGATAAGTACTACCTGTAAATATACTGGTACCGCCATTTAAAGCATATATTGACCAACTGGCTGTAATTGGATAACTACTGCCTGTGATAAGATTTGCACCACTACCAGAAATTATTCTTAATCCGCTACGAGCTGCTATAGCATAACCACTTTCATTTATAGGAAATGTTAAAATAGCTGTATTATTGTTATTTAATACGATATCTTGTGGTACTATTTGATTATAATTTATATCGTATGCTTGTATTAATACAGGTCGAGTACCTAAATTATGATTGAATGTCCATGTACTACTACTTGTAAAAGTACCTACTACACTATTTGCTGGAGTACTACTACTACCACTAACAACATTTATAGCCCAACTGGCTGTAATTGGATATAAACTACCTGTATAAATATTTGCTCCACCACCTCCACTACCCGAGAATATTCTTAAACCACTACGGGTAGCAATTACAAAACCACTTTCAAGCGATGGAAAGCTGAGTGTGGATGTATTGATATTATTTAAATAAACATTTGATGGTATGATTTGATTGTAGAAATAATCAAATGCTTGTATTACTACCAAACGGGAATTTAAACCGTGGTTAAAAGTCCAAGTACTACTGCTTATAAACGTAGCAGTAACACTATTACCAACTGGAACATAACTTGCAGTAAGAGCATTTATAGCCCAGCTACTTGTTATAGGATAATAACTACCAGTTGAAAGAGAACTACCACCACCATTTAAAGCATAACTTGCGGTAACAGAATACAATGAATTTATTGACCAACTGCCAGTGATAGGATATGTACTACCAGTGATTAAGTTATTACCGTCTATACCACTAGTACCCGCGGTACCGGCAGTGCCGCTACTACCATCCAGACCACTGGTTCCACTTGAACCATTAAAACCACTAGTACCACTACTGCCATCAAAACCACTGGTTCCGCTCGATCCTGCTGTACCGCTGCTACCACTTGATCCTGCTGTACCGCTGCTACCACTTGATCCTGCTGTACCGCTGCTACCAGACGAACCGCTACCACCACCTGGAGATTTGTATACTTGTCCAGTGGTATTATCTATAGTTAAAACATAACCCGTAGCATTATTGGTCAGATTTGATATAAAAATCGAACCTGTAATGCCAGGAGTTAATATTTGCGGTGAATCAATTTTCATTCCTATATAAATAGTCTCTAATTACCAACTATTTATAGGTTATTTATTTACTTTTGACTTTAAATCATCAATTTCTAATTGTTGTTGTTTGACTATAACACTCAATTCTTGTACTGCTTTAATCAAAGGTACCATCAAATTACCCGGTGTAGCTTCTAATTTATCAGGATTTGATTCATAAACCAGATTCAAATAATCAGCATTTTCAGCTTCTTGTAATTCTTTTAGTTCTTGAGCTATAAAACCAATTTGTGTTGCATCATCTTTTTTACTACCGTCTCTGTTGCCATTAGGGTACCACTCACGTTTATCCCATTTGAATGTTACAGGACGTAGTTTTTCAACAAATGACAAACCTACTTGTACATTATTTATATCAGTTTTATCTCTAAAGTCTGATAATGCTGTTATTGTAGTTACTTGACAACGTAGTGTAGCTACGGACGAGTTACCTAGTGTTATTTCATTGGTAGCTGTGGCAGACGAAGCAGCTGCCAAATAACCTATTATAGTTAGATTTGTACCAGTTGTTACAGCTGTACCAGCACCATATCCAACTGCGGTATTATTTGTACCACTTGTAGTACCTACCAATGCTCTAGCACCTACAGCAACATTATATACACCTGTATTATTAGCATATAATGCTCTATAACCTATCGCGACACTCCCACTTGGTACTGCTGTAAATGGAAATGCGAATGGACCTTGTAAAGTATCAGTTCCTACCGCTACGTTTCTGTTGCCATGTAAGACGTAAACCATCGATGCGTGTCCTACAGCAGTATTATCTACTGCGCTTACTGTACCTCTCAATACACCATATCCGAAAGCAGAATTGTTGTTTCCGGTCGTATTTAAAGATAGAGCATTAACACCTATTCCAACGTTAGTATTACCCGTGGTATTACTACCCAAAGAATTTCTGCCAAGAGCAACATTTCCTTGACCAATTGTGTTGGATTGTAAAGCATAAGTTCCAAATGCTACATTCCAAATACCTGTGGTATTGCTTGACATTGCTTTATAACCAAATGCGCTATTATCTCTACCAGTGGTATTTGAACGCATTGATTTGTAACCAAATGCACTGTTAGTAAGACCTACGGTATTGTTATATAATGCTTGATAACCAAATGCACTATTACCTACACCTGTTGTATTGCTATTTAATGCCTGATAACCTACAGCTACATTTGATAATGGTTTTGTATTAGATACATTTTTATTACCTCTACCCACTGTAATTTTATCTATAATTACATTATAGTTACTAAATGCTTCAATTACAGGTAGACCCGTGATATCATTTACACTAAACAAACTACCGCTTAATTGATCTGTTACTTCAAATAGTGTACCGTTTCCACCGTCAACTTTAAATACACTTAGATTGCTACCACTAGCATAACTGTGTAGTTTGCTTATAGGAACCAATGTGCCAATACCTACGTTACCACTACTATTGACCCACATTCTCTTGTTACCTTGACCATCGGCAAGTATGATAGTACTGCTTAGTGAACTTGATAAACCCGTAACATTAGCACCAACTATTGTGTTATAATTACCCGTGGTAATTCCACGACCAGTATTAAATCCAAGTAATGTATTTGTTCTGCCAGTAGTTATATCATAACCAGAACTTTGACCAATACCAGTATTTTCAATACCAGTTGAACTTCTTAAAGAATAACTACCGAAAGCAGAATTATCGTTTGCAGTAGAATTGCTATATAAAGCTTCTCTACCGAATGCGCAATTTTTACTACCTTGCGTATTAATACCTAAAGCGTAATTACCAAATGCACTATTATTTCCACCAGTGCTATTATAAAATAAACTAGAAACACCAACCGCTGTATTACCTGTGCCTATTGTATTGTTTAGCAATGAACTTTTTCCAAATGCCGAGTTATTTGCTCCTGTAGTATTTTTCTGTAATGATCTGTAACCAAAAGAGCTGTTACTAGTACCATTAGTATTATATCTTAAAGCATCAAATCCAAATGCACTATTTCTCTGACCAACTGTATTGGTAGTTAAAGCTCTAGCACCAAATGCGCTGTTGGCTGTACCAGTTGTGTTAACGACCAATGCTTTATAACCAAAAGCACTATTATTACTTGCTGTGTTAGCTTCCAAAGCTTGAAAACCAACAGCGGTATTTGAACTACCTACTGTATTGAGTGATAATGCACTACGACCAAGTGCTGTATTAAAAGCACCTGTTGTATTAGAATTCAGTGCATATGTACCAAAAGCCGAATTATTACTACCAGTTGTATTAGCAGATAATGAACCAAGTCCTACAGCTGTATTTAGTGATCCTATTGTATTAGTACTCAATGCATTGTTACCCATCGCAACGTTTGAATAACCGGTCGTATTGTTTCTCATCGCATTGTAACCAAATGCGTTATTAGAATTAGTTGTGTTACTATACAACGCACCATAACCAAATGCATTATTATATGATCCAACAATATTACTAGCTAAAGCAACTCTACCTACAGCTGTATTTCTAACACCCGTAGTATTTGATCCCAAAGCATAACTACCAAATGCGCTATTAAGATTTCCACCGGTATTTAATTGCAACGACTTGAAACCAAATGCAGAATTGTCTCCACCTGTAGTAGTTGAGAAAAGAGATTTATAACCAAATGCATTGTTATTACTTGCAATATTACTATAAAGAGCATAAAAACCAACCGCTGTATTGTTATTTCCATTAACATTTGTATATAACGCTTGATGGCCTACAGCGCTATTAGCTGTACCGATAGTATTATATCTTAAAGAGTAATTACCAAATGCACTATTGTTATAACCAGAACTATTTGCTCTTAAAGCAAATCTTCCAAATGCATTATTAGCTCCACCAGTAGTATTATTTTGTAATGTATATGCACCAAAAGAGCTATTACAATTGCCAATTGTATTATTTTGCATTGATGCTCTACCAACGCTTGTATTATCTTGACCACTCGTATTGGATAATAAACTATTGACACCTACAGATACGTTATTTACACCAGTGGTATTACTTGCTAACGATTGATGTCCAATTCCAATATTGTTTGCTCCAATGGTATTCGATCCCATTGCACTACTACCTATAGCTACATTTTGAATTCCAGTAGTATTATATAATAAAGCATCACGACCAATTGCAATATTACTATTGCCACCTGTATTTACATTCAATGCATTAACACCAAGTGCTACGTTATTTCCACCTGTTGTATTACTATATAAACTACCATAGCCAACTGCTACGTTATTAATACCCGTTGTATTTGTATATAATGATACATGTCCAACCGCAGTATTATTTACTCCGGTAGTATTGCTATATAGAGCTTTATAGCCAAAGGCATTATTAGCGGTACCTATTGTATTACTTACTAAAGCACTTCTACCAACAGCGGTATTTTGTATTCCTGTCGTATTATTATATAAACTTTCCAATCCAACAGCGGTATTATTTGATCCGATTGTATTCAGTCTCATTGAATTCAATCCGATAGCAGTATTATTATTTCCAGTTGTATTAGTTAAAAGAGCATAAGAACCAAATGCACTGTTGCTTGTGCCTATTGTATTGTTTTGTAAAGCGCTTCTACCTACAGCTGTATTATTACTACCAGTAGTATTATACAATAAAGAATTTACACCTACGGCGGTATTAGCACTACCTATTGAGTTGGTACCCAAAGCATTTAAACCAAAAGCACTATTATTAACACCCGTTGTATTAGCATATAAAGATCCATAACCAAATGCATTATTTCCTGTACCTATTGTGTTGCTAAATAACGCTTTATAACCAAAAGCACTATTATTGTTTGTGGTATTATAATAAAGAGATAAGTAACCTACAGCGGTATTATTATTACCACTTACATTCTGTCTTAAAGCACTACTACCAATTGCTATATTATAGTTACCAGTCAAGTTTTCATACAATGGTACATCACCAATTGCAATATTATGTTGACCAATTGTATTTTTCTGTAAAGCATAAGCACCAAATGCGTTATTTGCACTACCAGTTGTATTGCCTGATAACGCTACATGACCAAAAGCATTATTAGATGCACCAATTGTATTATTCAACAATGCTTGATTACCAAATGCACTATTATTGTTTGTGGTATTATTTGATAGTGCGTTGTGACCAAATGCACTGTTTCTACTACCAGCTGAGTTTTTACCCAAAGCATAATAACCAAATGCATTGTTTCTAATACCAGTAGTATTAGTATATAATGATAAATTACCAAATGCATTGTTTAATGAACCAGTAGTATTACCTTGTAAAGATCCTAATCCAGTTGCGGTATTAGCCGTACCAATTGTGTTGGAATATAAACTATTATAACCTACCGCAGTATTATTATCAGTTGTATTATTATATAATGATTGATATCCAATAGCAACGTTATTAGCGGCAGTTGTAACGCCCGCTAAAGTTTGATAACCTACAGCAACATTTCTTACTCCGCTTGTATTTAGTACCAACGATTGCTGACCGATTGCTATATTAGTTCCACCTGTTGTGTTATAATACAAAGCATTTAATCCGATAGCAATATTACTATAACCAAATGTATTAAATCTCATTGCATTATTACCAATTGCAATGTTATGTAAACCTATGGTGTTATTTAGTAATGCAGCGTTGCCCATAGCAATATTATAACTGCCTGTAGTATTATTATATAATGCATATGCGCCGAAAGCGTTATTATTGATACCAATTGTATTGCTATATAATGATTGATAACCAAATGCACTATTAGCTGAACCGGTTGTATTTGTTGTTAAACTTAATTTACCAACGGCAACATTTTTGCCGCCGGTAGTATTATACAACAATGAATCTCTACCAATTGCAACGTTATTAGAACCAGCTGTATTTGTAAATAATGCGTTTAAACCGATAGCAATATTATCACTACCTGTATTATTGTATAATGTATATGCGCCGAAAGCAGAATTGGTACTGCCACCAGCACCAACTTGCATTGATCTATGTCCTACAGCCGTATTAAATACGCCAACTGCATTAGAAAGTATAGAATTAACACCAACCGCCGTATTTCCACGACCTGTAGTATTAACATACAAAGCAGCATAACCTATGGCTGTATTATTATCTGTAGTATTACTATAAAGAGCTTGATGGCCTATTGCGGTATTATTAACACCAATCGTATTGCTGTATAAAGCATTATAACCAAAAGCATTGTTGTTAACACCCGTAGTATTACTATATAATGATCTAGCACCTAAAGCATTATTAGATCCACCAATTGTGTTATTTATTAATGATTGATAACCAACCGAGGTATTATTATTTGCAGTTGTATTTGATGCTAAAGCTTGTAAACCTACTGCGGTATTTCTTTCACCAATTGTATTAGCACCTAAACTACTATATCCTACTGCCGTATTATTTGCACCTGTTGTATTGCTTAGTAAAGAATAAAAACCAAATGCACTATTGTTGAAACCAATAGTATTTGATACCATCGATTTAAATCCAAATACACTATTTTGTCCACCCGTTGTATTAGCATACAGTGATAAATAACCAAATGCACTATTTGCAGATGCCAAATTATTAATCAATGAAGCATAACCAAATGCACTGTTATTATTTCCAGTAAGATTACTTTCCAAAGCACTTTTACCAACAGCAGTATTTCTATTACCGGTTGTATTTAATCTTAATGCTCTATAACCAAATGCGGCACTATTAATACCTATTGTATTATTTCTCAATGCATAATGACCAAAAGCGCTGTTATTTGTACCAGTGGTATTAGAATATAAAGATCTATATCCAAATGCGTTATTAGCTGAACCAATAGTATTACTGTGTAAAGCTTGAAAACCAAATGCATTATTAAGTGTACCTGTTGTATTACTAAATAATGTATAAGCACCAAATGCACTGTTATTATTAACTAAATTGGCTTTTAATGAATACATACCAAAACTAGAATTGTTGGTTCCAGTAACACTATTAAGAAGTGCGCCATATCCGACGATGGTGTTTCTTGTGCCTGTTATATTTGAACTTGCTGCAGCAGCACCGATTGATGTATTATAACTACCAAATGTATTAGCAGATAAACTCTGACGACCAACAGCTGTATTAGAATTACCTGTTGTATTTTTTAATAAAGATCGATACCCAAATCCGCTATTAGCCGTTCCACCGGTATTATAAAGCATCGAATAATGACCAAATGCACTGTTTGTTTGACCCGATACATTTAATTGTAATGCACTTCTACCAACAGCTGTATTAGCGACACCCGTAGTATTAGAAACTAAAGTAGCATAACCTACAGCAGTGTTATTTGTGCCAGTTGTATTGTTATATAATGCTTTATAACCAAATGCACTGTTATTGTTTGTGGTATTATTTTGTAATGCGCCTAGACCAGTTGCCGTATTATTTGAACCAACTGTATTACTTGCTAAAGCACTAGAACCAACAGCGGTATTATTTATACCAGTGGTATTATTTCTCAAACTATTAAAACCAAAAGCATTATTGTTTGTACCAATAGTATTACTATATAAAGATCTATATCCGAATGCACTATTATTAACGCCTGTAGTATTATATAACAAAGAATGAAATCCAAACGCGCTATTATTAGTACCTATTGTATTACTTTGTAAAGCAGAAGCACCCACAGCGGTATTATAATTACCAGTGGTATTTTCTTGTAATGAGCTTCGACCAAAAGCGCTATTACTTACACCTATAGTATTTCTTAATAATGAATAAAAACCGAAAGCGCTATTACTGCTACCTGTGGTATTATAAAATAATGATGCATGGCCCATCGCAACGTTATTCGTACCTATTGTATTACTATATAATGCTTGTAAACCAACGGCTGTATTGCTTGAACCTGTTGTATTTGCTTGCAATGTTTGTTGACCTACAGCCGTATTATAATTACCAATTGTATTACTTAGTAAACTATTCAAACCAACAGCAGTATTACTTGTACCTGTTGTATTAGTAAATAAAGATTTATAACCAAATGCATTATTATTATCAGCTTTATTATTATAAAGTGCAAATTGACCTACCGCTGTATTATTACTACCTATAATATTTAGTCTCAAAGCATTAGTACCAACCGCTACGTTTCTATTACCGGTTGTATTTGATAGTAAAGTTCCTGCACCAAATCCAGCATTGTATCTACCAAATGTGTTACTAGATAAACTATACCATCCAAATGCAGCATTAGCATTTCCTGTAGTATTGTTTGTTCCAGCTTTATATCCGAAAGCACTATTACTAACACCACTTGTATTATTAGTTAAAGCCCAACCACCAACAGCTGTATTGTATGAACCAGTTGTATTTGCATTCAATGCTTTATAGCCGAATACACTGTTGAATGCTCCTGTAGTATTATTAGCTAAAGCACTATTACCCACCACCGTATTGCCTATAATGTTACCAGTACCCCTACCAACAACAACTCCATTAACATTTATACTATGAGTAATATCTGTAGTATTACTATCACCAATAGTTGTACTGCTAGTGAATTTAACAATAGTATTTGTAGTACCACTTACAGCTACACTAGTACCTGATGTACCACTACTACCACTATTACCACTTGTACCACTGCTGCCACTGCTGCCACTGCTGCCACTGCTGCCACTACTGCCAGAGGTTCCACTTGAACCAACAGTACCAGATGTACCAGATGTACCACTACTTCCGCTTGAAGCACTACTTCCACTTGTACCGCTACTTCCACTTGTACCGCTACTTCCACTTGTACCGCTACTTCCACTTGAAGCAGACGATCCACTAGTACCACTGCTACCACTTGAAGCACTACTTCCACTTGTACCACTGCTACCACTTGAAGCACTACTTCCACTTGTACCACTGCTACCACTTGAAGCACTACTTCCACTTGTACCACTACTACCACTTGAACCGGACTCACCACTAGATCCAGATGAACCACTTGAAGCACTGCTACCACTTGAACCGGAGGTACCACTTTCTCCACTACTTCCACTCGTACCACTGCTGCCAGCACTACCACTGCTGCCGTCTACGCCACTTGTTCCACTAGATCCACTACTACCATCTACACCACTTGTTCCACTAGATCCACTACTACCATCTACACCACTTGTACCGCTAGATCCACTACTGCCATCCAAGCCACTTGTACCACTACTACCACTCGATCCAGTATTACCGCTGGTACCACTACTTCCGCTACTGCCGGTTTGACCACTGCTACCAGCGGTACCACTACTGCCTGATGATCCAGAACCGCCGCCATTCATTACATAACTGGCGGTTATGGCGTAACTGGCGGTTACATTTAATGTACCTGTACTAGGTTTTAGACTGCCTGTTAGGTGAAAATCACCTATTTGATCCGTTAATCCTTTTAAAGTGGGTGTAAATATTTTCATTCCATTATAAATAGTATGAAAACAACCGCCATTAACGAGTTATTTTAATAGTTTAATTATTTAATTTTGACTTCAAATAATCTATTTCTAACTGTTGTTGAGTTATTTTATCATTAAATTCAACACGTTGTTGTTTGACCATATCACTCAATTCTTGTACCGCTTTGATTAATGGTACCATCAAATTGCCTGGGGTAGCTTCCAATTTATCAGGATTTGATTCATATACCAAGTTTAAATAAGTAGCATTTTCAGACTCTTGTAGAGCTTTTAGTTCTTGTGCTATGAAACCAATTTGGGTAATAGTATCTTTTTTACTACCATCTCTATTGCCATCAGTATACCATTCACGCTTATCCCACTTAAATGTTACAGGACGTAGTTTTTCAATAAAACTTAAACCGACATCTACAGGAATTATATCATCTTTATCTCTAATATCGGATAATGATGTAATTGTGGTAACTTGACAACGTAATGTAGTTATACTACTGTTCCCTAGTGTTATTTCATTGCTTACAGTTGCTGTACTTGTAATAGCTCCATTTCCTAAACAGGTATTATTTTGACCAGTTGTTAATGGAGCAGCTCCCAAAGATCCAGCACTATTACCTATCATCGTATTACGATAGCCAAACGTGATTGATGTTCCAGCATTACTTCCCACTGCTGTATTACCTCCGTTTCCAGTAGTACAACTAGTTAAAGCATTATAACCTATTGCTGTTTGATTGCTTACTTTATTATTATATAAAGCGTCTTTACCCACCGCAGTATTGTTATTACCGCTATTATTGAAATATAATGATCTATAACCAAATGAGCAATTATCCATTCCAGCTCCGCCAAAAGCAGGATTTCCTGTAATCAAACCCGATGAGTAATAACCAAACGCGCTATTACGAGCACCACCACTACATTGCGATAAAGCGGATCTACCAAACGCGCTATTTCCAGTCGCGGTTGTAGCATATTTTAAAGCTTGGAAACCAAAAGCGCTATTACCTTTACCACTGATATTACTATAAAGAGCTTGGTATCCAAATGCATTATTTCCATAGCCAGTTGTATTGTATCTTAAAGCTTTATAACCAAATGCGCTGTTATTATTTGTGGTATTGCTATATAATGCAAACGTTCCAAATGCACTATTATTGTTAGCGATTTGATTGTAATACAATGCATATGAACCGAAAGAACAATTATTTTTGCCGGTTGAATTATATACCATTGAACGATGACCTACAGCTGTATTTTCATTTCCTGTTGTATTTGAATTTAATGCGAGATATCCAAATGCGCTATTAGCATTACCACTTGTATTCTCAGACAGTGCCAGAGTTCCTACACCTGTATTTAAAACGCCTGAATTACCACCAGCAGTACCTACATTCGATTCCATTGCTAGCCAACCAATTGCAACATTTCCTTCCGCACGATTCTTAGCTAAAGCACGATATCCTATTGCTACTACTCTGTTAATATTAAATGCTGCTCTAGCTGCTTGATAACCAATAGCAACATTTTCATCACCAATTGGATCACCATATGCATCGGTTGAACCTTGTGTAGTACGTAAAGCCTCATAACCGATAGCTATGTTTCGTTTACCTCTAGTATTGCTATATAGTGCTTGATATCCTATAGCAATACTACCAGTTCCTGTAGTGTTGCTAAATAGTGCTTGATAACCTACAGCAGTATTTCCTGTTCCAGTATTACTATTACCTGCTTGATGACCCAACGATGTTTCAAACGGACTTGCACTGTCAGTCTGACCAGTTAAACTACTACCACCTCCACCAGCACTTGCTAAAGCATAACTAGCGGTACCATAAAATCTACCTTTTCCATTGGTTGTAAACATCGCACTGCCACTCAATCGGGTAGCATATAAACTTCCATTTACTTCAAACTTATAAGCAGGACTAGTGGTGCCTATACCAACGTTGCCGGTTTCACCAATGGTCATATGTACGGCTGATAAACCTCTTGAACCAAATTGCAATCTGGCGGTTGTTGTAGCATGACCCATGAAACCAGCATCTCTGCCATTATCTTTCAATTGAATTACCACACCAGATCCAGTGGTTGGATTATTAGCGGTCAATTGAGGATATGTTCCATTTAAAGTTAATAATCCAGTTGTGGTTGTTGTTCCAATACCAACATTACCTGCTCCTGTTACAACCAATGAAGTTGCGGATGTACCACCCACTTCAAAGTAATCGTTTACATCTACAACTTTTAGATCCCAGTTTCTTACACCATTATCAGTTAATCTTAATGTAGAATTGCCTGATGTAGCCAATACTCTAATTATTGGACTTGTACCGTTCACTTCTAATAATTGAGTTGGACTTGTTGTACCTATACCAAGATTACCACTGGTATTCAACGTCATGTTTTCGCTACCATTTATGCCAAAACCAATACCGTTTGTATACGAAGTTAAAAATAACTTTCTTACATTTGATTCTATTCTATTTGTAGATCCGTCCCATTGGCCCATCAGAATATAGGAGTTATCTGTACTAGATTCGATGATCTGCCTAATGTTCGATCCATAAACATGCAATTTATGAACAGGACTTGTTGTACCAATGCCAACATTACCATCTGCTTGAATTCTCATCTTTTCAGATAAAGCTGTAGAAGTAATTTTGGTATAAAATGTGATATCACCCGCACCTGAACCTCCACTATTTGTATAATAACCAGCGATTGTTGCGAATGTTTGACTATTGACTGAAAAACCGAGACCGAAGTTCAGAGAATTTACACCATCTGCACCTGACATTAAAAATTGAGCGCCAGTATTTGTAGCGTATGTTTGTAATTTAGCAGTTGGACTACTTGTACCTATACCAACATTACCCGCAGCTGTAATACGCATTATTTCAGAATCGCCCGGCTCAAATGAAATATATTTTGAACCTCCGACTCCTGTGTTAAGTCCTATATGATCTGAATATCCGGTTATAATTCCCGCTAAATTTGTGCCATAATAAAATGCTAACACTGGATAAAGAGGAGCTGTGATGTTAAATGAAGTAACACCTGTACCAAAATAAAATGTATTATATCCACCTATTGTAGCACTACCTGACACTTGAAATTTAGTAACAGGACTACTTGTTCCTATACCAACTTTACCATCACTAGTAATACGCATTCTTTCATTAGATGAAGCTACACCACCCGCTGTTATTTGAACATATCCAGCATCCGATCTTAAATTCAAACCACTTAAACCAGTTCCTGCTGTAATAAAGGCTTTATTTTGGATATTATTAGTATCATCTGTAAAAGTAGATCCGCCGATTCCTAAATTTAAATCACCATTTGATTGTGGACCTAAAACATCAATTTCAGTAGCACCACTGGAAGCAACACTAGAACCATCAAATCTAGCTATAGGACCGCCAGATGATACTACATATAATTTAGCAGTAGGACTTGTTGTGCCTATACCAACATTACCTTTAAAATATCCATCGCCACCAGTTGTAACTTTGAATGAATTTGTTCCACTAACACCAGTAGATGTATTTACACTATAATTTATGACAATAGCATCACCGGAAGTGCCCGCGTGTTGAATTAACAAAGATCCAAAATTATTTGTTGTATTTTTCTTTGTTAATATTAATTCTGCCGCATTAGCATTATTTGTAGAAGAAAAAATACCATCCACATTTGATGTACCCGATTCAATTACAAGTTGGCCAGGAAATAAACTACTATATGGCGTTGTATTTGAAGTACCAATACCTACATAACCAGCAGCGGTTATACGCATTCTTTCTGATGGTCCGCCTAAACTTGAAGGACTGGTACCAAATGTTAAAAATGAACTATAATCACTACTTGGATTTGAATAACTACGAATAAATGATGCCCAACCACTAGCACCTGTATTATCATTATAATTACTCATCAATATTTCACCATAACCAGATGAAAGTGATGCGTACATAATGTTCAAATTCAAACCACTTGTTGGTTTGGTCAATGAACATAATCCATAATAATAACCAGCTAAATTACCTACACCAACGTTGCCTTGAAATGTTGCAGCTAATGTACTAGCACTACTGGTTACATGTAATCTAGCACCAGGACTTGTTGTGCCTATACCTACGTTACCATTGTTTTGAACACGCATTCTGTTTACCCAATTTGCATGAGAAACTGAACCACCAGAATAATATCCTATATCAACAAGTGGAGTAGCACTATAATCACCAGCTAATCTTATACCTGCTGTAGCTGAATCCATACCAATACCAGACCAACCACCATATGTATTTATAAATAATGGGTTGTTTGGAACTGTTGTGCCAAATGATAAAGCAATTGTAGTATTGGTACCAACGATATCTAATTTAGCAGCAGGACTTGTAGTACCTATACCAACATTACCACCACCATCAATCCGCATTCTTTCTGTATAAGACCCATTATTCCAAGTAAATGATCCTGTTCCTCTTGTATAATATCCAGTATTTAAATCTTTACCTACACTTGCTCTATCAATTGTTTCTATATAACAATTTGGAGAATTAACACCAAATTCAAAGCCTGCACCTGTTCCGTATACATGAAATCTTGTTGATGGACTACTTGTACCTATACCCACATTACCACCACTGGTAATACGTATTCTTTCTGCATTATTGGTATAAAATAACGCAGGTATATTATCTCTTATTTGAAATCTAAACGCATCAGATGATTGTTCTATGTCAGTACCACTAATACCATTAGCATCAATATAAATACCAACCGTAGTTGTAGCTCCACCGTCAATATGTAATTTTCTAGTTGGGCTTGTTGTGCCTATACCTAAATTACCATTTGTATTTAATCTAGCTCTTTCAGTATCATTGGTAACAAATATTAAGTCATGATTAGTTACCATGCCAACATAACCTGCTCCAGCAGAAGAAGCATTTATGTTGAATTTGACACTATCATTATAGTTCAATAAAGCAATTGCTGAACCAGTAGTCTTTTTTAATTCCAATAATTGAGCAGGACTACTGGTGCCAATACCTACACATCCATTTGCATTTGCTATTACGTTATTAAGTGTTGCCATATATTATATAATTAGAAAAGTTTCTTTAATCTTACAGTTGTATATTGACCAGTATAACTTGTATTATATGATCCAATCTTGACTCTTATTCGGGTAGATTGTCCCACCGGTTTGCTAGTAACTTCACTAGATCCAGACTTGAAATATAATGAAGCACTCAATGATGTAACCAATCCACTAGCATACAATGAACGTGGATCTGGATTTTCTTGTACATAATTGATATATGTGGTTACAGCAGATCCATTCCATCCAGTACCAACTATAACTTTGCCATATAACACATCTCTATAATTACCAGAACCAGCCGAATTTGGATTGCCAGTTGCCATCAACTCATATACTTCAGCATTACCATTAGATAAAAATGTATCATATATAGCAGTACTACCACTTGTACCTGTTTGAGCAAATGCTTTACCTATAAAAGCATCAGCAAATATACTACCACTAACAGCAGTGCTACCACTTACAACCAATTTAGCAGCTGGATTATTTGTACCTATACCTACGTTACCGTCACTGTTTCTAACGAAAAATCCTTTTGATACAATACCAGCAAAACTAGGATCAACCCAGAATCCTGAAAAAGTTGGTTTATATCTATAACCATAAAACATTAAATCGTTGCCGGCAGTATCTTGTGCTCTAAATCCCCAATAACCATCTGATCCGTCACCATTACTTGGAGCTTTTAACGATATTATAGAATAATCAGACGATTCAAATCTTGATATTCCATTGCCACTAACATGGCTTCCTAATACATGTAACTTTGTAGTAGGAGAAGTTGTACCTATGCCTACATATCCATTAAATATTGCATTAGTAGCAGATGCAGAGCTACTTACATGTAACTTAGCTAATGGACTTATAAATCCTTGACCAATACCTATATTACCGCCAGCTGTCAATATCATTTGTAATGTACTATTTGGTCTAAAAAACATATCATTAGCACCAAGTGTTTGTATAAATGCTTGACCACTCCAATTCAATATATCACCGCCGTTAATTCTAATATTGCCTATAACATGTAATTTATCAGCAGGACTCGTTGTGCCTATACCAACATTACCATTAGTATCTATAATTGCACTTTGTGTTGTACCTCTATAAAATGCTATTTTTCCTGTTGCCCAAGTGTTTACTTCTACTTGACCATTTGATACACCCATTCCACCAACAACACCATTATTATCATCATATATACGTAACTTTAGATTTGCTCCTGCTGTATTGCTATAGGTAGCACCAAAATTAATTGTTTCAGGTGTAGCTGTTGATGTACTTGTAAAATCACCAAGTTGAAGTCTTTGTGTAGGACTTGTTGTGCCTAAACCAACATTACCATCCGATTTTATATATAATCTGTAGAAATTATCAGTAGCATTAAAAAATCCTAAATGACCAGCACCGCCGGTATTACTACTTGCAGTAGATATAATATACCAAGTTTTTCCTCCTGTGTCTGAATTTATTAAACCAACACCAGAACCCAGAGTATCATTACTTCTTATTATTATTCCTGTATTGTATGATCCGCCAGATACATCCAATTTAGCACCAGGACTTGTTGTACCTATACCAACATTGCCATCATATTTGAATACAACTAAATCGGTAGTTGGATTTGCTAAAGTGTTACCTCCCACTATACTCAATGTATTTGAGTCATAAAATTTAAATCCAAAATCATATGATGCACCTGTATTGTTTTGAAATATAATTGGTCTTGTACCGTTTGCACCTACAAAATAAGACGTACTAGACGCATCTGTATTTGTGTAAAAACCATTTGTAAAATTTGCATTTCCGTTTACATCCAATTTATAAGCAGGACTACTACTACCAATACCTACATTACCATCATTAATGATACGCATTCTTTCACCAGCAGTACCGCTGTTAGATGTTCTGAATGCCATGAATGTACTACCACCATTACTTCTTGCTGAAATCGTGAATATACCGCCGGTACTATCATAATTTAAAAATCCAGCATTATCAGTTGGATCAGAATAAGTACCTGCTGATCTTATTCTTAAACTACCACTCAAATCTAATCTTTGTACAGGAGCATTGGTACCAATACCCAAATTACCATCATTCAATAAAACCATCTTGTTAACTCTACCAGCACCACCAATAGAAGTAACTGTACCAAAATATAGATTTTGTCCACTAGCCCAATCAAAATAATTTATACCACTTGTTCTATATAATCTAAGTGCTGCATTATTACCTTCAATTTGTAATTCACCCGCACTAATTCTTGTTGAACCAGAAACATTTAATGTAGTAGCAGGACTGGTTGTGCCTATACCAACATTTGTACCGTTATCATATATAACACTGTCACCCAACGTATTTCCAGCAATCGCCTTTGCTACATAATTTGTAGTCAAATCAACATTGTTACTAGGACCAATTATCAACTTGTTTTGACTATTGGTTGCGGTACTACCACTTATAAAGAAATAATTACCCAAACTATCCCACAACAAATTAGCCTTGGTACCAGCACTACCACTGTCAAACATTTCAATACCAGCAAATCGCTTATATGGACTATTAGCATTTAATGTAATTATGTTATCACCAATAACCACTCTACTACTAGTAATATAAACATAACTTGCACTCAATAATGTACTGGTACCACTTACACTCAAATTACCCAACACATTCAATGTAGTACCATCAAATGTTAAATTGCTTTCTACAGTAGCACCACTACCAACTCCGTTGTATGTAATAACGCCATTATTAGCAGATCCAGTCAAAGCTAACGTACCACTTACACCACTCGTACCACTAGATCCTGATGTGCCGCTCGATCCACTTGATCCACTTGTACCACTTGAACCAGATGATCCACTACTACCACTTGTTCCACTTTCACCGCTTGAACCGGATGATCCACTACTACCACTTGAACCACTAGTTCCAGAAGGAGTGCTTAGAGTAGTTACTACATAAGAATAAGTTGCGTCTTCTGTATAAAATGTTATTAATCTACTTTGATTGTCATTGTTATCAGCATATATTCTGATAATAAATCTATCAGACGCATTTAAAATATTAGTAGGAACAACGCCGTTTGTTTTTACTTCTACTGGTGTTGTATTATTTGTATTCCAACCTATTTGCGCAGTATCAGAGGTAAATAATAAAGTTTCTGTGCCACCTGCATCTCTTTTTGTTATTGTAAAATAATATTCGCAATTTGCTAATTGAGTAGGTTTTGTAAAATAACTATAACAATGCCAAATACCATTTGGAATAATTAATACATTAGGCTCGCCAACATCAGTAATAAATTCACCAAATAATCTGTTTTGTTCATTTGCTGACAATGTAATCGCAACAGTTTGTGGGCTAACAACACCAGTTGTATTAATACTTAATTGTTTATAAGTTAATGGAGATTGTGTAACAGAATAATTTAAAAAATAATTTTGACCACCCGACACGCCATCTATGCCACTACTACCTGAAGTACCGCTCGTTCCAGACGAACCTGAAGTGCCACTTGTTCCCGATGAACCTGATGTACCACTAGAACCGCTTGTTCCAGACGAACCTGAAGTGCCACTTGTTCCGCTTGATCCGGCAGTTCCACTACTACCACTTGAACCAGATTCACCACTTGTTCCGCTTGATCCATTTAAACCACTGGTACCACTACTACCCGAACCACCTGAAATTACATAACTAGCAGTAACAGCATTTAGAGAATAACTTGCGGTACCATATAATCTATTGTTATCGCCAAGATATATGTCGCCATCTTTAGTAGAAAACGATCCGGTTAATGTAAAAGATCCCGTCGCTCTACTTTTAGCAATAAATGTTGGTTTATATATCTTCATAGTTTATGTTAATTCTCTCACAACAAGCGCTGGATATATTGTATAAGTATTATTATAAGTTTTTATACCAATAGCTAATATGTCACTAGTATTATCTATTTTTCTACCCAAACCATAATAAGGGTCTAATGCTACTTTATCACCAACGCCTGCTCCACCTGTACCTGAAAAATATCCTGTAGCTATGACTGTGCCCGGATTGATAATTACATTACCTGTACTGGTTGTTGCTATTTGTGTAACCACTGATCCTGTAACGTTATTCCAGTTTAACGGATCCGTTACTATAGGATTAACCAACAAATCCCATCTGCCACTGAAAGGACTATTGTTACCTGGTTCTGCTAAAAAATCCAATTGTTCTGGTATTATTTGAGCACACTTTGAAGTGTTACTATTGTATCTCAAGAATAATACACCATCATAATCACTAGCACCAATTGCGGCACCTGCATAATTTGCTACTACTACTCGTTTACCAGTGTTTTGAAAACCACCTTCGCTTATAACTGTACTACATATTTGTGTCATCAAACTACCAGTTGTGGTATTTTTATGAGTACTCATTTCATATCTTATAGGCAAATTAGGATTACGTAGATAAACAGTTTCCAAACTATTATAGTTGTTTATTTCGTGTACATATATCAATACACCTTTTTGTACAACACCATATCTGATTCTACCCACGCCCAACCATTCATAATCTATAGTATAAATTTGAGCTTTGGTTGTATCTAATATATTACCACTTGGACCTGTACCCGTTAGTTTATCTAGATTCCAACTACTTTGACTAATAAATGTATCAGTCTTGATACCATTGATAGTTTTTCTTAATACTACACCAAAACTGCTACCACTACTTTGAAAGAAGTATCCATCATCTTCATCAAAGTTACCAATGCTCTTTTTTATACCGTCTACTCCGATACCAAATTTACCTGTACAAATAAGTTGTTGACTTTTACCCGGTTGATAGACAAATATTCTTTTGGTTTGTTTGATTGCTCTACTACCACTAGTCTGTGTAACTCTAAATGTGCTTTGTGCACTACCACTATTCCAAGTTACAGTTGCACTTCCTACTGTTTTGATATCAAAATAAAAACTGCCACTATCTACAACTTGTTTGCTATCAAACAATGTGGTTGGATTGCTTACTCTCCATTTACCGAAAGCATCGATACTCGGACTGTCAGCTGCTAATATTCTTGTTTTTTCAAAATATGACATAAATTATAATATCCAATACTGATTTGTACCATCACTTTGTACAGTCATGTTTGTTCCTCTATGTGCAATACTTTGTGTAAGATCATAATCAATAAGTGAAGCATTAGTTACAGTTACATTTA
>Ga0315904_10003401_pt1 | contig 23393 bp, 22 predicted proteins | sample LakEriMetagenome_6_FD_203529 | JGI IMG/M metagenome (GOLD analysis project Ga0315904, IMG submission 203529) | Freshwater fungal communities from buoy surface, Lake Erie, Ohio, United States - Buoy 12 MA120 | ecosystem: Environmental > Aquatic > Freshwater > Lake | place: USA: Lake Erie, Ohio... | reverse complement strand
GCCTCGCGAACCCCTACGAGCGCCTCAAAGACCTCACGCGCGGCGAGAGGCTCACCGCTGAGGGAATGCGTGCCTTTGTGGAGACCCTTGAGCTGCCCGAAGAAGACAAAGCACGCCTCAAGGCACTCACGCCAGGCTCCTATATAGGAGTAGCCGAGCAGCTCACCAAAGAGACACTGGGATGATCTACGGAGGAGTGAGACTGCTTCGCACGACGCACCAAAACTAGTGCTGGATGAGGATCAGTCCCTCTTCTTCGAGGTTTTCCAGGAGGCGACTCGCAGCAAACTCAGCGAACCGTGGGCCAATCTGCGTGTGATACATCCCGATTCGGTCACACTCAAGCTGCATGAGAACACTTCCCCGATCGCCCAGGCTAGCCCGGCCTGCCCCCACACGCGTGAGTGCTCCCAGTTTCGCCACGAGATCCAAGGGACTCCCGCTGAGAAAAATTCCGTCGTCTGTCACAATGCACATTATACTTATCCTATATAACAACAAGGAACTAAAAGAGTTTCCTGTCACTACCGAATCATTGGCACAATGTGATGAATCCCTCAGCCTTTCTCACGGATTTTCAGAAGCCCCCGTAGCGCAGCACGACCAAAAAAATACGCCATCCCTAAATTGAAGAATACAACAATAAAAGCGAGTGCGGGAATGCTTTTAAGGGGACGTAGCAAAAACAACCCCATTCCCAGAAAAGCAAGGGCCGAAAGAGCATCCAGGTACCAGTACCGTGAAGCCGTTTTTCTCTGTGCAGAAGGCATGCTATAATGTATCGTGTCCATGAAACTTTTTCCGGTTCATAGACGCACTGAGAACTACGCCGTATAAGCGGCGCATCCTAAACATTAAGGTACAAGGAGCCAACCATGCTTCGTAATCGTGTAGTTTCGTCTCTGATCGCCCTGAGCGCTCTGAGCCTGTTCTCCCTCTCCGCAATGGCGCAAGGAACCACAAAACCCGGCGACAAGATGGCGGGCGACAAAAAGCCTGCTGGTGGCCCCAAGCGCGGCCCCGATGGCAAGTTCATCAAGGCCGGTAGCGGTGAGAAGTCCGCAACAGCCGGCACGCCCAAGATGGGTGGCAGCTCTAAGATGTCGGGTGGCTCCAAGATGACGGGTGGCTCTAAGATGTCCGGTGGCGCAGCCGCCGCTGGTAAGCCGACCTGGAATGCAAACGCCAAGCGCTGGCAAGGGCCCGATGGTAAGTTCATGAAGGAAGCCGACGCTCTCAAGGCAGGGGGCAAGAAGTAGCTTGCAAATACGGCCGGGGCACTTGCCCCGGCCTTATTTCTTTTTCGCCCGCTTCTCGACAGAGCCCTTCAGATCCTTCAAGAAAGTCTTGAAGCCGTACTTTCGCATCTCCATCCAAGTCTGATCAAAGCCCCACCCTTGCTGGGTGACGCGCCAGATTCCAATCATCGCCCCCGTCCGGTCTGCCCCGTGCTGACAGTGAACAAAGACGGGCTCGGTGGAGGACTTGGCCAGAAGCCCCAAAAACGCTTTGACTTGCTTCTCCGTCGGAGCCTCGGCTCCCATGGGAATACGAACACGCTTGAGCCCCAGCGCTTTCACTGCTACCTCTTCTTCCACTTGCCCTTTTTTCTCGATCCGCAGGTCAATAACCGTTCGTACACCAAGCGCTTTGAGCTTTTTGAGGCCCTCTGCTGTGGGAGCCGCTCCGCGGTAGATCCCCGGAGCCGTGATGGCAAAATTGGGTAGATTTTTCTTGTCTTCTTGCATGCTTCGTTTTTTTTAGTTTTCTAGGTGCGCCATGTCGTTGAGGCGTAAAAGCTGTCTTCCTGCGGGAGAGAAATGGACGACGGAGAGGCTAGTATTTCCGAGGGTGAAGTACCGCATCCCCTCATGCCCATGCCCTGCGGCATGGGCAAGTAGAGCCCGTAGCGCCCCCCCATGCCCTACAATCAGCACACAGCCCTCTAGCGGCTCCGTCGCAGCCACCACCCGCTCCCAGACACTCTCCTGCGACTCCGCATCCGCAGCACGCGGTGAGCTCCCTGGCGCATAGCCCACCTCGTCGTGTGACTTACCCTCCCACGAGCCAAAGCCGCGCTCACGGAGCCGTGTGTCGGTTTCCAGCAAGAGCCCTGATTCGAGGAGCGCAGCGGTCTCGGTAGCGCGACAGAGATCTGAGGCGAGCAGACGCTGGGGTATTGGCAGTGCTCCCACCTCCCAAAGACGCGTGAGGCGCTGTCCTAGAAGACGAGCCTGAGTGCGCCCTGTTTCGTTGAGCGGCACATCACACTGCCCCTGCCAGCGGTTCTGCGCGTTCCAGTCGGTTTCTCCGTGACGAACAAGTAAGAGAGTCGCCTGCCTCACTTACTCGGAAGCCCAGGAGGGTTGCTTGCAGGCACAGGTGTCGGAAGCCCAGGAATGCCCTTTTCTAGCTCCGGGTAGAGACCTTTCCAGCCAACTGCCATCTTCACGGTTTTTGTCTGGTTATCACGTACAAAAAATGTCGGTGTCTCGCTGACCCCCATTTGCAGTCCCAGCTCGCGATCGTCGGTTGCAAGCTTGCTAAAACTCGCGTCCGTCTTAGCGTTGGCAAAGAGGGCCATATCCAGACCCGCTTTTTTCACGGCCTCGTCAATGATCTCTTGTGTCAGCTCGTCTTTTGGCTTCGCAAGAATCGCCTCGTAGACCTCCCAGAACTTGCCTTGCTTATCAGCAAACTCAACGGCAACCGCAGCGGGAGTCGCAAACGGGTGAACACTGTCTAGCGGGAAGTGCCGAAACCCGAAGCGAACTTGAGGAAACTCTTTTCCAAATTTTTTGAGCACCATGTCGTAGGTATTACGGCAAGAGGGACATTGAAAATCGGCGAACTCAATCACGGTGTAGCGTGCCGTCGGGCTTCCTTTAAAGTGCCGCGTCGTTGCCTCCAGCTTTGAGAAAGACTCTTGAGTCACGGGCGGCGGCGTGGGAGTGGGTTGGGCCACAGCGGCAGGATCTTGCCCTGAGTCCTTATTAAAGACGAGAAAGCCGCCTCCAAGAGCCACAATAGCTCCCATCACGGCATAGAGTTTTGCTTCAGATTTCATAGTTTTCCAGGTCTCCCGCTGACAAGTGGACGAAGCCAGTCGGTCAGATGGAGCAAAAAGATTCCTGCAATAATGCCCTGGCTGGTCATGCACCACTTGCAGATTTTGTGGATCACATTCAGCTCAATATAAGTGAGCCAGAGAGAAAAGCCCAGTGCGACAGTTGCCAGCCCAAGGCAGAGTGTTAGGAGCTGGCGATCTCGCTTCACGCTCTCTGTGGTGGTTCGCAGAAACGCAAGCACCGTCAGAGCGATATACCCAAAGGTTCCCCACATCGCCACCGGAGGGCCACTGCCAATCGGAAAGCGTGAGTACGGGCTCAGGGCAACATCCCGACAGTCATTTTGTGCCGTCATGTGCAGGCTACAGGGAATGTCCTGCGGATGAGAGTGCATGCTCCACATGTAGCCTGCGATCACGATCCCAAGAACAGAAAGAATAAAAGCAACGCGATTGAGAACCATAAAAAAAGAACCTCCTCGAATCTTGACTATTGTACCGCGCCACACCCTTCAGACGTTTCCAGCGCGGTAAAATAGCTCCTGTGACTATTGAAGAACAAGTGCAGCTCCTCGCCCGTGGCGCGAGCCTTATCGTCCCTGAGAACGGCCTGAAGGCCAAGCTAGAGAAATCTGCCAAGACCGGTAAGCCGCTGATCGTCAAGCTGGGCCTCGATCCGACGGCTCCCGATATCCACCTAGGCTTTGCCGTGGTCTTGCGCAAGATGCGTCAGTTCCAGGACTTGGGCCACCGCGTGACGATCATTATTGGAGATTACACCACGCTCATCGGCGACCCATCGGGCCGCTCGGCGACGCGGCCCATGCTCACCAGCGAGCAGATCGCAGAGAACGCGGCAACCTACGTGGACCAGCTCTCCGTGATCCTAGACAAAGAAAAAACCGATGTGCGCTTCAACTCCGAGTGGCTGGGCAAGCTCAGCTTTGCGGACTTGGTGAAGCTCACCAGCAAGCTCACAGTTGCTCAAGTACTCACCCGCGACGACTTCAAGAAGCGCTGGGACGCGGGCCAGCCCATCTCGCTCCATGAGCTTCTCTACCCGCTGGCGCAAGGCTACGACTCGGTTGCCATACATGCCGATGTGGAGATGGGCGGGCTGGATCAGACCTTTAATATCCTCACAGGCCGCGAGCTACAGAGCGACCCGGAGATTGCGCAAGACCCACAGATCGGATTCTTCATGCCACTTCTGGTCGGGCTTGATGGTGTCAAGAAGATGAGTAAGAGCCTGGGCAACTACATCGGGATCGCTGAGCCTGCGCTCTCACAGTACTCAAAAGTGATGAGCCTCGCCGATGCGCAGATGGGAACGTATTTCCTGCTCTGCACCGATGTCCCCACGGCAGAGTTTGCGGAGATTCTGAAAGCCCAAAACCCGATGGAGGCCAAGCACCGCCTCGCCTGGGAGATCGTCACGATCTACCACGGCGCGGAGGCGGCCAGCGCGGCCAGCGACGAGTGGAAGCGCATTCACTCCGCCCGCCAGTTCCCCAGCGACGCGCCCGAGCTGACGGTTCTTGAGAACCCCATCAATATCGTCGCGCTGGTTCGGCACGGCAACTTCGCCCCCAGCAACGGCGAAGCGCGGCGACTGATTGAGCAAGGCGGCGTGAAGCTCAATGGAGAAAAGCTCTCCGACCCCGCAGCAACAATCACCATCACCGATGGCGACGAGCTCCAGGTCGGCAAGAAAAACTTCGCCCGGCTAAAAGTCTAGCGCACTCGTTTCGCGCGAAACCGAGTGCCATCCTCTCGGTTTCGTGGTGCTCCTAGTCCCTCGGCGAGCACTTGCCCACTTTCGAGACATAGATAGCGGTGGGAGGCGAGCGAGAGAAGCGTGATGTCTGCCTGAGCCGTCTCGATCCACTGAAAAGGCTCCGTCTCCTCAGCGGAGCCCCTACGAGGGCGAAGCGCGATACGCCCCTGGCCTCGGTCGATGACTTTGAGCTGTGTGGCACCACCGACAGTGAGTGCTTGGCCACTTCCGACTTCGGTGAGCGTGATGGTTTTCCCGTATGGGATGGGCTTGGTCAGGCCATGGCAGAGCGGCTCCTCGACCGTGAAGCGAGCAAAGTCTGCGTGGCCACCAGCGGCTCCTGACGTGCTGTAGTGGAAGAGAGAGTAGCGCACGCCCTGGAAGATCTTGAGCTGGAAGACCATCTTAAACTCCTCACCGAGAGGCTGGAAGCTCTTTCCATTAACGCTAAAGCTAAACTTTGCCTTCTCCGTGAAGAAGTCACACTCCGCCCGGAGCCAGACGCGTGTGCCACGAAGAGGCGCTTGTGCCATCTTACCCGTGGTCTTGTCGAGCTGCTCCATAACAAAGCCACTTGCCTCACAGTGCACTCCGATCCAGGCAAACGGCGAGTTAAGCAAGCCAAGTCCCGCCAGGTCGCCGGGCTTCATGCCGCCAAGTTCTAGCTCGACGGTTGGAATCGAGACTGGCCCAATGGCGCGCTGGGTTAGGGTGTTGCGTGCCTGCCAGAGATCAGCGGCAGGAAGCGCGTGCAGGCGCAGAAAGCCGGGGCGCTCGGAGAGGGACCACTTGGTGTTGTCTGGCGCGTGGTTCCACTGCCAGATCGGCTTGAGGGTCTTGCCCGAGAAGTCATCGCGACGCTCGTAGGGAGCCGAGGGCTTTGAGGTCGCACCCGTCTTGGGCTTGACCCAGGTGCGTGGCGAGCGCCCGAGGTTGCCGGGGAGCCCAAAGTAGGGCCAGCCGTCTTTCCAGGTCACCGGCGAGAGCCCCGTCAGCCGCCCGAGGGAGTTGAAGTCCATCATCGAGAAGCCCCACCACTCACCCATGGGAGTCTCGACAATCCCCCCCTGGTGCATCGCGCCCTTGGCAATCCCAAAGTCCTCCCCCTCTGAGATAACCTTGACCTCGTAGGGGCCTTCGGGGCGGTCTGCGCGGGCGCAGGGCATCTTCATGGTTCCCAGGTACCAGGCGCTGGTGATGAAGTACTTTCCGTTGATCTTATAGAAATGCGCCCCCTCGCCCATGCCATCGCTTTGCTTGAACAACACGCGCTCCGTTCCCGGAATCGCGTCGGTCAGCTCGCTATTGAGCTGAGCAATACGCAGGTCCCGGTAGCCCCAGACCACGTAGATCTTACCGTCGTCGTCGAAGAGCACCGACGGGTCATGAAAGCCGGTCTTCATCGCCCAGTGCTTCCAGGGGCCGGCGGGGTTGGTGGCGGCGTAGACCTGCATCGGCTGGCCCCGGACATTGGTGAAGATATAGAACGTCCCCTTGTGCCAGCGAAAGCTCGGAGCCCAGATCCCTTGGCCATAGATCGCCTTGCCGTCTTCTAGCCGGTACTCGGGGCCAAAGTCCAGCTTCTCGCAGGCATAGCGGAGAAATTTCCAGTTCACCAGATCTTTCGAGTGGAGCACGGGGAGGCCCGGCATGGCGTGCATCGTGGTACCGGTGAGATAGAAATCACTGCCCACCCGGATCAGGTCGGGGTCGGAGAACTCATCGTAGAACAGCGGATTGGAGAACGTGCCGTTGCCGTTGTCCGCGTGCCAGGTTTGTGTCTGTGATGTCTTCATCGTGATTTTTTGAAAATTTGAAAAAACGCCCTTGCTATTTCGTCGTAGCTAGAGTATACCATAGGAGTTTTAAGGAATTCAGAGATGATATCTATTCAGTGTATCCATCGCTTCGCAAAAAAACTCGCCTGCGTCGCCCTGATGACGACTTTCCCACTGGTTCAACCCGCCATGGCACAAAATGACAAGATGGTGGCGATTCCCATACCCATACAGCCCGATGCTATCGAGCTGAGCACAGGGCCACTACCCAATGCCCCTACTCACGAGTCGTGGCACAAACAGTACGGCAGCATGTTCGCCCGCAATGTCACCGTCGCCACTCTGCGGCCCTTCCTCCCCGACCCCGCGAAGGCGACTGGCGCTGCGGTGATTGTCGCGCCCGGTGGTGGCTTCCGGACGCTCTCGATGGAGAACGAGGGCTGGCAGGTAGCCCGTGCGCTTGCCGCCAAGGGTGTCGCGGCCTTCGTGCTCAAGTACCGGCTTAACCAAACTCCGGCAGACCTTGAGGAGTTCGCACGTCCACCCGCCCCGCGCCCCGCAGGCGCCCCCCCGACGGGCACTCCTGCCGCTCCCCCCCGCACGGTCTCAGGCGACATGGCCTCCCGAATCGCCCCCCAGCTCGCCGATGCCAACGCGGCTTTTGCGCTGGTGCGCGCCAACGCAGCAAAGTGGCATGTCGATCCCGACCGCATTGGCATGATCGGCTTCTCTGCGGGTGCGGCGCTCACGATGACCACGGGGCTGAGCAGCAAGGAGGCCAAACCGGCGTTTCTCGGCAATATCTACGGCCCGCTAGGTGCTGTGGAGGTTCCCACCGACGCACCACCGCTCTTTGCGGCCATCGCCGCCGACGATCCGTTGTTTGGCTTCAATGTCGGCTTGATCGAGAGCTGGCGCAAGGCCAAGCGCCCGGTCGAGTTCCACTACTACGAGCAGGGTGGACATGGCTTTGGGATGTACCCCAAGGAGACCACCAGCACCGGCTGGTTCGACGCGTTCTCTAGCTGGCTCAAGATGCACGGCTACTTGAAGCGCAAAGCCTAGACAGGGCGTTCACGCCCTGTCCTGTCGGGCTAGCGTGTCTCCAGCATTAGCAGAGTAATCGAGTACGGCGGGAAGGTATAGGAAAACTCGGGCGTGATGTTGCCGATTTTTGTGGTCTTGGAGATCACTTTACTCGGGTTTTCCATGGAGTTGGTCTCGTCGGGCGGGGCGGCGAGCGTGGTGACCGTGGCCTCGGGCTTGACTGACTTTGCGCCCGCGAGCTGAAGGGTGACGGCCTGTGGTGTCTCACCAGGGTTAACATACTTTACAAAGAGCTTGCCCGTCTTGCTCTGGCGCGTGACGGAGGCGAGGAGCGGTGCGCCTGCCAGGCTGACCTTGAGGAGCTCGTCGCCGACACTAGTCGAGAATAATTTTAGGGCGTAGTAGCTGGGTGCACCGTAGGAGCGCAGCGCATCGTAGCCGATTAAGTCCGGGCGCCACTGCCGTCCGCCGGGGTTGATATTGACAAAGAGTGGCGCGTAGCACTGCATGGTCACAAAGTCCGCGTGGCGCTCCATCGCGGTCATGAACGCGGCATCTCCCAGAGCGGCCTTCATGCTCGGAGTGGCGGGGAGGTTGCGCGAGGGCGGGAGCCACGGCGCTATCTCTTCGTGCGCGGCCCACTCCCCCACAAAGATCTCGGGGCCCTTGCGGTCGTAGCGGTCGAAGTGGGTCGGGGAGTCGCGAATGAAGTCAGCTGCCTTTCGGTAGTAGTGCTCATCCAGCGCATCGGGCTTGCGGCTCTTGACGCGCTTGCTGGCAGGCTGCTCATTGCCAACCGTCGAGACCACTTTTAGGTTTGGGTACTTTGCCTTGATCGCATCATAGAACTGCGCGAAGCGGCCGTCGTAGCTCCCGGATCTATCGAAAAAATCCTCGTTGCCCACCTCGACATACTGGAGCTTGAAGGGCTTCGGGTGGCCATCTTTGGCGCGCTGTGCGCCCCATTTTGTCGAAGTCGAGCCTGTGATATACTCGATCTCTTCCAGCGCTTCTTGCACATAGGGCTCTAAGTCGGGGCCGGGTTTGACGAACTCGCCGCGCAGGGAGTAGCCCGCATAGACTCCGAGCACCGGCTCCGCGTCCATGTCCTCGCACCAGAGCAAGAACTCCAGCAGGCCCATGCCATCACTTGATCGGTAGCCCCACGGGCACGGATGACCGGGGCGCGTCTCCAGCGGACCGATCGTCTTTTTCCAGTCGAAGCGGGTGGCGATCGTATTGCCTTCTAAGTAGTTGCCACCAGGGAAGCGCAAAAAACCGGGCTTTAGATCGACCAGAAGCTGCATCAGGTCGCGGCGAAAGCCGTTGGGGCGGTTGTTCCAGGTGGGCGGGAAGAGCGAGACTAGGCTCAGCCAGAGCGTCCCTGGCTTCTCTGCGGTGATCGTGAAGATCGCATCTGTGGTGGGCGCGACGTTTCCCGTCTTGAGGGTCGCCGTGACTTTCTTCCAGCCCTCACCCACCGCGGAAACACGCGTCTGTGCGTAGATCGTCTTGCCATCGCGGCTCTGGAGCGTGAGTGTCAGCGCCCCAACACTTCCTCGGGCGAAGAAGCTGGCTTTGTCGTTCGTATTTGGCGTGATAGGAAAGCCCCAGTAGCCGTCGTTAGCGGCTCCTGCTCCTGCCGCAGTTGCCTCAATCCGCAGGCTGGTAGTGAGCACGGCGTTCACGGGGAGCGCGGTGTCGAGCGCCAGAGTCGCACCACCGACACTCGACCAGTGCGCAGGATTCTTGGCATCATCGAGGAAAGCACGGTTGCGGATCAGCTCGGCGTAGAGGCCACCGTCGTAGCTGTAGTTGATCTCCTCGGTCATCAGGCCATAGTGGAGCGGGCTTACTTTTCCCGTCGCTTTTGTTGTGTCTATCGTGAGTGTCAGGTTCTGTTTTTTCATTGTTTTGTTTTCGCTATCCTTAACCCATGAGGGGCAGTGTCCACCAGCCATCGCAGCAGTAAAGCCCTGTCGCTTGTAGCATTGCGCGTTTTGGCCTGTCCTTATGGCCGCAGACAACCATTATCTCGGAGAGACTTTGCGCTCCCATCCAGGCAGCCGCGCCGTCGAGGAGAGCTTTTCCCACCGTTTTCCAGAGTGTTGGCTCGTGCACCCCAAAGTCATCAATCCCTCGGTGATCCACAAAAACATAGCCAGAGAGCCTATCTTCGCTGTCTACACAGGCTAGGGCACATGCATCGGTTCGGGCAAGCTGTGTTTTCAGAAACGCGGTATGGTTTTCGACCGCGTTGGGATGGACACGCCAGAAAACGGGCTGGTAGTGGGCGTACTGAAGTCGGCACGCCTGCGCGATCTCCGCGACTCCAGGGAGATCATCGACCCGAAGGGGGCGGAGTGCGAGAGTCGGGGCGGGCGATGCCAGCGGAAGCTGAGTCCTGTACCACTCGGAGGCCATCGTAAAACCGGTATCGGCTAGCTCGACTTCCTGGGGGGAGCCTGGCTTAGCCCCCACGACCATCAAGACAGCGCCTTGCTTACTCGCTTCGTTCATGAGCGAGGTGAGGTAGTCTTCGGTGGCAAGATCGCTGACAAAAGCCACGTTGCCGCCGGGATCGTAGACGGGAGGAGCGGTCACGAGGCGCATGTGCTTCTCCTCTGGCAGGTCATGCCCTCGCGGAGCTGCATGACGACGGCTCGTGTGGGCAGGGGGACTTGGGGGCTCTGCATCTTTTCCCGCAGGAGCGCAACCGCTCCACGCCCGACCTGCTCCATCTCATTGCTGATCGTGTGGAACGGCAGAAAGTAGCGGTCGTCGGTGCGAGAGTGGAAGAGCAGGATCGAGAGGTCGCCGGGGATCGTGAGGCCAAGCTGGTGGCTGGCGTGGACAACTGCCATGGCCTCGGCAAGCTCGTAGGCAATAATGGCGGTGGGGCGCTCCGGGCTCTGGAGCAAGGCTTTCGCTGCGGCAATGCGCTCGTCGCCGGGCTCATGCAGCCAGAGCTTGGGCAGGGCATAGACATGGGGCGCTCTCCCCGCAGCGGCCATCGCCTGCTCGTAGCCTTGCTTTCGGTCGTGCTTGCTGTAGTGGGCGTTGAGTGGCTCGTCGGAGTCCACGTAGGTAATTTTCTCATGCCCGAGTGTGAGTAAGAACTCCGTGGCGAGCCGTCCCCCTTGGGAGTCGTCGGGGTGGATCGCATCGAACTCCTGCTTCACATTGAGCCAGATCGCGGGGATCTGGAGCCGCAGGATGGTCTCCAGGTAGCCTGGCGACGAGGCCACGTGGCGGTTGAGCAGCACCCCATCCACCGAGAGCTCGTGGAGGGTATGGGGCAGGTAGGCTTCGTCTTCCATCACGGGATCCGGGACTTGCGTGAGCACGAGGTGCAGATCCTGGTCGGCGAGGGCGCGGGTGAGCCCAAAGAGGAGCTCCGGGGGAAGATACTGCCCCCAGAGCGACTGGATCAGTGCGATATTGCCAAAGCGTCCCGCCCGCACCGCGCGTGCCGAGGCATTGGCGCGGTAGCCAAGCTCCTGCGCCGCCTCGCGCACCCGCTGCTGGGTCTTGGAGCTGATGCGCTGGGTATCGCCGCGCCCATTGAGCACATGGGTTACCGTGGCGCGGGAGAGTCCCAGGTGCTCCGCAAGAGTCGCGATGGTCGGATGGGCCATGACGTACGTCTACTTCGCCTGGAAGACCCGTTGCAAGAAGGAGTAGAGATTGTTTCTCCAGTGGGTCGGGTCGTGGGCATGGCTGTCCACGTTCCAGACATGGGCAACGCCCTTCTCTTTCAAAAATCCGTGCACCCTTTGGCTAATGCCGATCAGCCCGTCTTTGTTGCCGCACGAGAGATAGAGCAGCTTCAGCTTGGCTTTTGCAGCGTCGGCATCGGGGACGAGCTGTGCGGGCGGCTTGGTGTTAGGCGCCGACGAAAACCCACCAACCCAGGCGAAGGTGTCGAGGTGACCCAGCCCAAAGTTGAGCGACTGTCCGCCGCCCATCGAGAGTCCCGCCACGCCTCGGCTCTCACGGTCTGATTTCACGGAGTACTTCGCCTCAATGGCGGGAATGAGATCGTCGAGCAAGTCACGCTCGAAGACTGCAAAGGCGGGCGCGGTGGCCATGGCATTGGGGCCGGGGCGGTCGTCTTTCTGGGCGCGGCCATTGGGCAGGACGATAATCATCGGCTGGGCCTTGCCCTCGGCCAATAGATTATCCATCAGCAGATTGGGCGATGCAAAGCGCAGCCACTCGGTCTCGTCGCCGCCGATCCCGTGCAAGAGATAGAGAACGGGGTACTTCCTACCCGGATCGTAGCCCGGCGGGGTGTAGACATTGACCTTGCGCTTGACCCCCACGGTCTTGGAGTCGTACTCGACCAGCTCCAGCCTGCCGTGCGGCACATCCCGCTGGGCATTGATCTCGGCGGGTGGATCCGGGAAGGCTTGGATATCGTCGGGGTTGAGTTTGATAGGTCCTCCAAAGCCACCAGGGCGCCCCGGAGCGCGGGGTGGCTGCGTTGCTGCGTTTTGTACGGCAAAGAAGGCGGGCTTGGTCTTGCCCTGGCGATCAAAGAGAAGCGGGTAGTCGGTGCGGCCTCGAATCGGGAAGTCATCGAGCCAAGAGGAGCCGTCGTGGGTTCCCCAAAAAGTCACCCGTCCGATGGTTTTTTGGTGGCGCAGAAACATCTCAAAGGCTAGGCGGTAGCGCTCGGCATGGGCCTGAGCGACAGAGCTAGGGAGCCCTTTGGTGTAGGGGTTCATCACGGCCTGCTGCTCGGGGGTCATTTGTTGCCTAAAGCCAATATCAGCGCCCTGGTACTTAGTGGGCAGCACTCCCAGATCGAGCTCCGTGATCATCACCTTAAGGCCGAGCGCGGCGTACTCTTTGATCGCCTCTTCGACCTCGGTGAAGTTGGGGTTGTCCATGCGCCAGTGGCACTGAATCCCGACGGCATGGATCGGGACTTTCTGCGCCAGGAGTTTCTTGATAAGCTCCACCGCCTTGGGGCGCTTGTAGTTCAGCTCGATATTGTAGTCGTTATAGATAAGAGTTGCCTTCGGATCGGCCTCGTGGGCGGCGCGAAACGCCTCCGCGATAAAGTCATCGCCAATTGCCTTGAGCCAAGGAGAAGGCCGCAGCACACCGGGGCCGTCGTTGATGGCCTCGTTGACCACGTCCCACTGCGCGATCTTGCCCTTGTAGTGCCCGACCACGGTGCCGATATGGGTACGCATCCGGGTCAGTGCCAGCTCGCGAGTGAGCGGCTGGCCGTCTTTGCCCTCAAACATCCAGCGCCCCGTCTGTGCGTGCCAGAGAAGCGTGTGGCCAATCGCGGTGGCCCCACAGCTCTTGCAAAGCTCGACTAGCTTGTCGCCCTCTGCGAAGCGAAACTCTCCCTCACGCGGCTGAACGGCCTCGGGTTTGAGGCTATTTTCGGGCGTGATGGCGTTAAAGTGCGTGGTGGCGAGCTCCGTGTCTTGCCGCGATTTCCCCTGAAGTGCCGCAACCCCGAGGATTGTCCCCAACAGGAACTTTCCCTTGAATGCATCTTTGAGTGGCATAACTGTCTCTGTCTTTTCTGCCTGTTTCATCCTATGAACCCTCCTGCTACTTCGTCGTAGCAAAAGTATACCCGATGATCTTTAGAAAAGAAAAGCAAACGAAAACGGAGGTGAGTGTTTGACACTCACCTCCGAACAAAGCTCCCCCGACTGGATTCGAACCAGTGACCCTTCGGTTAACAGCCGAATGCTCTACCGCTGAGCTACAAGGGAACGGCGGAAAAGTTATATCATGCCTACTCATGGGATGCAATAGTCGCTTAAAATTTGCGTGGCCTTGGCATTGCAGAGAGGAATAAGGGACGGTATAATCCGACCATAAGACTTTGTGAACATGTTCACAAAGTCCAAAAGTTGAAAATTCATGATACGCCCCTCTCCCGAGACTATTTCTTCACCGCTCCCCGCACCGGAAGAGAAGCACGACTATGTCGAGACGATGTTCGATGCCATCGCGCCTCGCTATGACTTGCTGAACTCAGTGCTCTCGCTACGGCTCGACTCGCGCTGGCGGCGGGAAGCAGCACGGCAGGCAGAGCTGGAAGCGGGTGATCAGGTGCTGGATGTGTGTACGGGCACGGGAGACTTCGCCTGTGAGCTGACACGCTGGGTCGGGCCGAGCGGCGCGGTGATTGGGACAGATTTCTCCAAAGAGATGCTGCGCTGGGGCGAGCCGAAGCTCCCGAAGTATCCCAATGTCCGCCTCCAGTGGGCCGATACCCAGGCGCTCCCCTTTCCCGATGCGCACTTCGCCGCCGTGACCGTGGCTTTTGGGATCCGCAACGTGGCCGATATTCAGCGGGGGTTGGCAGAGATGGCGCGCGTGACACAGCCCGGCGGACGCGTGGTGATTCTGGAGTTCAATCGCCCGACCAATCCTCTCGTTGCGTGGGGCTATGGCCTCTACCAGAAGCTCATGCCCATTATCGGAGGGATCATCTCCGGCAGACGGAGCGCCTACGCCTATCTCCCAGCCTCCATTGATGCCTTCCACTCCCGCGAGGCACTCGCCAAGCTCATGGAGGAGGCAGGTATGCACTCCGTCAAGATTACCGATCTGAACTTTGGAACGGTGGTGATCCACCGAGGAATAAAAAAATGACAGCCACTCGCCCTGAAGGGTTACTTGCGTGCATTGAAGACGACTTAGCCAAAGTTGAGGAGTGCTTACTGGCGGAGACGCGCTCCGATATTGGGGAAGTACGAGCCATCTCCGGGCATACACTGCTCTCAGGGGGCAAGCGTCTGCGCCCCGCCATTGCCCTTCTGGCCGCTCGCTGTGTGGGACGTACGTTCGACACCCACCGCGCCTACACCGCCGCCGCTGCTGTGGAGCTGATCCACATGGCGACTCTCATGCACGACGATGTGGTGGATGAAGCCCCAGAGCGCCGAGGGAAGCCCACCGCCAACGCGATCTATGGCAATAGCATCACGATCCTGACCGGCGACTTTCTGCTTGCCAAGTCGATCTGGCTGCTCTCACGCGACGAAGAGAATCTTGCGCTGGTGCGGCTCTTTGCCGATGTGACGATTGCGATGGCGGAAGGCGAAGTGCTTCAGGCAGCGGTGGCACGCAACTGGAACCTGAATCTGGCGACCTACGAGCAGGTGATCGAGCGTAAGACGGCGCGTTTTCTGGCAGGTTGCACGGAAGCAGGCGGGCTGATGGGCGGCGGAACGGAGCAGGAAACGGCAGCGCTCCGTGCCTATGGGCATCACTTAGGAATCGCGTTTCAGATCGCCGACGATCTGCTAGACTTCTTAGGCGATCCAAAGCAAACCGGCAAGGAGCTGGGCACGGATCTCAGAGATGGCCGCGTGACACTCCCGCTGATCCACACCCTCGCCCACTGCGACGCGGCTACCAAGACCGAGCTTCTCGCCATCCTGGAGCGCGGCCAAGCACTGACGGACTCCGAGGTTGCCGACATCACCGCCACGATCGCGCGGCACGGTGGCTTCGAAGTCGCACGCACCGAGGCCAACGCACGCATGACCCGCGCCCTCACCGAGCTAGAGCGCTTCTCCAAGTCCCCCTACCGCGATGCCCTGACAACCCTCGCAAAGTACGTCGTCGCACGAGATCGGTAGGACACCCACTTCCCAGGATTGGAGGAGGGGATGTCCCCCATGTCGAACTTGAGGCTATGTCTGACCTGCGCCCTGTAAAGTTTGGTGTTATTGGCTGCGGAGCGATCTCCGGGGCCTACTTCAACGCCACCAAGATTTTCCCGACTCTCTCCATAGCCGCCTGTGCAGATCTCGATCTTGACCGCGCCAGGGCCGCTGCGGAGAAAAACGGCTGCCGTGCGCTCTCGGTAGATGCGCTTCTCGCCGACCCCGAGATTGAGATCGTGATCAACCTGACGATTCCTAAAGCGCACTTCGCGGTCACCAAAGCGGCGCTGGAGGCGGGGAAGCACGTGCATCTAGAGAAGCCACTCGCGGTCACCTTTGACGAGGGCGCAGGGCTGGTAGCGCTGGCAAAAGAGAAAAATCTGCGACTGGGGTGCGCCCCAGACACGTTTCTGGGAGGCGGGCACCAGACCTGCCGCAAGCTCATTGACGATGGCGCGATTGGCGAGCCCGTGGCAGCGATGGCGACCATGCTCTCGCGCGGCCACGAGACCTGGCATCCCGCCCCAGAGTTCTACTACAAGCCCGGCGGCGGCCCGATGCTAGACATGGGCCCGTACTATCTGACCGCGCTAGTCAACATGCTCGGCCCCATCAAGCGCCTCACCGGCAGCACCCGCACGACGTTCCCACGGCGGACGATCACCAGCCAGCCGCTGAACGGTACGATTATTGATGTCGAAGTTCCCACCCACTACTCCGGCGTGATTGACTTCGAGAACGGCGCGATTGCCCAGATCGTCCAGAGCTTCGATGTCTACGGCGTCCCCCCGTTCTCTCCCATCGTGATCTTCGGCACCGAAGGCACGCTCGCCGTTCCCGACCCGAACGGCTTTGGTGGCACCGTGAAGCTCAAGCGCGGCAAAGAAGAGTGGGAAGAGATCGCGCTGACTCATGGCTACCGCGAGAACAGCCGGGGAATCGGAGCCGCCGATATTGCCATCGCTGCCCAGACAGGTCGTGCGCACCGCTGCTCAGGTGACCTAGCCTGCCATGTCTTAGAGGCCATGATCGGCTTCCACACATCATCGGAGAGCAGCACCCACTACGCCATGCAGACCACGGTCGAGCGCCCCGCCGCCCTGCCCGTCGGCCTCGCCGACGGCGAGTTGGACAGCTAGTGCCCTCCTCCCCCAGCCCCTCCTCCCGACCCCGGGAGGAGGGGAGCAACTCCCCCTCCCCCAACCCTGCCTCCCAGGGTTGGGAGGAGGGGGCTGGGGGGAGGAGGGTCGCCCTAGAAACCCACAAGCTCCGCAAGATCTACCCTGGCGCGGCATTGGCCGCTGTCGAGGCGCTGGACTTGGTGGTGCCAGAGGGCGCGGTCTTTGGGTTTCTGGGGCCAAACGGCGCGGGCAAGACCACGACCATTGGGATGCTTCTTGGCAATGTCCGCCCCACTAGCGGCTCAGGGACGATTCTGGGAAAGCCGATTGGAGATCGCAACACGCGGCGCTTGATTGGCTATCTCCCCGAAAAATTCCAGTTCCACGAATTTCTCACCGCGACGGAGTTTCTGGACTTACACGGGCGGCTCTACGGCCTCGATGCCAAGACGCGAAAGGCACGCATTCCGGAGGCGCTGGAGCGCGTGGGGCTTGGGGAGAAAGCCAAGACGCCGCTCAAAGCGTTCTCTAAAGGCATGCAGCAGCGGGTCGGGCTGGCGCAGGCGGTCTTGCACAAGCCCAGGCTGGTGATCTTGGATGAGCCGACGAGCGCACTGGACCCGATTGGGCGGCGCATTGTCCGCGAGCTGATTCTCTCGCTCAAGGCAGAGGGAGTCACCGTGCTGCTCAACTCGCACTTGCTCTCGGAAGTCGAGACGACCTGCGATTTCATCGCGATTATCCGGCGCGGGCGGATTCTTAAACAAGGCACGCTCGCCGAGCTGACGGCGCAACCGGCCTCGGTTGTGGTAGAGTTGGAAGGCATTTCGGAGACGCAGCTTCAGGCGGCGGGGAGATTTGGGGCTGTCTTGCAGCGGGGAAACACGCTCACGGTGGCAACGGACGAAATCTCCGCCCTGGTAGCGGCCTTGGTGGCAGTCGGCGCACAAGTTCACGCCGTTACCCCAGCCCGCTTGAGCCTAGAAGACGCGTTTATCCGGCTAATGGAGGATGGGACAGCTAGTGGCTCAGAAGTGGACTCTCAAGACGCCCGGTGAGATCGAGGCAATGCGCGCGACCGGAATCGCGCTGGCGGCGGCACTACGTGCGATGCGGGATGCTATCGTGCCGGGAAAAACCACCACCGGCGAGCTCGACGATGTGGCGGGCGAGGTGCTCAAGCGCTTTGGAGCAAAGTCGGCACTCTTTGGCTACAAGCCGCCCTGGACCGACGACGTGTATCTTCACAATAGCTGCATCTCGGTGGGCGATGAGGTGATCCATGGCGTGCCCAACCGCAAGCGTAAGCTGCGCGAGGGCGAGCTGGTGAGCCTGGACATGACGGCGGAGCTGGATGGCTGGTGCGCGGACTCCACCATCAGCACGATTGTGGGCAAGCGCGTGCTACCCAAGGCCAAGAAGATCAACCAGGTCACCCGCGAGGCGATGTATCTGGGGATCGAGAAAGCCGTCGCAGGCAATACCATCCGCGATGTCTCCTGGGCGATCCAGAGCCATGTCGAGAAAAACGGCATGAGCGTGGTGCGGGAGCTGGTCGGGCATGGGATTGGAAGGGAGCCGCACGAAGATGGCTTGGACGTCCCCTGCTTTGTCGGTAGCGACGCGGACAAGACCGTGATCCAGGTTGGGATGACATTTTGTGTCGAGCCAATGGTCGTCTTTGGCAAAGACGGCGTCGCGCACATTGACGAAGACCCCTGGACCATCGTCTCCGCCGATGGCTCCATCGCCTGCCACTGGGAACACACCGTCGCCGTCACCGAAAACGGCCCCGTGATTCTGACCCTCCCTCCGAAGTAGCCCTCCCAACGAAGCCGGAACAACGAGTGTTCCGGCTTTAGTTGAACATTTGGGAAAAGAGGTTTATCGGCTGACCAAAAGCTCCGGCCAGGTTTCGACTTCCCAGACCCGCTCTGCCCAAGTGAGAATCTGGTACTCAGAGGCGAGTTCTATCATCTTGAGTGCATCGTTGCTAGGAGTGCCGAGACGCTTGGAAGCCATACGAAGGAGGGCGCTGCGCTCACCTGCTAGAACGCCTTTACGGAGTCCTTCGGCCTCACCCTCTTTTAAGATCGCTTGATACGTTGTTGATTCTCGCATTCGCCACAATACTGTGGCGCAAGAGACGCTCATGAACCTCACTCCGCGAAGAGTTCGGCGAGGGCTTGGAGGACGACGGCTTGTTCGTCGGTACTGAGGGAGCCGAGGCGCTTCGTGAGGCGGGTTTTATCTACGGTGCGGAGCTGATCCAAGACCACTTGGCCAGACTTTTCTTGGAACTCGCAGGGGATGCGCGTGGGGTAGTTCTTGCCACGCGTGGTCATCGGGGCGACGATCACGGTGGCGATATTGCGGTTCAGCTCGTCGGGGGAGACGATGAGACAGGGACGGGTTTTCTGAATCTCGCTGCCCACAGTCGGATCAAGGTTCACCAGCCAGACCTCGAAGCGCCGTACTACCAGCTCCATTCGTCGGCCTCCCAGTTTGTGGGAGTGTGTCCTAGTGCCTCACCGTCGAGAAGAGCGTCGTCCCCTGCCTCTGCCATTGCCTGAAACTGAGCGTCCCAGCCGTGGCGGACAGGATGAGCGGCGCGGACAATAAGCTGCCCCGATTCTACCGTCAGCTCCACATCATCCGTGAGCTTGGTTTGCTCCAGCAAGAGCTTGGGAATCCGGATCCCTTGAGAGTTGCCAATCTTAACGAGACGTGTTTTCACCATAGTAATTACAATGTATCCCCGTCCAATCCTACTGTCAAGCCCGCATTATTTGCATCATCTGGTATAATGCGCCTTTGGTGCCTGTCAATTTGGGCACAAGGTAAATGTTTTGAAACCCAGACAATTAGCTCTTCTTGTTATCGTCCTCGCCCTGCTGGCTGCCGCTGTGACCCTTGCGCCGCTTGTGGCTCCCAATAGCGCCTTTGGAAAGAAAGTGTCCCCAAGGCTGGGGCTCGACATCCAGGGCGGTGCCCGCGTGGTGCTGGAGGCAAATCTTGACACGCTGCCCAAGGGCCAGAAGTGGGACGAAGAAACCCGCGCCTCGGTGCTGCGGACTCTCGACAACCGTGTCAACTCTAATGGCGTTGCCGAGCCGGTGATCACTCCCAAGGGCGAGAAGCAGTTCGTGGTCGAGATTCCCGCCGTCAAGAACGAGAAAGACATTCTGGATCAGCTCCAGAAGACCGCCCAGCTTCAGTTCTACTACAGCTCCGACTGGTACACGGCGGAGAAGAACAAGCTCGGGCGCTACGATTTTCAGCGCTCCGGCGATGGCAGCCGCGAGAGCTACGAGATCACGGACAAGACTACCGACAAGACCTTCCGCGACCCGTTTCATATCCTCCAGGCACTTCGTGACATCGTGGATGCCGGTGAGCGTGCCGGTGCCAAGCCCGTGTCGCTGCCTGCGCCGCTCAATACACTCGGCTCGTTCGCGGGCCTAGAGACGGTCAAGGTGCAGGACAGCGACCTGAAAACCCTCACTGCCCTCGCCGATGAGCTCACCCAGTTCAATGTCTTCCTGACCGCTTCTCGCATGGAGCTCGATGGCTCGGACCTTGTCCCAGGCCGCGCCCGTGCTAACTTTGGCAATGGAACCAACGCCATTGTCGAGCTGGAGTTCAATCCTAAGGGAAAAGAGAAGTTCGCAACCTTCACCAAGGCTCACACCGATGAGATCTTGATGATCTACCTCGATGGCCGCATCCTGATGGCTCCCAAGATCAACGACCCCATCACCGATGGCAAGGCGATGATCCAGCCCTTTGCGACATTGAAAGACGCCAAGCAGCTCTCTGACTATCTCAATGGCGGTGCGCTCCCCGTGACGCTTAATATCGTCCAGCAGCAGAGCCTAGAAGCCACCCTGGGCAAAGATGCGGTCAAGAGCGGTCTGCTGGCCGGTGTGGTCGCCCTTGTGCTGGTTGGGGTGTTTATGATCGGGGTCTATCGCCTGCCCGGCGTGGTCGCGGTCGGAGCGCTCTTGCTCTACACCCTCTTCACCTACGCGATCTTTGTGCTCATCCCGGTCACGTTCACCCTCCCCGGAATCGCGGGCTTTATCCTCTCGGTCGGTATGGCGGTGGATGCCAACATTCTGATTTTCGAGCGCACCAAAGAGGAGCTTAAGGCAGGCAAGAACCTCAAGATCGCGATCACGACGGGCTTCCAGCGTGCGTTTTCCGCGATCTTTGACTCCAACATGTGTACGGCAGTGACCAGCTTGCTGCTCTACCAGCTTGGCAATGGGAGCGTCCGTGGCTTCGCCCTGACACTCGTGATCGGTGTCGCGCTCTCGATGTTCACGGCCATCACGGTCACCCGCTCGTTCTTACTGCTGCTGGTTGGGGACAGCAAGACCGTAAACATGGAGGCATGGGGGGTCAATAACCTCTGGCGACCGCACTTTAAGATCGTCGCAACCCGCTTCCGCTGGTACTTCCTCTCGCTGGCGATTATCGTCCCTGGGATCGCCTTTGCCGTGATGGGCGGCTTCAAGCAGGGAATCGAGTTCACGGGCGGCTCCGAGCTCACCCTCAAGTTCGATAAAACCGTCACCCGCGCCGAAGTCGAGAGTGCGGCGGCAGAGGCAGGCTTTAAAGAGGCTGCCGCGCAGATCGCCGGTGACAACACGGTTCTGCTCCGCGTCCCGACCGAAGCGGGCAAGCAAGAGATGAACGTCCGTGAGGCAGAGAGCCTTGTGGAGAAGCTCAAGGCCAAGTTTCCCGGTGTCACCAAGGGCGGTTTTGAGCGGATCGGGGCCTCGATCTCCCAGGAGCTGACCAAGAACGCCCTCTCGTCCATCGTTCTCTCATCGCTCTTTATCGTGGTCTACCTCGCGTTTCGATTCGCGATTGGCGGCTTCAAGAACGGCATCAAGTTTGGGGTAGCGGCCATTATCGCCATGCTCCACGATGTCGCTGTGCTCATTGGGGTCTTCTGTTTCTTAGGCTGGCTGCTCAACTGGAAGATTGACTCACTGTTCTTAACGGCGGCACTGACCGTGGTTGGTTTCTCCGTTCACGACACGATCATCATCTTCGACCGTATCCGTGAGAACCTCCAGCATAAAGGGGAGAAAGCCGATCTAGGAAATCTCATTGACGACTCGATCAACGAGACTTTTGCGCGCTCACTCTTCACCAGTGGTACGGTGGTTCTCACTCTGCTAGCGCTCCTCATCTTCGGTGGCTCGGTAATCCGACCTCTGAACGCCGCGCTTCTGGTGGGGATCCTCTCGGGAACCTACTCCTCGATCTTCAACGCCGCGCCGCTGGTCTTTGACTGGCAGCGCAAGTTCGGGAAAAAGGGTCAGGGCCTAGCCGAGGTCAAGGACAGTAAAGACAGTAAAGAACTCCCCTCATCCACGCCCGACACGGGTGATAGCGATGCAAGAGCGGGCGATGCACCTGCTCGACCGGGTGCCTGGGCACAGGGCCCCAAGCGTAAGAAATAAATTCCTCCCGCCTTCCGGCTTTGCTCGGAGGGCGGGAGTTTGCTTTTTATGACATCCCCAACGTTACTTGAAGCCCACTGGCGGCTTGCCGTGCCTGATGAGGCGCAGGTTCAGACGCTCGCGGCGGCGCTTCAGGTTGAGCCGCTGGTCGCACGCCTACTGATCAACCGGGGCATTACGGAGACGGCGCAGGCCGAGCGGTATCTCACGCCGCATCTCAGTGACCTCCACGATCCCTATCTGCTGCCCGATGTGGACAAAGCCGTTAGGCGGCTCGCGCGGGCCATTGAGACGGGCGAGAAGATCTTTGTGCATGGCGACTACGACGCCGATGGGGTGACCAGTGCGGCGCTTTGTCTGCGTGCCCTCACCGGTCTGGGAGCTAATGTGGTCGGCTTTGTTCCCCGCCGCACCGATGGCTATGACTTCCAGGTCTACGGAGCCAATAAAGCCAAAGAGCTGGGGGCTGGCCTGATCATGACGGCGGACTGTGGGGTCAATGCTCTAGAGGCCGTCGCCCATGCCAACGCACTGGGGATAGATGTCATTGTCACCGACCACCACCGGCCTGGCCCGACTCTCCCGGATGCCGTGGCCATTGTCAATCCCTACCGCGAAGATGCAGGTGAGCTTGCCTTTCGGGATCTGTGTGGCGCAGGCGTGGCTTTCAAAGTGCTGGACGCGCTTACGGCGCGGCTCAAGCCCGAGCACCTGCAAGCCTTCCGCCGCAACTTTGTGGACTTGGTCGCACTGGGCACGGTCGCGGATGCCAGCACGCTCGCAGGCGAGAACCGAATTCTGGTGCTGCACGGGCTCTTAGCCTTGGCGCAGGGCAAGAAAACCGGGATCAAGCTGCTTCTGGCACGCGCCGGGCTGGAGGGCAAGCCCCTCACGGCGGAGAGCATCGGTTTTCAGCTCGGGCCACGCCTCAATGCTGCTGGGCGCATGGAAGATGCCGATCTTGCCTACCGACTTCTGATCACCAAAGATGCCGATGAAGCCGAGCAGCTTGTCGCACAGATCGAGTCCCTCAATGATCTCAGGCGCACCGAGACGGATCGGGTGGTGCAAGAAGCGCTCGCGGAGGCGCTGACACACGAAGACCGGCGGGTGCTGGTGCTGGCACGGGCACGCTGGGGCAAAGGACTGGTCGGAATTGTCGCAGGGCGGATCGCTGAGTTGCTTCGCCGCCCCACCCTGATTCTCAGCTACGACGAGAAAACCGACAGCTACGGTGGCTCCGGGCGCACCTACGGAAACTTCAGCCTGCTGGACGCGCTCCACGGCTGTGCGGATCTGCTCGGGCGCTACGGGGGGCACTCGGCCAGCGCGGGGGTGAATGTTGCGGCGGCAAACCTGGATGCGTTCCGTCAGCGCATTCACGAGGTCGCGGAGGGGCTGATCAGCGATGAGCCCGAGCCGATTACTCTGGAGATAGATGCCGAGCTTCCCGATACGCGCCTGCTAAACCAGG
>Ga0315904_10003400_pt1 | contig 23393 bp, 20 predicted proteins | sample LakEriMetagenome_6_FD_203529 | JGI IMG/M metagenome (GOLD analysis project Ga0315904, IMG submission 203529) | Freshwater fungal communities from buoy surface, Lake Erie, Ohio, United States - Buoy 12 MA120 | ecosystem: Environmental > Aquatic > Freshwater > Lake | place: USA: Lake Erie, Ohio... | reverse complement strand
ATTGGCTCATTCGCTCATTGGCTAATTCTTCAATTCAACGTTCTTTCAATGAGCCAATGAGTCAATGAGCCAATTAGAAAATTGTAAAATGATACATCTCACTCCCTGTTTTTCACGATTTTTATTTAGCTTGACACCCATTAAAAAAAAATTAAGTCATGGGTTATAAAGTTGTTGATATTGAAGGAATAGGACCTACGTACGCAGAAAAACTGGGAAACATCGAAATCTTCACCACATCGGACCTCCTTGCAAAGGGAGCAACAAAAAAAGGCCGCATGGAGATCGCTGCTAAAACAGGGATCCCCGAATCACTGATCCTCACCTGGGTGAACCATGCTGATCTGTTTCGCGTGAAAGGCGTAGCCGCCCAATTCTCGGAACTCCTGGAAGCTGCCGGAGTTGACTCTGTGAAAGAATTTGCCACCAGGAACCCAGAGAACCTGCATAATAAAATGGTGGAAACCAATGCGCAGTACGGACTGGCAGGCCGCGTACCATCCGTGGAGGCCCTGAAAGAGATGATCGAACTGGCAAAAAAACTGGATCCGGTCATCTCCCACTAAAGAATTTTTATTGGATAATTAACGGTTCCTTTATTGATAATAAAGAAAAAGGCATGACGTTTGAATAAAATATTCAAACCCCAATCCTATGTTGTTGCTCATTCTTGGCTTTTTCTTTCACCTTAAACCCGCCCCAGTTTATAAAGTGGTGATTGACAAGTCGGAGTACGTTATGCAGGTCTATGATTCCGAAGGCTGGCTCGCCAGCTATCCTGTTGTTTTTGGTAGTAATAACCAGGCCGACAAGAAAATGGAAGGCGACCGGCTGACACCAAACGGCCATTTCAAGATCGTTTACAAAAAAGGCCATGACCAATGGGGCAAGTTTCTTCTGCTGGATTATCCCAATGAAGAAAGTGTAAGAAAATTCCGGTCACGGAAGTCTGCAGGCGCTATCCCAAAATCTGCCAGCATCGGCGGTGGCATCGGCATTCATGGCACAAGGCCCTACGAAGAATATGCCGTTGACAAATACCTGAACTGGACAAACGGCTGCGTCTCCGTCAAGTACAGCGACATCTTCGAGATCTACGATATGCTCACCATCGGAACGGAAGTGGAGATCAAGGAATAATTGGCTAATTAGCTCATTAACTCATTGGCTCATTCGTTAGGTCAAATGCTGTCGGATATCAGGCAGCGGTTTTAGCCAAAAGAATTAGCCAATTAGCTAATGAGCCAATGAGCCAATTGACTGGGATTCCTATCTTTGAAGCATGTCAATAAAAGTCAGCGGTTTAAGAAAACTCTACGGGGAACAAAAAGCAGTCGACGACATTTCTTTTTCCATTGAAGAAGGTGAGATCGTAGGCTTCCTGGGACCAAACGGGGCCGGGAAATCAACCACCATGAAAATGATCACCGGCTACCTGGAGCCAGATAGCGGGAAGATCGAAGTGGCAGGGGTCAACATCAAGGACCAGCCCAACGAAAGCAAAAAAAGGATCGGTTACCTCCCCGAAGCCAATCCCTTATACTTTGACATGTATGTGCGTGAGTACCTGGATTTTATTGCAGGCGTTCACGAAGTAAAGGATCCTGCCAAAGCCATCGACGAAGTCATCCTCCTGACGGGCCTCACACCCGAAAAGCATAAAAAGATCGGTCAGCTGTCAAAAGGCTACAAACAACGCGTGGGCCTGGCCGCAGCCCTTATTCACGATCCCGAAGTACTGATCCTCGACGAGCCTACGTCGGGCCTGGACCCTAACCAGATCATCGAGATCAGGGATGTGATCCGGAACCTCGGGAAAAACAAAACCATCCTGTTCTCCTCCCATATCCTGCAGGAAGTGGAAGCCCTCTGCAAACGCGTGATCATCATCAACAAGGGACAACTCGTGGCAGATGACCAGTTGGCCAACCTATCCAACGTGAACACCGACAAACAGATCAGGGTCAGCTTCAGGGAAGCCCTGGAATCGGAATGGCTTTCCCGCCTGCCCGCGGTCAACACAACAGATAAGAAAGACGCCCAGACCTGGCTTCTGGGAACAGCCGACCCCGAAGCGCTAAACAAACAACTACTGGAGATGGCTTTGCAGCATAACCTGAATATCGTTTCTTTGCAGTCCGAAAGCCGGAATCTGGAAGAGGTATTCAGGGACCTGACCTCGAAAAAGCAATAAGGCCGCAATCAAATTAAAATCATTATGAGTTACATTACTGATGTACATGCCAGGCAAATCCTGGACAGCAGGGGAAATCCGACCGTTGAAGTTGACGTGATTACCGAAAATGGAGTGCTGGGCAGAGCTGCAGTACCCTCCGGCGCCTCTACCGGCAAGCACGAAGCAGTTGAGCTGCGCGACAATGATAAATCCCTGTACATGGGTAAGGGTGTGCTCAAAGCCGTTCATAACGTGAACGAAGAGATCGCCGACCAATTGATCGGCCTGAATGTTAACGAACAGGCTTTCATCGACTCCAGGCTGATCGAGATCGACGGGACCGAAAATAAAAACAAACTGGGCGCAAATGCTACCCTGGCCGTCTCCATGGCCGTGGCTAAAGCAGCTGCCGTTGAAAGCAAGCTCCCACTCTTCCGCTACCTGGGCGGCGTAAATAGCACGGTTCTTCCCATTCCCCTCATGAACATCCTTAATGGCGGAGCTCATGCCGACAATAAAATCGATTTCCAGGAATTCATGATCGTGCCCGTGGGCGCAGAGACCTTCAGCGAAGGCCTTCGCTGGGGTGTTGAGATCTTCCACCACCTCAAAACCGTTCTGAAGAAGAAAGGCTTTAGCACCAACGTGGGTGACGAAGGTGGATTCGCGCCCGATATCCAAAGCAACGAAGAAGCCATCGAAACCGTACTGATGGCCATTGAAGCAGCAGGATACAAACCCGGATTACAGATCGGTATTGCCATGGATGCGGCCACCAGCGAAATGTATAACGAAAAAGACGGCACTTACCATTTCTACAAGAGCTCCAAGAAAACCATCAGCAGGGACGAAATGGTTGATTACTGGACCAATTGGGTGAATAAATATCCTATCGTTTCCATTGAAGATGGCATGGCCGAAGACGACTGGGAAGGTTGGAAGAAACATACCAACGCGATCGGCAGCAGGTGCCAGCTGGTTGGAGATGACCTTTTTGTTACCAACGTAAAAAGGCTTCAGAAAGGCATCAACGAAGGCATTGGAAACAGCATCCTCATCAAAGTAAACCAGATCGGTACCGTAACAGAAACCATCAATGCGGTTCAACTGGCACAAACCAACAGCTACAGCTCCATCATGAGCCACAGGAGCGGTGAAACAGAAGATACCACCATCGCGGACCTCGCCGTTGCCCTGAATTGCGGCCAGATTAAGACTGGTTCTGCATCCCGGACAGACCGGATGGCTAAATACAACCAGCTGCTCAGGATCGAGGAACTGCTGGAAGGAAATGCCATCTACCCGAAAGGACGGTTCTTCAAATTTTAACAGTTGGATCTGACAACAGATAAGCTTTTGAAAGCCACGCCTTTAGCGTGGCTTTTTTGTTTCAAATCCCACCCAGAGGGATTTTGAACGATATAGCCCTATGAAAATCCACCTGGCATGCGTATTTTGTCCACCCAATTCCTTCGAATTTCCACCAATTATCTCCACCCCTACTGCAAAGCCAAGCCTTAACCACATCAAAAAGCTTGAGTTATGCATCACGCAAAGAAGATATTGTTTAACGGGACCCTGCTGGTCCTGATCGCTACAGCATTATTTGCATTCACCCAATCACCCCTCCAGGGCGGCGCATCGAGTTATTCTCTCTCGCCCGCAGGCGACGTGAACGGCGACGGCTACGCAGACGTTATGGTCAGCGTATTCACCAACGAATTCGGCGTCAGCAAAGACGGCAAGGTTCAACTGTTCCTCGGAAAAGGGAACGGTCTCGGGACCACACCTGCCTGGAGTTCCGAAGGCAAGGGCGGCTCCAACTTCGGCGAATCCATCGCCCAGGCTGGTGACGTGAACGGCGACGGATATTTCGATGTCATCATTGGCTCCTCACGTTTTTCAAACGGGGAAGACAATGAAGGCGCTGCTTTCGTTTTCTACGGATCACCCTCTGGACTATCTTCGAACCCCGCATGGACCATAGAAGGCAATCAGGCCAATGCATTTTTTGGCATCTCCGTATCCACTGCCGGCGACGTCAATAAAGATGGCTACGCAGATGTCATCGTGGGCTCACACTACTACGACAATGGCGAAACAAACGAAGGCCGCATCTTCATCTATCTCGGCTCAGCATCAGGATTAAGCAAAACACCATTCTTCACAGCGGAAGGCGACCAGGTAAACGCATTTTTCGGGAAATCCGTGGCTTGCGCTGGTGACGTCAACCGCGACGGCTATAGCGACGTGATCGTGGGCGCCCCAGGATATGACAATGGCCAGATCAATGAGGGTAGGGCCTATCTCTACCTTGGCACCTATATGGGAATGACCCAGTCTGCCGCCTGGACTGGTGAAAGCAACCAGGCTGAGGCCAACTATGGCAATACTGTTGCCGCAGCAGGTGACGTAAATGGCGACGGCTTCTCCGATGCCATCATCGGCGCTAACCGTTACGACGAAGGCCAAAGCAACGTAGGCAAGATCTTCGTCCACATGGGCTCCGCCAATGGTTTCAGCACTTACCCCGACTGGACCTATACGGGCAATAAGATCGATGGGAATATGGGCATTTCAGTGGCCTCCGCCGGCGATATCAATGGCGATGGGTACGGCGAAGTGATCGTAGGCTCCTACGGATTCAACCCGGAAAATCCTAATGGAGATGTTTTTGTATTCTACGGCTCAAGAAAAGGTACCACAAACGAAATGATCGTCATCGATAAGAACAAATACCCCGGCGGATTCATCGGCATGTCCGTGGCCTCCGCAGGTGATACCAATGGTGACGGCTACGCCGATATACTTGCCGGCATCATCAGGTCATCCAACCCCTGGAGACTGATGGTGATCAAAGGATCGTCCAAAGGCCTGATACAGGGCTAAGCCCCCCAACTGCCGTAAAAGGATAAAATCAATACGAATCACGCGTTTCCGCACTAAAATCTTATTTTTAAGGCGGAAATTCTTTTTATGCAGTTTGTTCCCCGTTGGATCACAAATAAATACTTCATGGCAACCGCTTTTTTTGCTGCCTGGATTATGTTTTTTGATCATAACGACTTGATTCTCAGCTATAAAAGAAATCAGGAATTGAAAGACCTGAAAAGTAAAAAAGCCTATTATCAGGATCGGATCAAGCAGACCCAGGACGAACTTTATTCCCTGCGAATGAACGCCGCCTCCCTGGAAAAGGTCGCCCGGGAGAAATACCTCATGAAAAAAGACAATGAGGACCTGTATGTGATCGAGGAAAAATAATTTTCCGGCAATACAATATCAGTCAAATATCCCCGTTTTTAATGGTAACCGACCCCCAACCCATTCGAAAACATCCTGACCTAGTCCCTGGAAACCGCATTAAATCCTATCCCTGGAAACCGTTAACCACCATTTGTTAACTGGTAAATCAAGGATTATGAACCACATTACGACTGAAGACATGATCAGGTTTTTGTACAACGAAATGACCCCCGAAGAAGCCCGTATTGCCACTGAAGCCATCCAGTCAGACTGGATATTGAAGGAAAAATTTGAAACTCTGAAAGCTTCCATGAAGGATTTGAATACCATTTCTTTCTCTCCAAGGAAGAGTACCATCAACAGCATCCTCCAATACGCTGAACAAACATCAGCGACCCCGGCATAGTCGGTAATCCCGATTCTAATAACCATACCCGCCGAATTAGTAATTTGGCGGATCATGACGAAGAAGGAATTATTCTCTGCCGTACTCAGCTATTTCCAGGAACATATTCCCGAGGCGGAAACAGAGCTGTTGTACGACAATCCCTATCAGCTTTTAGTGGCCGTCATTCTCTCGGCCCAGTGCACCGATAAACGGGTGAACATGACCACGCCGGCTATTTTCGAAAAATACCCGGACCCGGCTTCGATGGCTAAAGCCAGTTTTGATGACCTCTTCCCCCTCATTAAAAGCATCTCCTATCCCAACAACAAAACCAAACACCTGATCGGCATGGCCAATATGCTCCTAAGGGAGTTTGGAGGCGAAGTACCGATGACTGTTGATGAACTGGTGAAACTTCCGGGCGTAGGCAGGAAAACCGCTAACGTGATCACCTCCGTGATCGACCAGCAACCCAATATGGCTGTGGATACCCACGTGTTCCGCGTGTCCGCACGCCTCGGCCTCACCACCACAACAGCCAGAACGCCACTCCAGACCGAACTCCAGCTGATCCGCCACATCCCCACAGAACTGGTACACAGGGCTCACCACTGGCTCATCCTCCACGGACGCTACACCTGCCTGGCCCGCAATCCGAAATGCGGGGAATGCGGACTGAAGGACCTATGCAGGTATTATAAAAAATCAATCCGGTAACAGCGTCAGAAGCCTGACCGATTTGAATTTTTACTGCCCGAACTTTTTTACTTTTCATTATCTTCCAGCATAAACAATTGCTCGATGAAATTACATGTCCGTATACTACTTGCCTTAATGATGTTTCTTCAATTCTTTGTGTGGGGTGCCTGGTATGGCCAGATGAGTAAGTATATGACGGAACAGCTTCACGCCACCGGGGAACAGGTGGGTAACGCGTATGCCACTTTTTCCATTGCCATGATCGCTGCGCCCTTTTTCGTGGGTATGTTGGCGGACCGCTTCTTTCATGCAGAAAAACTGCTGGGCGTTCTCAATCTTGTAGGCGCGGCCATACTTTTCCTGGTGACCAAAATTACCGATGCCGAAACTTTTTACTGGGCCATGCTTGCTTATTGCCTGACATTTGCGCCCACCATTGCATTGACCAGTTCAATATCGATGCGGCAAATGAAAAACCCGGAGAAAGAGTTCCCGGCTATTCGTGTGTTCGGAACGATCGCATGGATCGCAGTGGTAAACCTGGTAGGATTTTGGGGCGTGGGCGACAAAGTGACCATATTTCAAATCTCCATGATCTCGGCCGCCGTTCTCGGCGTACTCGCTTTCCTGCTGCCCTCTACACCTCCAACGGGCACCGGGAAAACAAGCTTTTCCCATATCATTGGGAAAGATGCCTTTGTGTTGTTTAAAGACAGGTCCTTCCTCATCTTCTTCATATCATCCGTATTGATTTGTATACCCTTGTCCTTCTACTATACCTGGGCAAACCCCTCCATCACAGACGCCTACAAAGCGGCCTTCCCCAACGTGGATCCGTCTACATTTAAAGTGGAGAATAAGATGTCACTCGGCCAGGTGTCGGAAGTATTGTTTATGCTGCTGCTGCCATTGGCCTATTCAAAATTTGGTGTCAAGAAAATCCTCATCGCAGGACTGCTTGCATGGATCATCAGGTTCCTGTTCTTCGGGTATGGTAATGCCGGCTCAGGCGAATGGATGATATATGCCGCCATTCTTCTACACGGCATTTGCTATGATTTCTTTTTCGTCAGCGGAATGATATACACAGATCAAAAAGCAGGAGAAAAAATCAAGTCGCAGGCCCAGGGATTGATCTCCATCGCCACCTACGGGATCGGCATGCTGATCGGCTCTTTAATTGCAGGCAAGGCAAAGGACCTGTATACTGCTGAAAAAACAGATTGGCTGAGTGTATGGCTGGTGCCAGCAGGAATAGCTGCGGTGGTACTGGTCCTGTTCCTGTTATTTTTCAAAGACAATAAACGCACCGCTGCACAGGCCGAGCAGGTTGGCGTGGTTTAAATGGTAAAAATCCGACAATTACGATTTATGAGAATATCGATGCTGGGATCTGGCTTTATTGGACGATTTTATGCGGATTCCATTCAGGGATTAAGAAGCAAGGACGAAATTTTTTCGATCTATTCCAGGCGGGAGGAAACTGCCAGAAAGTTTGCAGAGGATTATGGCTGTAAGCACTGGACTACCGATATGGAAGCTTCCATCGCACATCCCGATGTAGAAGTGGTTTGCATTGCCTTACCCAATAACCTGCACGAAGCAGCCGTACTATTGGCATGCAAACACAAAAAAGCAGTGATCACCACCAAGCCTCTCGGCCGAAACGCAACGGAAGCAAAACGCATGCTGGATGCGGTAGAAGCCGCCGGCATTTTTCACGGCTACCTCGAGGACCTGGTCTACACCCCTAAATTCCTGAAGGCCCACGAAAGCGTGAAGAGCGGCGCACTGGGACGCATATTATGGGCCAAATCAAGGGAAACACACCCTGGACCCCACTCGGATTGGTTCTGGGACCTGGAACAGGCCGGCGGAGGCTGTATACTGGACCTGGGCTGCCATTGCGTGGAGATCACCCGCAGTTATATCGGTAAAGATATCAAGCCCGTGGAAGTCATGTGCTGGGCAGACACCCAGGTGAAACCAATTGATGCAGAAGATCATGCCATCGCCCTGATCAAATACGAGAACGGCGCCATTGCGCAGTTTGAAGTGAGCTGGACATTCCGTGGCGGACTCGATTTGCGGGATGAAGTCATGGGCACAGAAGGCACCATCTGGATCAACAGCTTCCTGCGCACAGGATTTGAAATGTTCACCACCGGCAAAGGGGCAGACTACGTAGCAGAAAAAGCGGAAAGCAACTCCGGCTGGCTCTTCCCGGTTGGCGATGAAATAAACGAACTGGGATACAACCACATGTTCTTCGATATGTTCAGCTCGCTGGAAAAAGGGAAAGCACCCAAAGAAACTTTCTATGACGGCTATGTGGTGAACTGCGTCCTGGACGCTGCATACAAATCTTCGAAGTCAAAACAATGGGAACCTGTTGTCATCGACGACTGGCGGGGAAGGACCGGCGTTTCGAAAGACAGCCACCTGATCGAATACGATGCAGACCATTACCTGGTGAAAGAAGAGATGACCCACTACGGAGCCAAAAAACTCATCCTGAAAAATAAGAGCACAGGCAAGATCATCGAGAAAGTACTGTAATCTTTGGTCAATTAGCTAATTGGCTAATTGACTAATTGACTAATTAAAGAACCCCGAAACTTACGTTCGGGGTTCTTTGTTTAAAACAATTAGCTAATGAGCCAATTAGCCAATTGTTTCTATATGATCGTCTTAATTTTAGCGACGAGTTCCGACTTCGTAATGGGAATACCCATTACTTTATTGTGGGGAATTGCATCTACCAAATACTGATCGCGAATGATCTTCACCAGCTGTCCGTTGTTGATCTCCGGAACAAGGACCTTATCGTAGTTCTTGATCATCTCGCCCAGATTTTTCGGGAAGGGCCTGATATAGCGAAGATGGGCATGCGCTACTTCGTAGCCCTCGGCCTGTAGTTCTGCGCAGGCGCTCTTGATACTGCCATAGGTACTGCCCCATCCGATCACCAGCATCTTTCCTTTGGAAGGTCCGCTGTCGAGGGTCTGGTCTGGCACATAGTTGGCGATCATGTCCACCTTAGCCTGACGCACATTGATCATGTGCTGGTGGTTATCCGGATCATAACTCACGTTTCCGGTCACATCCTGCTTCTCCAATCCGCCTACGCGATGTTCGAGTCCGGGTGTGCCAGGGATCGCCCAGGGCCTGGCGAGCTTCTCGTCTCTTTTATAGGGAAGGAATTTCTCTTCGTCTTCAGCCAGTTCTTTTTTAAAGTTGACCGTGATCTCCTGCAGGTCTGCAGTTGTTGGGTATTTCCAGGGCTCTGCGCCATTGGCAATATATCCATCGGTCAATAAGATCACCGGGGTCATATGCTGCAGCGATAGTCTTGCAGCTTCATATGCGGCGCCGAAACAGTCACTGGGGGTTGAGGCTGAAACAATGGGCATCGGGCACTCGCCGTTCCTGCCGTAATAGGCCTGCATTAAGTCACTCTGCTCAGTTTTAGTGGGCAATCCGGTGGAAGGTCCACCCCGCTGTACGTTGATGATCAGCAGCGGAATTTCCATCATCACGGCCAGTCCCATGGCCTCGGCCTTCAGGGCCATGCCGGGACCAGAAGTAGTTGTAACAGCCAATGAACCACCATAGCTTGCCCCAATTGCAGAGGAAATGGCAGCGATCTCATCTTCGGCCTGGAAAGTGCGCACGCCAAAGTTCTTATGCCTGCTCAGCTCATGTAAAATGTCGGACGCAGGGGTAATGGGATATGAGCCGAGGAAAATCGGAAGACCGCTTTTCTGCGAAGCGGCGATCAAACCATAAGCCAGGGCCTGGTTACCCATGATGGAACGGTAATTGCCCGACACCATCTTTGCCTTTTCTACCTTGTAACGGGTAGTGAAGGTCTCGGTAGTGTCCCCATAATTATATCCGGCTTGGAGCACTTTCATGTTGCTGTTCAGGATCTCATCCTTCTTTCCAAACTTCTCTTTCAGGAAAGACACGGTACTATCCATTTCCCGGTTGTACATCCAGTAAAGGAATCCGAGCACAAACATATTCTTCGCGCGGTCCTTCTCCTTGGTACCCATCGTAAAATCCTTAAGTGCCTCGCGCGTCATCTTAGTCACATCCATACGGATCACTTCGTAACTCGAAAGCGAGTTGTTCTCCAACGGATTGTCCCCTTCGGCATAATTGGCCAATCGAAGGTTCTTGGCGTCAAAACCATCGGTATTCACAATGATCTTACCGCCTTTCTTTATGCCTTTAAGGTTGGTTTTCAAAGCCGCCGCATTCATCGCCACCAGCACATCACACTCATCGCCAGGGGTATATACCGGGGAAGAAGAAAATCTCAACTGGAAACCGCTCACGCCAGGAATGGTACCCTGCGGGGCACGGATCTCGGCAGGGAAATCGGGGAAGGTGGCCAGGTCCATACCGAGTAAGGCAGTATTGTTGGTGAACTGGCTACCGGTCAATTGCATACCATCACCACTGTCACCTGCAAACTTTATGACTACATCCTGGAGTAATTCATCTTTTCTATTCATGTCTACGTGTTGGGTTCCGCTAATTTACGTAACTAATGGTCTTTTTGAATAAACCCTGCCCAAAATCATACGCTGGAAATCAAACACTTAACCGGAGCCGCATTTACGAATCGATGAATGGACCATTTTGCCAGTCCAGCAGTTTTTACTTATACCATCGTAAATATACCTTTGATCAAGTAACAACATCTAACAAAAACTGCAAACTTAAGCAGTCGAAGATTTTGATAACTACGGATGGTTGTTGAATGTTGCAGGCAGTCGAAAGGCTGCCTGTACTATTTTATATATCAGTACATTAGCCCCAAAAAAAGAGCCTGGTTGATCACCGGCCCCGTTACATGTATTCTTCTGGCTGCTAGCGTCCGTCGCCGTCCAGCAGGTTACCCAGGCCGCCCAATAAACTGCCTTCCTCCTTGCGGTTAAAGGTGCCGTAAGCCAGGATGCGGGAGGCCAGCCTGCTCACGGGCAGGGTCTGCATCCAAACTTTTCCAGGCCCCCTCAGGGTGGCAAAAAAAAGTCCTTCACCCCCAAACACTGAATTCCTGATCCCGCCAATAAACTGAATATCAAAACCTACTTCCTGGGTATACGCTACCACGCAGCCCGTATCCACCTTGATCATCTCGCCCGGGGCCAGGGTTCGGGAAAACACATGGCCTCCAGCATGCATGAACGCATAACCATCACCTTCGAGTTTCTGCATAATGAAACCTTCACCGCCAAACAGGCCAGTTCCCAGCCTGCGCTGCAATGCGATACCAACGGAAACACCTTTTGCTGCGCAGAGGAAGGCATCCTTCTGGCAGATCACCCTGCCACTATACTCCAGCAGGTCGAGCGGAATGATCTTCCCGGGATAGGGAGAGGCAAAGGATACTTTCCTTTTACCATGCCCTATGTTGGTATAAGCGGTCATGAAAAGACTCTCCCCCGTGAGCACCCGTTTACCGGCCGACATCAGTTTGCCGAATAAACCTCCGCTCTGCTGCTTTGATCCATCACCAAAAATGGTTTCCATTTGAACACCATCGTCCATCATCATAAAACTTCCCGCCTCCGCAATGGCGGTTTCCTGCGGATCCAGTTCAATTTCCACATACTGCATTTCCTCACCGTAGATGGTAAAGTCGATCTCGTGGTTAGTTCTAGCTCTCATAAACTCAATAGATTAATGTAGATAAATGTAAAAACAAAAGAAGTAAAAACGGAACGGACGGTTGTCAGTACGTACCATTTTTACTTCTTCAGTAAAATTTACGGGATGAACGGTCAGGCCTTCTCCATATGGATATTCCTGCCCTTTCCCTTCAGTGTTCCATTCCAAACCGCCTTGCCCTGTATCTTCCTGACCAGGTACATGAGTCCTGTAAGAATGAAGAAAAACGGACCCAGCAAACCAAACAGGCTTACCCACCTGCCGTGGTAGAACTGAGACATTGGCCGGCGAAGCCTTTCCGCCATGATATACATGCCCGGAACCAGGATCAGCGTCATGAAGAACGCAAAGATCAGGCCCCAGATGATGGTCCACGACAATGGCTTCCAGAACACGGCGTTATCGCCTCCGAAGAAAATATTGGGATTCCAGTCGGTGAACATGGTAATGAAGTTGATGTTCAAACCAACCGCAAGGGGTATCAGGGCAAGGATAGCAGCGAGGGCTGTCAGCAATACCGGAACGATCCTGGTTTTGCCAGCCATGATCACCGCTTCTCTGGTTCGCATACCCCGGCCTCGAAGTTCATCCGCGAACTCGATCACCAGGATACCGTTTTTCACCACAATACCTGCCAGACCAATGATACCAATACCGGTCATTACAACGGATGCTGTGCTCCTGGTGATAGCATAGCCAAGCAATACCCCGATCACACTGAAAATGATCTCAGACAACACGATCACCGTTTTACTGAGTGAATTGAACTGCAGTACGAGGATCAGCAGGATCAGTCCGATCGAAATAAATAACGCTGTTTGCAGGAAGCTCATGGTTTCAGCCATCTGTTCACCTTCACCCGTTTGGATGATGGTCACATCCTGGGGCTTATCCTTGAACTCGTTGATGGCTTTCAGGATCTCCTGGTTCACACCTGCCGGCGTATAACCCTGTGAAGTCAACACATTTCCAAAAATGGTGATCACACGTTTGAGGTTCTTGCGCTTGATACTGCCATAGGTACTGGTCAGTTCGAAACTGGCCACCGAACTGATGGGCACCTGCTTGATCTGGCCTGTGGTAAAATCACGGTACGTGATCCTCATGTTCAACAGGTCCGACAGGTTTCTTCGCTGCAGTTCATTATTCCTCAATTGTATCTTGTACTCATCTTCATCTAATTTCAGCTTAGACACCTCCTTACCGAACAATGCCGTACGGATCTCCAGACCCACCTGCGCCGTGGAAATACCCTGGATCAGGGCACGTTCCCTGTCGACTTTAATGGTGATCTCCGGGTTATTGATGTCAACATCCAGTTTCAACTCCTCCACTCCCGGAATGTTCTTTGCCTGGAGATAGTTTTTCAGATTCACAGCAGTAGCTGTGAGGGCCTCAAAATTCTCACTGCTTACTTCGATATTGATGGGTGACTGGGTAGGTGGACCGGAGCTTTCCTGGGCCACGGAAATCTCCGCACCCGGGATGCCTTTAATGGATGCCCTGACCTGATCAAGATAGGGCTTCGTGGATACCCCGTGGCGTTCTTCGAAAGGCACAAAATTCACCTGGATCCTTCCCAGTTCCGGCCTTGTACTCCTGTCGCCACTGCTGGGATCGGAAGCGCCTACGGCAACATTGGAGATCACCGATTCAACCACGGGATTCTCTTTACCATTGGCCATGTCAAGTACACCGTACACTTTGTTCTCGAGCACACGGGTTACGGAGTCCGTATACTTCACATCCGTACCCGCAGGCAAACGCAGGTATACGTATATGTTATTGGGATCGCCCTGGGGGAAGAGCAGAACAGGCACATTACGGGCACCAAAGAACATAAATGAAAACACCAGCAATCCGAAGGTGGCGGCAAGCAGGTATGCAGGCCGCCATCCCTTAAGGGTCCATCGCAACAATTTCTCGTACTGGTTCATCATAGCTGGCAGGAATTTCTCCTGGAAATTCAGGATCATGCCCGCCAGGAAATACCTGTTGAGCAGGGCTATTAAAACAAAGAAGAACAGGAGGTTCCCAAAGAAACGATACCCTGCTGCATCAGTGCTGTATCCGATCACGTCAAGCAACGCAGCCAATGCGAGGGTGGCCCAGAAAACCGGTTTCTTGAAAATGGCGGATTTGGGCTCCTTGCTATGCTCTTCGTGGGTCATGAAGTCGACCGCAAAAACAGGGTTCATGATATAGGCCACGATCAGCGATGCCGTTAGTGTAAAGATCAGCATCGTGGGTAGATAGATCATGAACTTACCAATAATGCCGGGCCAGAACAACAGCGGTATGAATGGGGCAAGCGTAGTGAGTGTACCGGCAAGTACAGGAATGAACACTTCCCCCGCAGCATACTTCGCCGCATCCTCCGAAGAGATCATTCCCTTGCCGTTCACAAAGATCCGGTGGGTATTCTCGATCACCACAATGGCATCGTCCACAACGATACCAAGACCGAACAGAAGTGCGAACAACGCAATAAAGTTCAATGAAATGTTACCGCCAACAATAAAACCCGCCGTGGGCAGGAAGATGAATGCGAGGAACATACTGAGCGGTACCGAAAGTGCCACAAAAAATGCATTGGTGACCCCCATGAAGAACATCAGAACCAGCATCACGAGTACGAAACCAATGACAATGGAATTGACAAGCTCCGTAAATGAGGCGCTGGCTTTGATACTCAGGTCGCCGCTGATGGCGATATCGAGGTTTTTAGGAAACTCTTTCTCCTTGAGCTGGTCCACCACTTCCCTGATTCTCTTGGAGGCATCGATGAGGTTCTCGCCGGCACGCTTAATGATGCTCAGGCTCACCACGTTCTTACCATTCATCCTGGCATAGCTTTCCTTCTCCTTTACCGTATCCCTGACCTCTGCAATATCCCGGAGATAGATCGGTGCCCCGTTGAAATTCTTTACGATGACCTGGTTGATGTCAAAGGCATTGTCGAACTGGCCCTTGATACGAAGGGTCCTTTTCTGGTCGCCGATCTGCAGCAGCCCTGCAGATATGTCCGCATTCTCCCTGGCCACAGCATTCTCGATATCATTGAAGGTAACCTTGGCCACCTGCATCTTATAGTTGTCTACATTGATCTGGATCTCGCGCTCGGGCGCACCCACAATATCCACGCGGGTGATCTGGGAGAGCTCTTCGATCTTGTCCTGCAGCCTGTCTGCAAATTCCTTGAGCTTTACCGCATCGTAGTCGCCGCTCACATTCACATACATGATGGGAAACTCACTGAAACTGATCTCCTGGACCGTGGGTTCCTGGGTAAGATCGTTGGGGAGCTCACCGCGAGCCTTATCCACGGCATCCTTCACTTTTTGTATGGCTACGTCTGTGGGCACATCTGTATTGAACTCCACTACAATAGCGGAGAAGTCCTGCAGCGAAGTACTCGTCATCTTAACGATCTTAACGCCCGAAATACCCTTCAGCTTTTTTTCAATCGGTCTTGTAACCAGATTCTCAATGTCTTTGGGAGAATTACCCACATAGATCGTCTGTACATAAATAGTAGGGATAACAATATCCGGGAACTGCTCTTTAGGAAGCGTTACGAATAATGACACACCCCATACGGTAACGAACAACACGATGAGATAAACGGCGGTCTTGCTCCTTATCGCCCAGTTGGTGGCAAAAAACGTTTTGCCATTACTGATCAGTTTATATACTTCGTCACTGATTTTTTTCATGATCCCTGCTTTATTTATTAATGATCAGCTGTCCATCGTACAATCCCTGAAAACCCTGGGTGATCAGCTTGTCGTCCACCGCCAGGCCACTTTTGATTTCCACCATGTCATCGTACAGCTCACCGATGGTCACAGGCTTTTTCTTCGCGATCAGTTTGCCATTCTCTGTGACTTCCACAAATACGAACTTGCCTTTTTCATCCGACTGAAGGGTGGCAATCGGCGCAACGATCGCATTCCTCGAAGCATGGTCGAGGATCTTGACCACCACGATCTGGTTGGGCTTAAGGGCAGGGTCTGATGGTATTTTTGCCTCAGCAGTAAAGCTCCTCGTGTTCTGCCCGATCAGTTCGCTCACCAGAGAGATGGACGATTTGAAGGATTTGTTCAGGTCTGGGACCACCACCACAACGGGCATGCCCTTCTGAACCTTGGAAATATAATTTTCGGGGATCTCTACCACTGACTTGATGTTGGAAGGATTGATGATGGTGATGCCCGCCGCAGGATTACCCGTGAATTGTTCGCCGATCCTGATGCTTACGGTTTCAGCTATACCAGACACCTGCGCATATACATTGGTCATCGACAATTGCTCGTTCAGGACCGCCATCTGCTTCTCCAGGTTATCTACGTTGTTCTTGGCGTTCAATACCTGTACTTCGGTACCAATACCCTCTTTCCAAACATTCTGCTGGCGTACATAGATATCGTTCGCAAAATTCATTTGCGTCCTGAGGGATGCCATCTGCTGCCTGATCACCGCATCATCCAGTTTCAACAGCAGCTGGCCTTTGCGCACCCGATCACCTTGCTTCACATAAATGGCCTTCACCTGACCACCCATACCGCGGGGTGTTACATAGTAAATGTTCTCGGTAGCGATCCTGCCCTGCAGGTCGATATAGTGTTCAAAATCCTGGAGCTTCACGGGCGTGAAGGCAACCAATTTGGCGTTCTCAGCAGCGGCGGCTGAAGGATCCGCCTTCAAGACACGCTTCTCCAGGTCAGTGATCTTAGCGGTGATATCATCCTTCTGCTTTTTCAGGCTTTCGAGTTCGGCCTTCAATTCTGCTACACCTGCATTCTCGCTCTTGCTTCCTCCCCCGCAGGCCGCCAGGAAGAATATTGCTGATATGGTGATTATTTTTTTCATAATGATGTGTTTAGTAATGTTTTGGTTTATTGTAATCTTCCCAATGCGCGGGTGTAAGCAATTTTCGCAACTACGGCATCATACAATGCCTGGAAATAAGCGGACTGTGCATCCTCATAACTTTGTTCGGTCTGCAATACTTCAAAGCTGGAACCCAGACCCTGTTCGTATTTACGCTTGGTGGTGTTGTACACTTTAAGGGCCAGTTCGAGGTTGCGCTCCTGAACATCCAGTCCGGTGATGGCATTGCGGAACTGGGTATATGCCGCTTCGCGCTGGAAGTCGATCACCCGCTCGAGGTTATCGAGTGTGTTCTCTGTTTTCTCCAGATTCATTTTGGCCTGCTCGATCCTATACTTTTTCTGCAATCCGGAAAATATTGGGACACTGACATTCAGGCCTGCTACATTGGTGCGGAACCAGGGTTGTTTGAAGTCAAAAAAGTTTAACTGGCGTCTTTGTGCGTTCTCACTGAAGTTCCAGAAGCCTGCCACGGTTGGATAATACTGCAGCTTGTATCGCTTGAGGTCCAGGCCCTGCAATTCCTTCACCGTATTCAGGATCTTCACCTCATTCCGGTCTTCGTATTTAAAGCCGGCGGTATCGAGGATATCCCGTTTCACCAGTTCAGACGACAGGGTATCCTTGAGCTTTAGCGTATCAAATTGCCTTAAACCCATAGAGTATTTCAGTGATGCATAACCGATATTGATCAGGTTATCGATCTGGATCTTGGCCGATTTAAGGTTGTTCAGATTCACCTGGGTTCGGTCTATATCGAGCCGCTCCGCAAATCCATTCTTGAACAGCACTTCCTGGTCGTGCACCAGTTTATCCAGTCGTTTGATCCCTTCGTCAATGAAAGTCTTCCTTTTCTCGGCAATGAGCACAGAATAATAAGCGCGGTATACGTTGCTCCGAACACTGTCCTCCATGGCCAGTATGTTCTGGTCGGCATACTTCATCGCGGCATCGCGGGCTTGAAGGCCAACAAACACGTCCGGTTGAAAAAACAATTGCTGGAAACTGAACCCCGCTGAAGCCTGCCAGGGCACGCCGAACTGCGCCGGGAAAAGGGCAGGATCACCGCCGGGAGGCACGATCGGTCCGTTGCTACCCTGTACCCCTTCTTTCTCCAGCACATTGTACACGCTGGGGGAAATGAAGTCCGGCAATAAGGTCACCGGTATATTAAAGAAGTGCTGGGCGCTGAGGTTACCTGTGATCTGGGGCATGGCCTGGCCTCGGATCTCCTTGTTCTTAGCATCCTGGATCCTGCGGTCCACCTGCAGGTTTTTGATCTCTGTGACATTCTTGATCGCGTGTTCAACGGCTTCCCGGGCTGTCAACTCATATTTCTGCTGCGCGGCGGCTGCCGTCGCCAGGCCAAGACATATGACCAGCGCAACGATCGGGCGCCACGTACTACCTGTTCTCATGTTTCTCCTTTTTATTACGTTCGTGTTGATATTTAAGGATCAGCTCGTATCCTTTTGGGGTGACTAAGCCGAAAATAAAATGCTCCATCAGGACCACGGTTGTTTCCACCAGCCCATAACGGGTGGGCGGGAAGAGTTCCATATTAAATGCGATCAACATCGACTCCAACCTGAAACGGGAGAGGACGTCCACATCAATATCAGGCCTGTAAAGCCCTTCCTCGATCCCCCGGTTGAGGTTTTTCTTGATCACGTCCAGCAAATAGGAGTTTTTGTGATCCGTAAACTTCTTGAAGCTCTGGAAGTGGAATTTGTGCAGATCGTAGAGGATGGTTGGGTTCATATTCCGCAGGTGCTCCAGCATCCTGTCCATGGTCAGGAAAACCTCTTCCACAGCATCGGTGGAATGGGCAAAGCAGGCCTGGCAATCCTCCTGTACCTCCTGTATGTCGAGCTCCACAATTGCGTCCACCAGCTCGTCCTTATCCGTAAAGTACTGGTAGATGGTTTTTTTCGACATGCCGAGTCCCACAGCTATATCGTCCATGGAAACCGATCGTATGCCATACTTCATATACAACTGCTTGGCCAGGTCCCGGATCCGGTTCCTGGTCTCCAATTGATGTTCCGCTTGTTCCATAATCTGATTTAAGGGCACAAAACTATGGAAACTTTGGGAGTAGCCAAAGTTTCCATCATCTTTTTAGACCACCTATATATAACGGGACATATTTCGTCGAAAGTTGCCGAAAAAGCGGCGAAAAGGCTGAAACCGCGGATATCCTGGGTATTTTCTGCCCATAATCCGTTGATTTTTCGACGGAACGCCCCATTGAATTCAGTACTTTTACCATTATGTATCAAAGCAGGCTCAGGCCCTTACTGCAGTATTTTTTCCAGGGGCTGATCATTTTGGCACCGATCGTGATCACGGCATGGGCAGTGATATCCTTGTTTAACTTTATTGACGGTATCCTCCCTAACCTCTTGAACACGCTTTTTCCCACCCTGGTGGGAGCAGATGCCAATGGCAGTCCAAAGCGCTATCCCGGGCTGGGATTCCTGGTGGTTATCCTGATCGTCATCACCATCGGTTATCTCTCCTCGTCCTTCTTATTCGGCAGGCTGGTGCAATACCTGGATGTGCTGCTCGAAAAAACACCCGGCGTGAAGGTGATCTATACCACGCTGAAGGACTTCTTCGAAGCCTTTGCCGGTAATAAGAAGAAATTCAACAGGGCCGTGCTGGTTTGTATTGAAGCGGAAGATGTATGGCAGCTGGGATTCATCACCCAGCAGGACGTTCATGAATTCGGCATACAGGACTATGTTTCGGTGTATATACCCCACTCCTATGCCTTCTCGGGCAGGCTATATTTTGTCAAGCGGGACCGGGTGAAACTGGTGACCAATATGAACGCCACGGAGGCCATGAAATTCGCCATCACGGGCGGAGTTACCGAGGCGGAAGAGGAAAAGAAAACAGAATGATAAACCTAAATTATGATATGGTGCAGAAGGGCGGCGGTGTTGATGGTGTTCATGATTTCGGTCTCTCCCGCATACTCCTGGGGCTTTTACGCCCATAAGATGATCAATCGCTACGCGGTTTTCCTGCTTCCGCCGGAAATGATGGTGCTCTACAAAGCCAACATCGATTTTATTACGGAGCATGCCGTTGACCCGGACAAAAGAAGATATGCCGTTAAGGCAGAGGGTCCCAGGCATTATATCGACCTGGACCATTACCATCCCTGGGACAGCATTCCCACCTCCTGGGCCGCTGCGGTCAACCGATACGGGGCCGACAGTCTTTCACAACACGGCATTGTTCCCTGGTGGATCCAAACCATGATGTCCAGGCTTACCCGGGCTTTCGAGGAGAAGGACAAATTTGCCATCATTAAGCTTTCTGCCGAACTCGGCCATTATATTTCAGACGCCCATGTCCCCCTCCATGCATCTTCCAACCACAATGGCCAGTACACCAACCAGCACGGTATCCATGGTTTCTGGGAATCGCGGATCCCGGAGCTGTTCGCCGAAACCGAATTTGATTTTGTCACCGGGCGCGGCCATTACGTGAAAAGCATTTCAAACATGGTATGGAAACTGGTGAAACAAAGCGCTGCCGCTGCGGATACCGTGCTTTTATTTGAACGGATACTAAGCAGCAAATACAGGAGCGACGCTAAATTCAGCTTCGAGATGAGAAATGGCGTGGTGGTGCGGCAGTACTCCAGCGGTTACAGCAAATCCTACCACCAGATGCTGAACGGTATGGTGGAAAGGAGGATGCGTGAATCGGTGCTGGCCACGGCCAGCCTCTGGTATACGGCATGGGTGAATGCGGGCCAGCCCAACCTGGCGGATCTCGCGGGAAAATCGTTCACGGACCAGGAGTTAGACGAGTGGGATCAGCTGAATAAGCAATGGAAAGACCTCGGCATGCCCGGCAGCTCTTGTTCAAATTGATTATGTTTGCGGTTCAAAAAAAATCAGCTTGATCCACAATTTCAATGCAGGCCCGAGCATATTGCCGAAGGAAGTTTTTGAAGAAGCATCAAAGGCGGTCCTGAATTTTAACAACACGGGATTGTCTATCCTGGAGATCGGCCACCGCACTTCGATATTCGAAGCCGTACTGGACGAAGCAAGGATGCTGGTAAAGGAGCTGATGCAGCTGAATGACGATAAAGAGATCCTCTTCCTGCACGGCGGCGCCAGCACACAGTTCTTCCAGGTTCCCATGAACCTGCTGAACGAACATGCATCCGCGGCCTATCTTGATTGCGGTGTCTGGGGAACCAAGGCCATCAAAGAAGCAAAGCTTTTCGGACAGGTGGATGTGGTCGCCAGTTCAAAAGACAAAGGCTACACCTACATCCCAAAAGATTTCCAAATTCCTGCCAACGCCTCCTATTTTCATTATACCACCAACAATACCGTAGAAGGTACTGAAATGTGGTGGACACCGGATACCAACGTACCATTGGTAGCCGACATGAGCAGTGATATCCTGTCGAAGCAGATGGACTTCAACAAATTCGCATTGATTTATGCCGGAGCCCAGAAGAACATCGGCGCAGCCGGGGTAAACCTCGTGATCCTCGACAAAAACTATATAGCGGCAGACCGGAAACTCCCTTCCATGATGGATTACAGGCAGCACATCGCCAACGGATCGATGTTGAATACCCCACCGGTATTTGCCATATACGTGTGCATGCTCACCCTCAGGTGGCTCAAAAAGATCGGTGGCATTGCAGGCATTGAGAAGATCAATAAGGAAAAAGCTGATCTGCTCTATGCTGCCCTCGAAGCCAACCCCGTCTTCAGACCCACCGTGGCAAAAGAAGACCGCAGCCGAATGAATGTTGTGTTTGTGATGGACGATGAAGAAAAAGAAAAGGCTTTCCTTGCTCTCTGCAAAAAAGAAAACATGATCGGCGTGAAGGGACACCGCAGTGTTGGTGGCTTCAGGGCTTCCCTGTACAATGCCTTGCCACTGGACAGTGTCAAAGCCTTCTGCGAACTCATTAAATCATTTCATTGATCATAAAATGTTTACATGGCGCATATAGCACCCTTTAAAGCCCTAAGGCCCACTCCGGCGCTTGCAGCTGCAGTGGCATCCAGGCCCTACGATGTATTGAACAGTGATGAGGCCCGTGTTGAAGTAAAGATCAACCCCCACTCTTTTCTTCATATTACCAAGTCGGAGATCGACCTCCCGGGTGACATGCACCCCTATTCAAGGCTGGTGTACGATAAGGCTAAGGAAAACCTGCACAACATGATCAGCTCAGGTACCCTGATCAGGGAACCCAAGGAATGCTATTACATCTACCAGCTGGTCATGGGAGAAAGAAGCCAGACCGGACTTGTTTGCGTTTCCTCCGTGGATGATTATAATAACAACATCATCAAGAAACACGAATTCACAAGGCCGGAAAAAGAAAACGACCGCATCAACCACATTAAAATATCGGGCGCGCAGACCGGAAACGTTTTCCTTGCATACAAGAATGATGAGTCGTTGGACGATCTGATCGACGCATGGAAATCCTCCCATTCCCCGGTATATGATTTCAAGGCAGATGATGGTATCCTCCATACGATCTGGATCGTGGATCATGACGATACCATTGCTGCGATCACCGGCATCTTTGAAACAAAGATCAACTACACCTATATCGCGGATGGCCATCACCGCGCGGCGAGCGCCGCCAAAGTCAGGGAAGCCCTGGGCAGCGAAGCGCCGGAAGAAGCGTCTTATTTCCTGACCACCCTCTTCCCTTCTTCACAACTGAAGATCATGGATTACAACAGGCTGGTAAAAGACCTGAACGGCCATACCCCGGAAACCTTTCTCAGCGCCCTCCGCGAAGATTTCACGGTATCTGCCAGTACCGAACCCGTAAGTCCTGCAGCCCTGCACGAGTTTGGCTTGTTCTGCGATAACCAATGGTACAGGCTGACCGCACGTGAAGGCACCTGGACCGAAGACCCGATCGGCGTATTGGATGTAACCATACTTTCCAATAACGTACTGGATAAACTGCTTAACATCAAAGACCAGCGGACCGACAAGAGAATAGATTTTGTAGGCGGCATCCGGGGACTGAAAGAACTGGAAAACAGGGTGAACAGCGGAGAAATGGCAGCCGCATTCAGCCTTTACCCGGTCAGCATCCAGCAACTGTTCGACATCGCCGACAGCGGTAATGTGATGCCCCCCAAAAGCACATGGTTTGAACCTAAACTCAGGGACGGCCTGTTAACCCATTTGATTTATTAAGGCGCAGCCCATACAGAAAATAGCTGCACATTTGCGTTTATATGAAGCATGTACTGGTAGTCTTTTTCATTCTTTTTTCATCCACATTGT
>Ga0315904_10003398_pt1 | contig 23404 bp, 18 predicted proteins | sample LakEriMetagenome_6_FD_203529 | JGI IMG/M metagenome (GOLD analysis project Ga0315904, IMG submission 203529) | Freshwater fungal communities from buoy surface, Lake Erie, Ohio, United States - Buoy 12 MA120 | ecosystem: Environmental > Aquatic > Freshwater > Lake | place: USA: Lake Erie, Ohio... | reverse complement strand
GGCAGGCAGCGGCAACGGGCGGTCATTTCCTTGCGGACAGCATCGTCATGACATCCTTGCTGCTCTCCTCCCGCCAGGTCTCCAGCTACGCCGAGGCGCGCCTTGCCGGGCTCTCGATTCCGGTCAGCCTGTCCTGGCCCGGTGGTTGCGTCGGATCCTCCTCGCCGCGCGTGCGCCTCACCCTTCACCATCGTTCGGTGCTCGCCGACCTCGCCGAGGGCCGGGTCGGAGCCATCGCCGATGCCTACGTGCGCGGCGCCCTCGACATCGAGGGCGAGTTGCGCGACGTGATGACGGCGGCGGCCGAGCTCGCCGGCGATCCGGTGAGCCAGGGGGCTGTGCCGCCGTGGCGTTACCTGCTGTCGCTGCTGCGCGCCCGGGGCTCGCTGCTGCGGCTGGCCCGCGCCGATCAGGTGCGGTTCCACTACGACCTCGGCGACGACTTCTTCGCGCTGTGGCTCGATCCGCGGCGCGTGTACTCCTGCGCGTACTACCGGGATGCGGCCATGAGCCTGGCGCAGGCGCAGGAGGCCAAGCTCGACCACATCTGCCGCAAGCTCGGGCTCGTGCCCGGCCAGCGCTTCCTCGACATCGGCGCGGGCTGGGGAGGGCTGCTGATGTGGGCTGCCGAGCACTACGGCGTGCGGGCCAGCGGCATCACGCTGTCGCGCAACCAGCACGCCCATGTCGAGCGCCTGATCGACGCGAAGGGTCTGCGCGGTCGGGTCGAGATCCGGTTGCTCGACTTCCACGACCTGCCGGCCGACGGCAGCTTCGATGCGGCCGCGTCGGTGGGGATGTTCGAGCACGTCGGGCGCAGCCGGCTCGACGCCTACTTCGCGCGCATGGCCCGCCTGGTGCGCCCCGGCGGCCTGATCATGAACCACGGGATCACCGCCGGCGGCCTCGACAACCGCCAGCTGGGCGCCGGCATCGGCGAGTTCATCGAGCGCCATATCTTTCCCGGCGGTGAGCTGGTCCACGTTGCGCAGGTTGCCCAGAGCCTGGCGCGCGCAGGCCTCGAGCTGCTCGATGCCGAGAATCTTCGGCCGCACTACGCGCGCACGCTGTGGGCCTGGGCCGACGGGCTCGAGGCCAGCCGCGAGCGCGCCGAGGCGGTGGCCGGCCCGGCCGTGGTCCGGGCCTACCGGATGTATCTGGGCGGTTGCGCGATGGCGTTCGAGCAGGGCTGGATGGCGCTGTACCAGTTGCTGGCCACCCGGCCCGATGGCGACGCCGCGCGCGGTCCGATGCGCGGCGCGCAGTCGGCGTTTCCGTTCAACCGCGAGTACATGTACCGGGCCTCGCCGCTTGCTGGCGGCCCGTCCTCGGCCGCCGACGCCTGAGACGCGCGCTCGGACCTGTCGCTGCGCGCGCGCACTGCCGTGGCCCCCGGCGCCGGCGAAGATCGGGCATCAGGCACGGCGCCACCGCGCGGGTGGACGCAGGCTTGTCATGGAGTCGCCATGGCCGCACCCCTCTGGGCCCTACTTGCCAATGCCACGCGCGCCCGCGTGTTTGCGGTTGATCTCGCTGCCGGCCGGCTCGACGAGGTTGCCGACTTCGTCCACACCGCCGGCCGCATGAAGCCGTCCGATCTCGGCGACGCGCCCGGCGGGCATACCGAGCGGACCACCCCTGACGGCGGCGCCGGCGGCGCCGCGTTCGAGCCGCGCACCGATCGCCGGCACAAGGAGCGGGAACGTTTCGCGCGCGAGCTGGCGGCCTTCCTGGGTGAGTCGGTGGCGGCGCGACGCTGCAGCGGGTGGCTGCTGCTGGTGTCCAACCCACTGCTGGGCGAGTTGCGCGCGCACCTCGACCATGCGAGTGCCGAGGCGGTGCGCGCGAGCGAGCCTCTGGATCTGGGCTGGCTGGAGGGCCCCGAACTCAGCCGCCGGGTGCTGGCGCTGGCGCGCACGCTCCCATGAGCGCGAGTTCATCGCGCACGATGCCGGCGACGAGCTCCGGCGCCTCCATCGGCACGAAGTGCGTGCGATCGGCCAGGTGGATTTCCCGGCCCTGGCGGAACTCGCCCACCAGCCCCGGCCAGGTGGGCGAGAACGAGTAGTCGAAGGGATCGCGGTCGGGCGCGGGCAGCTTGGCGCGAACGATCAGCACCGGGATGTCGAGCGCGCGCACGCTCGCATAGACCCCGGGGTTGCCGCGCCCGCTCATGTACACGGCGGCTTCGGTCCCGGGATCGCAGGCCAGCGTGCAGCCCTCGCCGTCGGCGGCCGGCAGCAGGCCGTGTTCGCAGTAGTCGCGCAGCACCCGCGGGTCGAAGACCCGATAGGGCATGCGCGAGGCGAAGCGCTCGAGCATGGCTGCGGCCGAGGCAAAGCGCGCCTGGCGTCGCGCCGCCGGATGCATGCCGCCGGGAAAGCTGGGCGGGGTCTGGTGATAGGCCTGCGGCGCTGCGATCACCGGGTCGATCAGGATCAGCCTGGCGAAGCGCCCTGGCGCCAGCGCCGCGGCCTGCACCAGCGCATGGCCACCCATGCTGTGGCCGATGCCGATCGCGCCGTGCAGATCGAGCTCGGCGGCGATCGCGGCGAGGTCGTGGCCGAACACCGACCAGTGCGTGATCGGCGCGGCGTCGCTGCGGCCGTGGCCGCGCTGATCGATGGCCCAGGCGTGCCGCTCGGGAAGGTGCGCGAGCATTCGATCCCAGACCCGTGCATGGAAGCCGGTCGCGTGTACCAGCAGCAGGCTCGGGTGAGCGCCGCGCAGCGGCGCGCGCCACTCGGTGCAACCGAATCCGAGGCCGTTGGCCTGGATGCGGCGGACGATCGGTTCGGATGCCGGGGGTTGCCCCCCGGTTGGCGTTTCAGGCATCGGATCGGCGGATCGCCGCCAGGGTGTTGGCCGGCAGCTCGTTGAGGGTGAAGAAGAAGCGGGCGCCCTCGCCGGGCGCGCTGTCGGCCCAGATGCGTCCGTGGTGACGCTGGACGATGCGCGCGACGGTGGCCAGCCCGACCCCGGTGCCGGCGAACTCGCCGGCACCGTGCAGTCGCTGGAAGGCGCCGAACAGGCGGTCGGCGTAGCGCATGTCGAAGCCCGCGCCATTGTCGGCGATGCGATAGACCAGGGTCTGTCCCTGCAGCGAACAGTCGAACTCGACCACCGCCCGGGGGACGCGGCCCGTGTACTTCCAGGCGTTGCCAAGAAGGTTCTCGAGCACGATGCGCAGCAGGGTGCGATCGCCGCTGGCCACCATCGAGCGCGCGATCACGAACTCGACCTGCCGGCCCGGCTCCTGCGATCGCAGCTCGTCGGCGATCTGCTGCGCGAGCAGCGTGAGGTCGACCGGCGCGGGCACCAGTGGCTGCGCCGAGACCCTCGCCAGGCCCAGCAGCGCATCGATCATGTGATCCATCCGCGACGAGGCGGCCAGGATGCGGTCGAGGTGCTCGCGCCCGCCCGGTGCCAGGCCGTCGGCAAAGTCGTCGTGCAGGATGCGCGCGAATCCGTCGACGACCCGCAACGGGGCCCGCAGATCGTGCGAGACGGTGTAGCTGAATGCCTCGAGCTCGCGCGACACCTGCTCGAGCTCCCGCAGGCGGCTCGACTGTTCGGCGAGCAGCCGGTGCGCCGACTCGGCCCGTTCGCGCATGCGCTCGCTCTCAACCTGGAGGTAGTCGATCGACAGGCCGGCCTGCGCGCGCAGGCCCTCGAGCGGCGCGACCGGGTCGACGCGGATCGACACGCTGCGGGCATGCCCGTAGCGGTCGGGCAGCTCGCAGGCCAGCCGCGCGCCGCGTCCGGCGGCGAGCGCCTCGGCGATGGCCGTGACCGCCGTGGCGTTGGCCCTGCCGAACAGCGCCTGGGGCGAGGTCGAGACGATCTCGGTGTCGGTGCGCCCGAGCATCGCGCAGGCGGCGGCGTTGGCCCACGCCACCCGCCAGCCGGGTGGCGCGTCGCTGGCTTCGATGAGCAGCGAGGGCTCCGGCGCGACGCGCAGCGCGGTCAGGGCATTCTGGCTGGCGCGCTCGGCGGCGAGCGCGCCGCCGATCTCGCGCAACAGCCCGCCATAGCCGATCACGGCGCCCTGGGCGTCGAGCCTGGGCCTGCCCGACTCGACCAGGAAGGCGCGGCCGCCGCCTTCGACGGGCAGCGACCAGACCAGCTCGGCGAACGGCCGGCCGCGCGCGAGTTGCTCGCGGTGGGCGCTCCAGTCGCCGTCGGTGGCCGGATTGGCGGCGGCCGCGGCGATGCTGCGGCCGATGAGCATGCCGCCGCTTTCCCAGCGGGTGCGTCCCAACAGCTGTCGGGCGAGCAGCGCCTGCTCGTCGGTCTCGTGCTCGATGCGCGCGTAGCGGCCATCGGCGTCCTGTTCCCAGTAGATCCAGCCGGTGAGCCGGCGGGTCATCGCGAGCTGACCGTCGCGATCGTCGAGACGGGCAGCGAGCGCGCTGCGGGCATCGGCCAGAGACTGCAGCAGGTCGGCGATCTGCGTCAGTTCGGGCCGGTCGACGGCGGGCACGCGCTGGCCGGGCTGCGGGCCGAGCAGCGAGCCTGCCGCGCCGGCCAGATCGGCCGCCGCGTCGGCAAGGCGGCGGTACTCGCGCCTCTCGCGCCAGGCCCCGCCCAGCGCGCCCAGCGCGAACGCCATCGCCAGCGCCGCCACCGTCAGCCATCCCGGCGACCCGGCGGCGTCGGGGGTGATCAGTCCGCCGAGGGCCCCCGCGATCGCGAGGGTTGCGACCGCCAGTCCGCCCAGCCAGAGGGGCAAGGCGCTCGAGCCGGGCCGCGGCGGGGAGGGGGGCGGTTGCGACAAGGCAATGAGGGGGAGGAGCGGAGCGCCGATGATGCCCCAAAAGCCGGTACGGATCGAGACGACCTACCGTTGCTGCGTTCACAACTGCCGCCGGTCGGCGGCAGCCCGTGGCAACGCTCCTCTGGATCGGCCAATCGCGCACACTGGCGTGCCGAGCGGTCCTCAGGTGTATCCAGACGAAGGCTCGCGGTGGCGCTCCAGATCGATGCCCAAACGCCTAGCTTCCAGCCCGACATGACAGCAGCCTCCGGTGCGGATGATTCGCGGCCGATATCGGTGGCGCTCGCCGATGACGAGCCCGGCTGGCGCGGATTTGCCAGCGTGGCGCTGCGCGCTGCCGGTCTGGTGGTGTTCGAACACGCTGGCGGCGACTCTCTCCTCGAAACGCTGGCGCGTGTGCCAGTCGACATCGTTCTGGTCGACGCCGTGATGCCGGGCACCGACGGATTCGCGGTGTGCCGCGCCATCCGCCGCGACCCCTCGCTGGCGGGGCTGCCGGTGATGATGCTGACCGGCCTCGAAGGCGATGAGGCGGTGCGAGCCGCCTACGACGCCGGCGCCTCCGATTTCTTCATCAAGACGCGGCACGGGGTGCTGCTGGCCGAGCGCGCCCGTCATCTGGTTCGCATGGCCCGCCGCGGCGCGGTGTCCGAGCCTCAGGGCGGCGGTCCGGCGCGCAACCACCTCGCATCCGGGATCCTCGACTACGATGTCGCCACCGGCGTGCTGCACGGCGCGCCTGGCAGCTTCGACGTGTTTGGCCTGAGCTCCGACCGCTGCGCGCTCTCGCAGCAGGAATTCTGGCGTCAGATCGATCCGCTCGACCGGCTGGCTTTCTTCCACGCCGTGGCCGAGTCGGTCAGGCGGATGCAGCCGTTTCGGGCCGAGTTCCGGCTGCGCACCCCAGCCGGCGAAGTGCGCCACCTGATCGCCGAGGGAGGCCCCGAGCTCGATGCAACCGGCGCCGTGCGGGTGCTGCGCGCCGAGGTGCGCAGCCAGACCGACGAGCAGCGCCGCAGTCAGGAGATCGAACGCCTGTCCACCCGCGATCCCCTCACCGGCATGCCCAACCGGGCCGATTTCCTGCGCCGCCTTGCCGACGAGTTGCGTCGCTGCGAGAGCGACGGATCCCAGCTGCATCTCGTCCTCTTCAACCTCGACCGGTTTGCGCACTTCAACGAGACGCTGGGCCAGAGTGCCGGCGACGAACTGATCGCCGAAGCCGGCCGACGGGTGGCCTCCGTGGTGGCCCGCGGCCTGCACTGGAGCTCGAGCGTCAGGCCATCGTTCGACGTCCGGTTGTGCGTTGCGCGCTTTCCCGGCGACGAGTTCGCACTGATGCTCTCCGGCGTTCGGGAGCGCGACGCCACCGAGACCCTGGTGAGGACGGTTCTGGCCGAGTTGCGCCACCCGTGCCGTGTCGAGGACATCGACTGCTTTCTGTCGGCCTCGGCCGGTCTGGCGGCTTTCCCCATGCACGCCGATCGGGCGGAGTTCCTGATTTCGCGCGCCGATCGGGCCAACAGGCTCGCCAAGGCACGCGGGCGCAACGACTTCGTCTGGTGCGAGCCCGGGCCCGACCGTGGCGGCCGGGCACGCATCCAGATGCAGAGCGACCTGCACCGCGCGGTGGAGCGTGGCGAGTTCGAGGTCCACTATCAGCCGTGGGTCGATCTGGGCAACGCCCGAGTCACCGGCCTCGAGGCCCTCGTGCGCTGGCGGCGCGGCGGCAAACTGGTGTCGCCTGCCGAATTCATCCCCATCGCCGAGGACACCGGTCTGATCGTGCCGATCGGCGAGTGCGTCCTGAGGCAGGCCGGGAGCGATCTGGCGATCTGGCGTGCCACAGGTCTGCGCCTAGACTGCGTGGCGGTCAACGTGCCGACGCAGCACTTCGAGCGCGAGTCGCTGCTCGAGACGGTACGCGAGATCATCGATCGACACCGACTCACCCCTGGCGCGATCGAGCTCGAACTCACCGAGACCTGCATGGTCCAGGATTTCGAGCGCACGCTGCCGCGGCTGCAGGCGCTGATCCGTGCCGGTGTCAGGCTCGCGATCGACGACTTCGGCACCGGCTACTCGTCGCTCGCCTACCTCACGCGGCTGCCGATCTCCAAGCTCAAGGTCGACCGAGCCTTCGTCAGCCAGCTGGGCGTCTCCCGCGAGGGCGAGGCCGTGTGCCGGGCGATCGTCGCGCTTGGGCGCTCGCTCGGCGTGCACTTGCTGGCTGAGGGCGTCGAGACCGTCGAGCAGTTGCGGGCGCTGCGCGAGCTCGGTTGTGCGACGATGCAAGGTTATCTTTTTTCGCGGCCCGTTCCCGCCGACCAGATCCCGGCCGCCATCGCTGCGGCCGAGGCACGGGCGCGGCGCGAGACCGGGTCGAAGTCGCTGGCAGGACGCAACGCGCCGCACGGTGCCGTGGAGTTGGGATGACCGTGCTCATCAAACCCGAAGATCGGCAGCGCAAGCGGCCGCGCGATGGCGGCGTCACCGTCCAGATCGCCAGGGCGGCGCTCGCCACCCTGATGCGCCAGGGCCTGCCGCCGACACCCGACAACTATTCGCGCGCGTGGCGCGACGCCTGCGACGCCGTCCTGGTGCGCGATCCGCCGGCCAGGCCCGAGACGCAAGGCTCGCCCGCGGTCGAGGCGGCCAAGGTGGCGATGGACGCCGTCGATGCGCTGTCCGGACAGGCGGCCGCCCGGCCCGTGGACGCGGCAAGTGCGGTGGCTGCCCCGGCGGGGCCCAACCCCGAGTTGCACGATGCCGAGCGGCGATCCGGCGAACTGGTTCGCCTGGTGCACACGCTGTGCGACGTGCTGGCCAGCCTGAGCGACGACGAGAGCTGGGTCAGCGGTCAGATCCAGGCCGTGCGTCGCCTCGTGCAGGGCGATATCGACCGTGCCGCGCTGGCCGACCTGCGAGTGCTGCTCGGCGACACTGCGCGCCGCCAGAAGAGCGTGCGCGAGCAGCGTCAGCGCACCGTCGATCACCTGAAGAAGTCGCTGGTCGAGATGGCCGGCGTGATCGCGGGCCTGAACCGCTCGACCGACTCCTTCGCCGATCGCATGGCCGAGCACGCCGCCGGCATCGAGGGCGCTCCGTCGCTCGAGGCGCTGGGCGATCTGGTCAAGGGGCTGCTCGACGACACCCGCACGATGCAGGTTTCCGTCGAGGAGTCGCGGCAGGGCATCGAGCGCTCGAGCGAGGCGGCCGCCGATCTCGAGAAGGAGCTGGCGCGGCTCGAGGAGCAACTGGCCACCGTCAGCGCCGAGATGCTCACCGACCACCTCACGCGCACGATGAACCGGCGCGGGCTCGACGAGTCGTTCCTCAGCTGCCACGCCGAGTCGCTCGCGCAGGGCTCGCCGCTGTCGGTGGCCCTGATCGACGTCGACGACTTCAAGCGGCTCAACGATGCGCTGGGCCATCAGGCGGGCGACGAGGCGCTGCGCCACGTTGCCGATCTGCTCAAGGCCAAGCTGCGGCCCAGCGATGTCGTGGCCCGATATGGCGGCGAGGAGTTCGTGATGGTGCTGCCGGGCGCCGAGCGCGCCGCCGCCGTCAAGACCATCGAGCGTCTGCAGCGGGCCCTGACCGAGCACGTGTTCGTCCACGGTGCCAACCGGACCTTCATCACCTTCTCGGGCGGGGTCACCGAGGTCGGGGTCGACGACACGCTGCAGAGCGCGCTCAAGCGCGCTGACCACGCGATGTACGTGGCCAAGCGCGCGGGCAAGAACTGCGTTCGCACCGCCTGATCGCAGGGCGAGCACCGCCCCGGCCGGCCGGCTTCAGTCGGTCGGGCCCGGGTCGATCAGGCGGTTGCGCAGCGCGTAGGTGGCCAGCTCGGCGTTGCTCGAGAGCTTGAGCTTCTCGAGCACGCGGGCGCGGTACACGCTGACGGTCTTGGGCGAGAGCAGCAGCCGCGCGGCGATCTCCGACAGCTTGTGGCCCTCGGCGATCAGCACCAGCGTCTGCATCTCGCGATCCGAAAGCTGCTCGTGCGCCGGGCCCGACCGGGTGGCCACGCTGTCGGCGAGCGCCTGCGCGACGTCGGGAGTCACGTACTTGCGGCCCGAGGCCACCGCGCGCACCGCCGCGACGATGATGGCCGGATCGGTGGCCTTGTTCAGATAGGCCATCGCGCCGGCCTTCAGGGCGCGCACGCCGTACTGGTCTTCGGGAAAGGTGGATAGCACCACGACGCGTGGCGAGCGGCCCTCATCGATGAGGGCCTTGAGCACGTCGATGCCGCTGCGCCCAGGCAGATTCACGTCGAGCAGCATGACGTCGCACTCGACGGTGCGCAGCAACTGGCGCAGCTCGCCGTAGTCGCCGGCCTCGCCCACGACCGTGATGTCGCCGCCCTCGGTCAGGGTCTCGCGCAGTCCGCGCCGGATCAGGGCATGGTCGTCGACGACGATCGCGCGGATCATGCGTTGTCCTGCGCCTCGGGGTCGGCTGCGACCGGCACGGTGAGCAGAAGCGTCGCGCCGCCCGGCGCGGCCGAGACCTCGAGCCATCCGCCCACGGAACGCGCTCGTTCGGACAGCCCGCGCAGCCCGAACGACTGCTGCTTGTCGAGATCGGTGGCGGCAATGCCGCAGCCGTCGTCCTGGATCTCGAGCGAGAGCTGGTCGTCGCGCACGACCATGTCGACCGCGACCGTGGTTGCCTGCGCGTGCTTGGCGACGTTGGTCAGGGCCTCCTGCAGCGTTCGGTAGATGGTCATGGCGACCTCGTCGCCGACGACGATGCGGTCGGTGTTGGTGCGCAGCCGCGTGACGAGGCCGTTGCGCCGGTGGAACTGGCCGAGCTGCCACTCGATCGCCGCGACGATGCCGGCATCGAGCACCGGCGGGCGCAGGTTGCGCACGATGTCCTGGGTGGCCTTCTGGGCCAGCGTCAGGGTCTCGAGGGCCTGCTCGGCGCGCTGGGCGATGTCGGACGCGCCGTGGCGTCCTATCCAGGCGATGTCGAAGCGCAGCGCGGTCAGGGTGCCGCCGATCTCGTCGTGCACCTCGCGTGCGATCGAGCGTCGTTCCTCTTCGACCACGGTCTGCAGGTGGGCCGACAACTCGCGCAGCCGACGTTCGGAGTCGCGCAATGCCTGCTCAGCGGCAAGGCCCTCGCGGCGGGCCTGCGCTGCGCGCAGCGCGTTGACCAGCGCCGGGCCCAACCGCGCGAGGCGGCCCTTGATCAGGTAGTCGTCGGCGCCGTTGCGCATCGCCTCGACGGCGAGGTCTTCGCCGATCGCGCCCGACACGATGAGGAAGGGCAGCACCTGCCCGCTCTCGCGCAGCACGCGCAGTGCCTCGGTGCTCGAGAACCGGGGCAGGTGGTGATCGGAAATCACGGCGTCCCAGCCGCCAGCCGCCAGCGCGGCCTTCATCGCGTCGGCGTCGTCGACGCGCTCGCAGGCGACGTTCAGGCCCTGCCGGCCGAGGGTGGCCATCAGCAGCAGGAAATCGTTCTCGTCATCCTCGACCACCAGCAGGCGGATGCGGGCGTCGATCGGGTAGCGGGTTTCGGTCAAGGCGGCTCCCCGGTCAGTGCAGCAGGAGGGGGCCGGTGCGTCCGGGCCGCGCTCGGTGGCGGAAGATGGTCTGGAGCACCCGCGACGTGCCGAGGATGACGCCTTCCTGCCCGATGCTGTGGCCGTCGTCGGTACCGATGTCGAGGGTGGCGTCGGCGCCCGCGGCGCGCAGCCCGCGCAGCGCCTGCCGGGCGTGGACCAGCGGCACCAGCGTGTCGTGCTCGCCATGGACCAGATGCACGCTGGCCGCGATGCGCTCGCCGGGGCGGATGGGGCACGACAGCCGCGCCGCGTAGGCGACGACGATCGCGCTCAGGTCGGGATCGGTGCGCAGCGCCTGCAGCGCGACCGTTGCGCCCTGCGAGAACCCCACGATCACGGTCCGCGCCGCGTCGAGCGCGGCCTGGCGCTGCAGCGAGCGCACGCGGCGCGCGACCTCCCGCGCCGCGTCGTCGATCCGTGTGATGCGGTCGGCGGCCACCCCGCGTCCGTCGTACCAGTCGAAGCCGCCGCTGGCCGCGGGCAGCGGCGCCTGCAGGATCGCGACCACCGCGCCGGGGAACTTGAGCTGCCAGGCGATCGCCACCGGCGCGAAAGCTTCCGGGCGGGACCCGGCGCCGTGCAGGAACACGAGCAGCCGGCCGGGCGCGCTCGCCGAGATGGCCGGCAGTTCGAGCCAGATCGGCTCGCCGCCGTTGCGGCCGGGGTTGCTCATGGCCTGCTCAGATCAGCTGGCGACCGACCCACCAGGCGAGCGCCGAGACCGCTGCCGAGGCGGGAATGGTGAGAATCCAGGCCCAGACGATGCTGCCAGCCATGCCCCAGCGCACCGCCGAGACCTTCTGCGATGCACCCACGCCGACGATCGCACCGGTGATCGTGTGGGTGGTGGATACCGGGATGCCGAAGCCGGAGGCAAGGAACAGCGTCATCGCGCCGCCGGTTTCGGCGCAGAAGCCGCCGACCGGCTTGAGCTTGGTGATCTTCTGGCCCATGGTCTTGACGATACGCCAGCCGCCGAACAGCGTGCCCGCGGCGATCGCCGCATAGCATGACACGATCACCCAGGTCGGGGGCGTCGAGTCGGTTGCGCTCACGTGGCCGGCCGCGATCAGCAGCAGCCAGATGATGCCCATCGTCTTCTGCGCGTCGTTGCTGCCGTGGCCCAGGCTGTACAGGCCCGAGGACACCAGCTGCAGCCGGCGGAACCAGCGGTCCATCAGGCGCGGCGTCGACCGGAAGAACACCCATGACACCAGCAGCATCAGCAGCGCGCCGAGCAGAAAGCCGAGCATGGGCGAAACCAGGATGAAGGCCGCGGTGCGCAGCAGTCCGCTTGCCAGCAGCGAGCCTGTTCCGGCCTTGGCGAGCGTGGCCCCCACCAGCCCGCCGATCAGGGCGTGCGACGAGCTCGACGGGATGCCGTAGTACCAGGTGATCAGGTTCCAGATGATCGCGCCGACCAGCGCGCCGAAGATCACCGTGTGGTCGACCACGGTCGGGTCGACGATGCCCTTGCCGATCGTGGCGGCGACCTTGAGCTCGAAGATGAAGATCGCCGCGAAATTGAAGAATGCCGCCCACACGACGGCCTGGTAGGGCTTGAGCACGCCGGTCGAGACGACGGTGGCGATGGAATTGGCCGCGTCGTGAAAGCCGTTCATGAAGTCGAAGGCGAGCGCCAGCACCACCAGCATGGCGAAGATCCAGAATGCGATGGTGGCCGAGTGCATCGCTGGGCCGGCGCGCTCGCCTCAGGCGTTCTCGAGGACGACGCCCTCGATCACGTTGGCCACGTCCTCGCACTTGTCGGACACCGACTCGAGCAGCTCGTAGATCGCCTTCAGCTTGATCAGCTGTCGCACGTCGGCCTCGTCGCGGAACAGCTTCGACATCGCCGAGCGCATCACGCGGTCGGCATCGGACTCGAGCCGGTCGATCTCGCCGCACAGCTTGAGGATGGCATCGGCGTTCTCCATGCTGGAGAGCAGCCCCACCGCTGTGCGCACCCGGTCGCAGCACATCTGGTTGAGCTCGGCGAGCTGCTGGGCCTCGGGCGTGACCCGCTGCAGGTCGTAGAGCATCGCCGACTCGGCGACGTCCTGGATCAGGTCGAGGATGTCGTCCATCTGCGAGATGAGCTGATGGATGCTCTCGCGATCGAACGGCGTGATGAAGGTCTTGTGCAGCAGCGCGATCGTCTCGTGGGTGATGCGGTCGGCGGCCTTCTCGATCGCGTCGATCGCCTCGATGCGGCGCTCGCGGGCAGCCGGATCGCCGAAGTCGGCCATCAGCGCGGCCAGCTCCCGGCTGCCCTGCGCGATGCGTTCAGCATGCTGATCGAACAGCTCGAAGAACTTCCCCTCGCGGGGCATCAGGTTGCTGAACATGGGCGAGCGGGGAGACGAGGCGGGCGAAGGGTAGCAGAAATGGCGCGGCGATCTGCCGGGGCGCGTGTCAGCGGCCGGCACGCCTGAGCACGCACTCGAGATAGGCCTGCGAGTCGGGCATCGCCCGCTCGCGCTGCGCACGCCAGACCACCTCGCCCAGGCATTCGATGACCGCGTGCGCCGCTTCGTGGGCGCTGCCCAGCCGCGCCGCCAGCCGGTCGTGGGCGGCGCGCAGGCCGGGCGGCTGGTCGATCGACAGCTGCTCGGCGACGGCCAGATGCATCGACAGGTGAAGGAAGGGATTGGTGCGCCCCGCCTCCACCGGATAGTCGGCTGTCAGCGCGCGCTCGAGGTCGGCCAGGTCGCCGTGGTACTCGGGGTGCTCGAGCACCCAGTCGACGGCGATCGTCTCGAGCGGCGTCAGCGGCGCGCCACGGCGGCGCTTGTCCCAGGCGCCGCAGAAGAAGCGCCGGACGTCATCCTTGCCGGGATTGAACATCGGCGGGTGCGGGGGTCTTGGGTCGGTGTCGGCACAGGTCGGTGATCGGGCAGCGCCAGCACTCGGGCTTGCGCGCCTTGCACAGGTAGCGGCCGTGCAGGATCAGCCAGTGGTGGGCGTGGCTGCCGAACTCGGCCGGAACGTTGCGCTCGAGCAGTCGCTCGACGGCCTCGACGCTGCGGCCGGGCGCCAGCCCGGTGCGGTTGGCCACGCGGAACACGTGGGTGTCGACCGGCATCGTCGGTTCGCCGAAGGCGACGTTGAGCACGACGTTGGCGGTCTTGCGGCCAACGCCGGGCAGCGCCTGCAGCGCCTCGCGCGAGTGCGGCACCTCGCCGCCGTGGCGCTCGAGCAGCAGGCGGGCGGTCTGGGCCAGATGTTTCGCCTTGGCACGGAACAGCCCGAGCGTCTGGAGGTAGGGCAGCAGGCCTTCCTCGCCGAGTTCGGCGATCGCCGCCGGGGTGCCGGCCACCGGGAACAGCCGTCGGGTGGCGAGGTTGACGCTGCGATCGGTCGCCTGCGCCGACAGCAGCACCGCCGCCAGCAGCTGGAACGGCGTGCCGTACTCGAGCTCGGTGCGCGGCGCCGGGTCGATCGCGCGCAGTCGCTCGAACATCGCCTGCCGGTCGGCGGGCTTCATGGTCGTGCGCTTCGGGCCGGGCCTGCGCGGGCTGGCTGGCGTCGCGCTCATGGGCTCTCGCTGACGCCCAGCCGCTCGCGGGCGCGGCGGATTGCCGCTTCGATGAGGGTGCGCTTGCGCGCGGTCGCCTCGTCGGGGGGCTCGGTCGCCAGGGCATCGCGCTTGGCGCTGGCGCGGGCCAGCAGGCGCACGCGGTCGTGGTGCCGTTCGCGGATCTGGCGTGCCGCGCGGGCCTGGTGCCGCTCGCGCGCCTGCGCCGCGTCGAGAACGGTCCAGTCGCGCGGCTGCGGTTGCATCGTGATGCAGTCGACCGGACAGGCCGGCAGACACAGATCGCAGCCGCTGCAGCGTTCGGCGATCACGGCATGCATGCGCCGTGGCGCGCCGACGATGGCATCGACCGGACAGGCGGCGATGCACAGCGTGCAGCCGATGCAGGTGTCCTCGTCGATGCGCGCCGCGTGCCAGGGGCGCGTCAGCCCGCGCGTGGTGTCGAGCGGCGGCGCCGCCGTGCGGCCGAGCAGCGTTGCCAGGGCCGCCACGCCGGCCTGACCACCGGGCGGGCAGCGGTCGATGTCGGCCTGACCGTCGGCGATCGCCTGCGCGTACGGGCGGCAGCCGTCGTAGCCGCACTTCGTGCACTGGGTCTGGGGCAACAGCGCGTCGATGCGCTCGGCCAGGTCGGAGCGGATGGCGGGCTGGGCAGCTGGCACGGCGCGGGCTGGAGCGTGGGGTGTGGCGCGGGGGGCTACCGGGGCGGTCGGGGCGGGTGCGGCCGATCGCGGGTGCTCGGCCGCCCGCCCCGACCGGGTTCAGCCGACGGCGTTCAGGCGGCGCACGCCGATGCGCTCGCGGTGGGCTGCGATGAACTCGCGGACCTGCGGGTAGATGTGCTCGCGCCAGCGCCGGCCGCTGAAGATGCCATAGTGGCCTGCGCCTTCGGCGGTGAGATGCCGCTTGTGCTTGTCGGGAATGCCCGTGCACAGGCCCTGGGCCGCGCGGGTCTGGCCCGAGCCGGAGATGTCGTCGAGCTCGCCCTCGATCGTGAACAGCGCCACGCTGCGGATCGCCTCGGGCGCGACCCGGATCGTGCGGTCCTCGAACCGTACATCCCACCGGCCCAGCGGCAGCAGGTGGTCCTGGAAGACCACGCGGATGGTGTCGAGGTAGTACTCGGCAGGCAGGTCGAGCACCGCGTTGTATTCATCGTAGAAGCGCCGGTGCGCGCCGACGTCGTCGAGGTCGCCACGCACCAGGTCGAGGTAGTAGTCCCAGTGCGAGGTGGCGTGACGGTCGGGGTTCATCGCGACGAAGCCGGCGTGCTGCAGGAAGCCGGGGTAGACCCGCCTGCCGGCGCCCGCGTACTTGCCGGGCACGGTGTAGATCACGTTGCGCTCGAACCAGGCGAAGCTGTGGTTGGTCGCCAGGTTGTTGACCGCCGTGGGGCTGGAGCGTGCGTCGATGGGGCCGCCCATCATGGTCATCGACAGCGGCAGCTTGGGGTCCTTGAGGGTGGCCATGATCGAGACCGCCGCCATCACCGGCACCGTCGGCTGGCACACCGAGATCACGTGCACGTCGGGTCCGAGGTGACGGATGAACTCGATGCAGTAGGCGATGTAGTCGTCGAGGTGGAAGGGGCCGTGCGCCGTCGGGACCTGCCGGGCGTCGAGCCAGTCGGTGATGTAGACGTTGTGGTCGGGCAGCATGGCCCGCACGGTGTCGCGCAGCAGCGTGGCGTGATGGCCCGAGAGCGGCGCCACCACCAGCACGGTCGGATCGTCGGCGCGGTGCGCGAGCGCCTTGGGCAGCAGCCGCTCGAACTTGAGCAGCCGGCAGAATGGCCGCGAGATCTCGATGCGTTCGGCAACGGTGACGTCGTAGCCGTCGATGCGCGTGCTGCGGTGGCCGAACTCGGGTTTCTCGTACTCCTTGCCCAGTCGGTGGAGCAGGTCGAGCCCTGCCGAGATCCGGCTGGCCATCGGCACATAGGACAGGGGGCTGTACGGGTTCGCGTAGAGCTTGCTCATCGATTCGGCCCATACCGAGACCGGGTTGAGGATCGCCCGCTGGACTTCCCTGATCTGATAGAGCATCGACGAATCTCCGGAACCGCGCGCGTTGTACCCGCAAGACGGCGGCAACGTGCTGCGCAGCCGCAGATTCTACGCCGGATTGGTGCATTGCATCATGGGTCGGCCCGACCAGCGTCGCAGGCGGTGACCCAGGCGCGCGCCTGCGCCTCCTGCAGCGCGTTCTGGCGCAGCCGCTGGTCGAGCATCGGGAAATCGATCTCGTCGAGCGGCTGGTCCTGCTCGAAGCACGAGAAGACGTAGCGCGTGCGCCCGGTGGCCGGGTCATGGCGCGCCTGCAGGCACTGCGCGCAGACTTCCTTGAGCATGCACTGCATCGGCGAGTTGACCGACGCGAGGGCGATCAGGTCGGGGCGCAGCCAGCGGGCCAGCGGGCCGCGCCGCGCCCGGGCCACCGCCGCCATCATGCGGTCGGATCCGATTGCCAGCAGCCGGTCGGTGGCTTGCGGCGCGATGCTGAGCTGGCCCAGGTCGCCGCGCGCCCAGGCCAGCATCGCCTCGACGATGGTGCCGACCACTGCCCGATCGCCTGCGCGGCCGGGCACGAAGCCCGGCGCCTCGTCGCAACACCACACCACCGCGTCGGCCGCCGCCTCGATCCGGTCGACGTGGAAGCGGTCGGCCACACGGCGGTAGCCGGCGAAGTACAGAACACGGCAGCCGGCCTGGCGCATTGCCGCGCCGATCGAAAAGAGCACCGCGTTGCCCAGTCCGCCGCCAGCGAGCACCACGGTCTCGCCGCGGCCTATGGTGGTCGGCGAGCCGGTGGGGCCCATCAGCACCACCGGCTCGCCGGGGCGCAGGCGGGCGCACAGGTCGGACGAGGCGCCCATTTCGAGCACGACCGTGGCCACCAGGTCGCGCTCGCGATCGACCCACGCGCCGGTGAGCGCGAGCCCCTCCAGCGCCAGCCGGGTCGGGCCGCCTGGCGGCGCGCCGATCACCGGCGCGAGCGTCTCGAGGTTTTGCAGCCGGTAGAACTGGCCAGGGGCGAAGCGCCGCGCCGCCAGCGGCGCGTGAACGACGACTTCGAGGATGCCAGGCGCGAGCCGCTCGACGCGTTCGATGCGGGCGCGCAGCAGTGCGCCGATGCGCCCGGCCCAGACGTCGAAGGGCTCGGGGCTGTTTGGCGCGCGCGCGGCAAGCTCGCGCGAGACCACCGCGCTGCCCTGGCGAGCCGAGGCCATGGCTCGCACCACGCTGCCGGCGTAGGAGGGATGGAGGTCGCCGAAGAAGGAGATGGCTCGGCCGTCGGCCATCCGCCCAAGCAGCACCTGCGCCTGCCGCGGCTTGCCGCCGACGTCGCGCTCGGGGCTCACGGCCTGCCCGGTGTCGGCATCGATCGCCCGGAAGTGCTCGCCGTCGAGCGCGTGGTGCGCCGGATCCTCGCGCGCCGGCACGGTGTTGGGATGGGTGCCCGCGGCGATGAAGACCGAGCGCGCCGGCCATGTCGCGCGCGTGCCCGCCGGCCCGTCGCCGCCGGGCTCGGCGCGCACCACCAGCGCCGAAGCGGCGCCGTGCTCGTCGACCTCGATCGCGATCGGGGCGAGGCAGCCGGCGAACGCGATGCCTTCCTCGAATGCCCGGCCCACCTCCTCGTGGTTCAGGCGGTAGGCCGGGCTGTCGACGAGGCGGCGTCGATAGATGACGGTGACCCCGCCCCAGGCGCGCAGCAGCTCGAGCATCCGAGGCGCCTCGCCGGCGCGGGCCGCCCGCGCGCGCTCGTCGCGAAGCGCGCGTGCATGCGCGAGGAAGGTCTCGGCGGTATCGGCCTCGTCGGCGGGCCAGGCCGCACGCGCGGCCGCTTCGCCGCGGGTGGCGGCCAGCGCCTCGTGGCGCGCCAGGAACTTCTCGACCTGCACCGGGTAGTAGGCCAGCGCCTCGGTGGCCGTGTCGAAGGCCGTGAGTCCTCCGCCGATCACGACCGCCGGCAGGCGCAGCTGCAGATTGGCCAGCGACTCGGCGCGCCCGGCTCCTGTGAGCTGCAGCGCCATCAGGAAATCGCTGGCGGTGCGCACGCCGCGCGCCATGCCGTTGGGGATGTCGAGCACCGTCGGGCGCCCTGCGCCGGTGGCGAGCGCGACGTGGTCGAAGCCCAGCTCGAAGGCCTGCGCGGCGTCGAGCGTGCCGCCATACCGGACCCCGCCGGCGAGCAGGAAGCGCTCGCGCCGCTCGAGCAGCAACCGCACCAGCGTGAGGAAGTTCTTGTCCCAGCGCGCGGTGATGCCGTACTCGGCCACGCCGCCGAAGCCGCCGGGGATGCGCTGCCCGAGGTCCGGCAGGAGCTCGGCGACGTCTTCGATCGGCTCGAACGGCGCGCGCGAGCCGTCGGCGGCCACGCCGTTCAGCGCGGGGTCGAGCGGCTCGATCTTCAGGCCGTCGATGCCCACCACGCCGTGGCCGTCGTTGAGCAGGTGGTGCGCCAGCGTGAAGCCCGCCGGGCCCATGCCCGCCACCAGCACCCTGCGCCCGGTATCGGGCGCGGGCAGCGGCCGGCGCAGGTTGAGCGGGTTCCAGCGGGTGAGCAGCGAATAGATCTCGAAGCCCCAGGGCAGGGCGAGCACGTCGCGCAGCGTGCGGGTCTCGACCTGCGGGATGTCGACCGGCGTCTGCTGCTGGTAGACGCAGGCCTTCATGCACTCGTTGCAGATCCGGTGGCCGGTAGCCGCCACCATCGGGTTGTCGATGACGATGATGGCGAGCGCCGCCACCGCGTGGCCGCGCGACTTCGCCAGCTGGAACTCCGAGATGCGCTCCTCGAGCGGGCAGCCGGCCAGCGTGGCGCCCAGCGCGCTGCGCCGCCAGCGTCCGGGCTCGCCGTCGGTGCCGCCTCGCTCGCGCAGCCCCCGCGAGCAGGAGTCGTTGCCCTGGCCGTGGCACCACAGGCAGTAGTTGGCCTCGTCGAGCGCGCCGCGCAGATTGGTGCCGGGGTCGGTCAGCCCGAAGCCGGCGCGCTGGCGCAGGTGCCGGGTGTCGATGACGGTGATGCGCGTGCTCCCGGCTGGCACCTCGCGCAGATCGGGCAGCAGCGCGGCCGGATCGGTGCGCACCGGATGCCTGAAGAGGACCTGGCCGCGGTGGCGCTCCTGGCCGGCCCGGCTGTGGACTGCCCAGGCGCAGTAGCGCGCCGCGAGTTCGAGCCGCTCGGTCAGGCCGTCGGTCTGCCAGGCCGTCAGGGCGCGCGCGAAGGCCAGTTCCTCGAACGGCGCGCCCAGCCAGCCCTCCAGGCACGCCAGCGCCTGGTCGGGGTCGAACGGGCCGAGCGAGGCCTCGTCGGGGTAGGGCAGCAGCGCCTTGCGCTTGACGAACTTCCACTTCGCGCGGATGAGCGGGGCCAGCCCGTCGTGGTCGGCGCGCAGCGCCGAGAGTTCGTCGGGGATGCCGAACAGCGTGCCGACGAAGGCGTCGAGGTGGGGCGCCAGGGCGAGCAGGAGATCGGCCTCGGCCCGGTCGGTCAGCGACTGCGGATCGCGTCGGGCGTCGGTGAGTTGCTGCGCAAGCGGCGGACTGGCGGCTGCGAGCGCCTCGCCAAAGGCCGCGTCGATGCGCAGCAGGCCGTCGCGCCGGTACAGGTCCTCGAACCGCAGTCCGAAGGCCAGACCGGGCATCAGCGCTCCAGGTACTGGAGCTTGTCCTTGACGTCTTTCCAGTCGTCGGCGTCGGTCAGCGCCGGCTTCGTGCGGGTGATGCTGGGCCACGTCTTGGCGAGCTCGGCGTTGAGCGCGACGAACTTCTGCTGATCGGCCGGCACGTCTTCCTCGGCCTTGATGGCCTCGACCGGGCACTCGGGGATGCACACCGCGCAATCGATGCATTCGTCCGGGTCGATCACCAGCATGTTCGGCCCCTCGCGAAAGCAATCGACGGGACAGACGTCGACGCAATCGGTGTAGCGGCAGCGGATGCAGGATTCGAGGACGATGTGCGGCATGGTCGCGGTCCGGGTCGGCGGAACTGGTGCGCGATTCTACCGTGAGCAGGCTGGACGCGAAGCGGGGGGGTGCCGGCGGTGCCCGTCGAGCCTCCGGTACCATCGGTGACCCGGTTCGTTTCGCGCACTGCGCGCCACCGGCGGGCGCATCCGCGCGGCGGGCAGGCCTGCGGCGGCTGCCGCGGCGGCCCGCGTCGCGCCCGCATCCATGGAGTCAGTCTCATGAAGCACCTCTTCGCGGCCGCATGGCTGCTGATGGCCGCGCCCGCGGTACTCGCGCAGCAGCAGCAGCAGGCGCCCATCCGCATTGGCGAGCTCAACAGCTACAAGAGCCAGCCGGCCTTCCTCGAGCCCTATCGCAAGGGCTGGGAGCTTGCGCTCGAGGAAATCAATGCCGGCGGCGGCCTGCTCGGGCGGCGCGTCGAGGTCGTCTCGCGCGACGACGGCGGCAACCCCGGCGACGCGGTGCGCGTGGCCGAGGAACTGCTCGCCCGCGAGAAGGCCGACCTGATCTTCGGCACCTTCCTGTCGCACATCGGCCTGGCCGTGGCCGACTTCGCCCGCCAGCGCAAGGTGGTGTTCCTGGCCGCCGAGCCGCTTACCGACAAGATCACCTGGCAGAACGGCAACCGCTACACCTTCCGGTTGCGTCCGTCCACCTACATGCAGGCGGCCATGCTGGTGCCGGAGGCCGCCAGGCTCAAGCGCAAGCGCTGGGCCGTCGTCTACCCCAACTACGAGTACGGCCAGTCGGCGGCGGCCACGTTCAAGGAGCTGCTGCGCCAGGCTCAGCCCGACGTCGAGTTCGTCGGCGAGCAGGCCCCGCCGCTGGGCCGGGTCGAGGCGGGCGCGGTCGTCCAGGCGCTGGCCGATCTCAAGCCCGATGCCATCTTCAACGTCCTGTTCGGCGCCGATCTCTCCCGGTTCGTGCGCGAAGGCAATACCCGGGGCCTGTTCCGCGACCGCGCCGTGGTCAGCCTGCTGACCGGCGAGCCCGAGTACCTCGAGCCGCTGCGCGAGGAGGCTCCCGAGGGCTGGATCGTCACCGGCTACCCCTGGTACGGCATCCGCACCGCCGATCACGACCGCTTCCTGCAGGCCTATCAGCGGCGCTGGCGCGACCACCCGCGCCTGGGCTCGATCGTGGGCTACATCTCGATGCACTCGCTCGCCGCCGCGATCCGGCGCGCCGGCACCGTCGAGACCGAGAAGCTGGTCGAGGCCTTCCGAGGACTGAGCATGGCCACGCCGCTGGGGCCGGTCACCTACCGTGCCCAGGATCACCAGGCGACGATGGGCGCCTTCGTCGGCCGCACGGCGCTCGAGCAGGGGCGCGGGGTGATGCGCGACTTCCGCTACATCGACGGCGCAGCCGTGATGCCGCCCGATGCGGCGGTCGCGCGCATGCGGCCTGCCCAGTAGTCACGGCCGGGCCGCCGCCGCGCCCGCGCGCCGGCGGCCCGATCGCGCGCAACCCGCCATGCTCGAGTCGCTAGCCGCGCAGCTCGTCAACGGCCTCGCGTCGGCGTCCACGCTTTTCCTGATTGCCGCCGGGCTGTCGCTGATCTTCGGGGTGACCCGGATCGTCAACTTCGCGCACGGCTCCTTCTTCATGCTCGGGCTGTACCTCGCCTGGTCGATCACCGACCGCCTGGGCAGTGGTCCGGCAGGGTTCTGGGGAGCGATCGCGCTGGCGGCGCTGGCGGTCGGGCTGCTGGGCGCGCTCACCGAGGTGCTGATCCTGCGCCGGGTCTATCGGGCCCCCGAGCTGCTGCAACTGCTCGCCACCTTCGCCCTGGTGCTCATCCTGCGCGATGCCGCGCTGGCGATCTGGGGGCCCGAAGACCTGCTCGGCCCCAAGGCGCCGGGGTTGCGCGGCACCGTCGATATCCTCGGACGCCCCATTCCCACCTACGACCTGGTGCTGGTGGCGATCGGGCCGGTGGTGCTCGCGCTGCTGTGGCTGCTGCTGCGGCGCACCCGACTTGGCGTGCTGATCCGCGCCGCCACCCAGGATCGCGAGATGGTCGGCGCGCTGGGGGTCGACCAGCGCTGGCTCTTTACCGGCGTGTTCGCGCTCGGCGCCGCGCTGGCCGGGCTCGGCGGCGCGTTGCAGCTGCCGCGCGAGCCCGCCCATCTGGGCCTCGACCTCGCCACCATCGGCGACGCCTTCGTCGTGGTGGTGGTTGGCGGCATGGGCAGCATCCCGGGCGCCTATCTCGCGGCCTTGCTGATCGCCGAGGTCAAGGCGCTGTGCCATGGGCTGGGTACGCTCGAGCTGTGGGGCGTGTCGGTCTCGTTCTCGCGCCTGACGCTGGTGGTGGAGTTCCTGGTCATGGCCCTCGTGCTGATCGTGCGGCCCTGGGGCTTGCTTGGCCGGCCGGCGGGCGCGGTCCGGGTCCAGGGGCCGGCCGAGCCGCCGCTGCAGCCGGCGGCGGTCGGTGCGCGGATCGCCGCCGCGGCGCTGGTGCTCGGCCTGCTTGCCGCGCCGCTGTGGGCCGGGCCCGATGCCTATGCGCTGGTGCTGCTGATCGACGTCGCGGTGGCTGTGCTCTTCGCGGTGAGTCTGCACTTCATCATGGGCCCGGGCGGCATGCACTCCTTCGGTCATGCCGCCTACTTCGGCGTGGGTGCGTATGCCGCCGCGCTGCTGGCGCGCGATGCCGCGCTGCCGATGGCCGCAGTGCTCGTGCTCGCGCCACTCGCGGCCGCAGCGGCGGCGCTGCTCTTCGGGTGGTTCGCGGTGCGGCTGTCGGGCGTCTATCTGGCCATGCTCACCCTTGCGTTTGCCCAGATCGTCTGGTCCATCGTCTTCCAGTGGGATGCCGTGACCGGCGGCAGCAACGGGCTGGTCGGCATACGGCCGGCGGCGGCCTTCGAGAGCCGCGCGGCCTTCCACACCCTCGCGGTGCTGGTGGTCGTCGCCAGCGTGCTGCTGTTGCGGCGCATGCTCTTTTCGCCGTTCGGATGGGCGATGCGGGCCGGCCGCGATTCGCCGCTGCGCGCCGAGGCGGTCGGCATCCCGGTGGTCACCGTCCACTGGATGGCCTTCGTGGTCGCGGGCTTCTTCGGCGGCCTCGCCGGCGCTCTCTACGCGTTTGCCAAGGGCACGATCTCGCCCGAGGTCATCGCGGTGGGCCGCTCCGTCGACGGGCTCGTGATGGTGCTGCTGGGTGGGTTGCAGTCGCTGGCCGGGCCCATCGCCGGCGCGGCGCTGTTCACCTGGCTGCAGGACGTGGTGGTGCGCGGCACCGACTACTGGCGCGCGATGCTCGGCGCCGTGATTCTCCTGCTGGTGCTCGCCTTCCCGCAGGGCATCGCGGGCGCCGCGGGCGCGCTGGCGGCCCGCTTGCGAGCGCCGGCGGCGCGGGGGCGGGCGTGAGCGCGGCGCAGGCCGTCCCGCAAGCGCCCGGCGTGGCCGCCCCACTGCTGGCGGTCTCGGGGCTGGCCAAGGCCTTCGGTGGCGTACGCGCCCTGGCCGACCTGTCGTTCGCGCTTGCGCCCGCCGAGATGCTGGCGATGATCGGCCCCA
>Ga0315904_10003397_pt1 | contig 23406 bp, 30 predicted proteins | sample LakEriMetagenome_6_FD_203529 | JGI IMG/M metagenome (GOLD analysis project Ga0315904, IMG submission 203529) | Freshwater fungal communities from buoy surface, Lake Erie, Ohio, United States - Buoy 12 MA120 | ecosystem: Environmental > Aquatic > Freshwater > Lake | place: USA: Lake Erie, Ohio... | reverse complement strand
GGAATACAATATGCCAAATACCCTTACCTCATACGTCAACAAAGATGTGCCAACGACAAACGCTACGGTTGTCACAGCATCTACTGGTTCACAAACGACTATCATTGGTCTAAGTTGCACCAATACATCTGTGGCGAATAACATCACAGCCAATGTATACATCACTCGGTCAGGTGTAGATTATTTTGTGGCACGATTTGCACCAATACCAACAGGTGGTTCTCTTGTTGTGGTAGGTGGTGACCAAAAATTAATTCTTAATGCAGGAGATATATTGCGTGTATCTTCTTCTGCAAACACCTCGATGGATGTTATTACATCTGCTCTTGTAATTACTTAAAGGTAAACCATGGGTTATTTGGGTAATAGCAATGTCGTTCAAAACTTTACACCTGCTGTTGATTACTTTAATGGCAATGGTTCAGCTACAGCATTTACATTAAGTCGCACAGTTGGTTCTGTATTTGATGTTCAAGCGTTTATTGAAAACGTACCACAAAATCCATCTTCAGCATTTACGGTAGCAGGTAATGTAATCACATTTACTTCTGCACCACCCAGCGGAACAAATAACATCTATGTTCGCTACACATCTCCAGTAACTCAATTGGTGAAGCCGGCTCCTGGTACGGTAGGTACAACAGAAATAGCTAGTAGTGTTACACTTACAACACCATCAATTTCAGGCAATCTCACTTTCACAGGCACAGGTGTTCGTATTACTGGTGATTTTAGTAACGCTACTGTTGCTAATCGGGTATTGTTTCAATCCAGCACTACTAATGGATCAACAACTGTTGGATTAATTCCTAATGGAACAGGAACGCAATGTGCATGGAACGCATATAACGGAACTGATACAGCAAATGCTGGTGTAGGTGCATTTATTATTAATACCAATGAATTGCGTATTCAATCTAATGCTGTTGGTACAGGCTCTTATGTGCCTCTCACAATGTATACAGGCGGTAGCGAAAGACTACGCATAGATACTAGTGGTAATGTTGGAATTGGAACAACTAGTCCTGCAGCTACTTTAGATGTTGGATCTTCAGTTGCTAGAAGTGGTGCAGCTCAAAATAACATTTATGCAGACTATAGAATTACCGCTGCAACTACTGGAGTAGTTAGTTCTTTTGCATCACGAATTGTTGGTATTGGTGGTTCAACTTATACAATTCCTGATGCCGCTGTTTATAAAGCCGATCCTATTGTTGCTCAAACAGGCGTCACAATTACCAATTCGTATGGTTTATACATTGGCAATATGTCAGACCCAATAAGCGGTGGCTCAGTAACTAATCCTTGGGGTATTTACCAAGCAACTTCTAGTAATAAAAATTATTTTGCTGGCGATGTTGGTATTGGTACTAACAATCCTCAATATCCATTAACACTTGTTAACTCAACAGCAAATAAAGAAATTCTTTTTGTTAAAGGATCCAATACAAATACTGGTACCGGTCTTGCTGGTGAAGGACCAGTTGCGATTCAGAATACCAATAATACCGTTGGTAATATGGCAGCTATCTCTAATTTTGATTCTGGTGGAAACATTAATGGTCAAATAAATTTTATTAATACAGACCAAGCTGCTGGTGGAGCAATAGGATTTACTACTCGTACCAACGGAGGCGCTTCGTATGGTGAACGGATGCGTGTTACACAAAATGGCGGTACAAGATTTCAATGTGAAAACTATAATGCTCAGCCTAGTTCAACAAATGGCGGCGTTGAAATTAACAATACAAACGCTAGCTCAACATTTTTTGGGTTTGGAACAGGAACAGAAACACATATAAACTTTGGTAATAGAAATGGTATTCGTGGTTCTATTCAAACAACAAGCGGTGGGACTTCATACAACACAACTTCTGACTACCGATTAAAAGAAAATATTGTACCTATGACTGGTGCATTGGCAAAAGTTTCACAACTTAATCCAGTTACTTACAATTGGAAAATAGGTGGAAACGGTCAAGGATTTATTGCTCATGAATTACAAGAAGTTGTTCCTGAAGCTGTTACTGGTGAAAAAGATGCTGTAGATGAAAATGATGAACCAAAATATCAGATGGTTGATACATCATTCCTAGTAGCCACATTGACTGCTGCTATACAAGAACAACAAGCAATCATAGAGAATTTAAAAGCTCGCATTGAAATACTGGAGGATAAATGAGTCATTTTGCGAAAGTCTTAGATGGTAAAGTTACACAAGTGATTGTGGCTGAACCAGATTTTTTTAATACATTTGTTGATACAAGTCCGGGTGAATGGATTCAAACGAGTTATAACACCCATGGCAATCAACATACTCAAGGCGGTACTCCGCTTCGTGGCAACTATGCAGGTATTGGTTACACATACGACAGAACAAATGATGTGTTCTATGCACCACGACCATTTGCAAGTTGGATACTAAATGAAACTACATGGCTATGGGAAGCACCAACACCATATCCAAATGATGATAAAAGATATGAGTGGGACGAAGCAACAATTTCTTGGAAAGAAGTAACAGAATAATATGCCAATTAGTCAGATACCTGCTGTAGGTCTATCTCAAAATGGAAGTGTATCGTCTTATCACATTCAACATTTAACTGTTGCTGGTGGAGGTGGCGGTGGTAGCGGCAATGGCGGTGGTGGAGGCGGCGGTGGTGTAATTCAAGGATATTTAACTTTAACATCCGGTTCTACTTACACAGTTACCGTTGGTGCTGGAGGATCTGGAACTCCACAAAATACGGCTGCTGTTGGTTCAAATGGCACCAACTCAGTTATATCAGGATCAGGAATAACAACACAAACCGCTATTGGTGGTGGTGGCGGTGGATCTGGTTACGGTTCAGGAGCTTTTAATACCGGTGCTTCTGGCGGTTCTGGTGGCGGTGGCGGTACAAACGCTCAAGGTGGTAATAATGACGGAACATTAAATCAAGGATGTGTTGCTGGTGCTGGTGGCGGATCATCTGCTAGTAGTTGGTTTGGTGGCGGTGGTGGTGGAGCTGGCGGTACAGGATTTGCCGGAAATCAAGCATCAATTGGTTCTAAAACATTAGGCGGCACAGGCGGTAATGCATTAGCAAGTTTCATTTCAGGAACACAAGTATTTTATGCTGGTGGCGGTGGTGGTGGGTGTGCTAACGGGCAATTAGGTGGTCAAGGCGGTTCTAAAGTTGGTGGCAACGGACAAGCTGGTGCTGCTGGTTCTTCAGCTGTATCCAACACAGGCGGCGGTGGTGGCGGTGGTGGTTACGTTCAAAGTGGTGATACAGGATACGCTGGAGGTAACGGCGGTTCAGGTGTTGTAATTATTTCCTATCTTGGTGCTCAACGAGGCACAGGTGGTACAATAACATCTGTTGGTGGATATACTATACATACATTCACTTCAAGTGGATCTTATATAGCTTAAAGGTTAATTAATGTCATATATCGGAAATAGTCCCTCGCAATCAGCATTTGTCACCGATTTATTTAACGGTGATAATAGCACGACTGCATTTACCATGTCGGTTTCACCGGCTAATCCAGCTTCTATACTTGTAGCGGTATCTGGTGTTCTACAATCTCCTGACACATACTCTGTTTCAGGCCGCACACTTAACTTCTCAGCGGCACCACCAAGTGCCACAGGAAATATTTCTGTAAGATATTTGGGAATACCTGCATCAGGTGTTACTACAACGGCATACAGAACTCTTACAGAATATACTGCAACGGCTGGTCAAACCACATTTACACCACCAAGTTACACAGTAGGATTTATTAATGTGTTTCGTAATGGCGTCATGTTAGGCACAGCAGATTACACAGCAAGTAATGGTACAAGTGTTGTATTAGCCAATGCGTGTTCTTCTGGTGATTTAGTGGTCGTAGAAAGTTTCTATGTAAGCTCGGTACTCAATGCAATACCGGCTACAGCCAATGCAGTAAATACTTTGTTGATTTCTGATGGTGCAATTACACAAAACAAATTGGCAACAGGAGTATCATCAACTGGTCCTGCTTTTTATGCATATACAACAGGTAGTCAAACTATTTCTAGTGGAGTATTGACCAAAGTATTATTAGATACAGAAAAATATGACACAAATAGTAATTTTGCATCCTCTACTTTTACACCAACTGTTGCTGGTTATTATCAAATAAATGGTTCTATCAGGTTTGATGGTGGGTCAGGGACAAGAGCAGTAATAGGCATTTATAAAAACGGATCTGCGTATTCTTTTTCTTCAGACTTATCTTACTCAATGTCACAGGTAACTATACTTGTTTCAACTTTAGTTTACATGAACGGCACTACCGATTACATTGATTTGTATGGTGCTTATACTAACGGAAGTACCTCAGCTATTGGTGTTGGTAGAGCGTATGATACTTACATGAACGGTTTCTTAGCGAGGGCTGCATAATGACACAAGCAATTCAAGTAGCTCAATACGGTTCATCAGGTGTTTCTCTTGGCTTCAAGAATAGGATTATTAACGGAGCCATGGTAATAGACCAGAGGAATGGTGGTGCAAGTGTTACATTACCAAGTGGCACCACAAGAACACTGGATAGGTGGACTTTATATTCCGCAGAATCATCAAAATATTCTTGCCAACAAAATGCTGGTTCTGTAACTCCTCCGGCAGGATTTGTTAATTACCTAGGAATAACTTCATTAGCTGCTACTACACCAGCCACAGAAGATGTTTATGTTGTTCGGCAATATATCGAGGGATTTAATATTGCTGATTTGGCATGGGGAACCGCAAATGCTAAAACTATTACCTTATCTTTTTGGGTTCGTTCTTCATTAACAGGAACTTTTGGTGGCGCATTAAAAAATGGTGCCGGTGATTACTCATACCCATTTACATACACAATATCTCAAGCAAATACTTGGGAATATAAAACTCTTACCGTACCTGGTTCAACAAGCGGAACTTGGTTAACAACTAATGGCCTTGGATTGTCTTTAGTATTTTCATTAGGATCAGGATCTTTTTATGCCGGTTCAGCCGGATCTTGGTCAAATAATTCTTATTTTACCGCAACAGGATCCACCAATGTTGTTGGCACGAATGGTGCTACATGGTATATTACTGGAGTCCAGGTGGAAGTAGGTTCTTTATCCACAACTTTTGAATATAGGGATTATGGAAATGAATTGAGAATGTGTCAGCGGTATTATGAGAGTGGTTCTGCTAACCCATCATGTTTTGCGGATCAGTTTGGAAATGCTGTTTGGGAAGGATTTTATAAAGTTGATAAACGGGCAGCAGGAACATTTACCTATAATGATGCAAACGGCAATACTGGAAAAATTGCAAGATGGTTTACTGGTTCATATTCTTCTAATGTTACTCCTTCTGGATTATCAGCTGATGGTACAAAAAGATTTTCTGGAAATATTACAGGTTTATCCGCAGGAACATTAGTAAAAGTTGGGTTTAACTGGTTTCAAGACTCGGAGATATAAAAATGTATGAATTAATTAAAAAATTTGACAATACAGAATACATTAAACGACAATCTGATGGAGCATCTATTTCAATCGAATCAACTAATCCTGATTATCAAAACTTTAAAAAGCAAATCAATACTGACGAAGCCACACTACAAGATGCTGATGGTGATACCATGACTGCCGCTGAAGCCAAAGCATATATAGCGACATTACCATAGAGAATAAATATGCCATTAACTAAAATACAAAATGCAATGGTGGGTAATAGTAGTAATATTGCTTTTACTCCTGCTGTTCCTATTATTGAGAACACACAGAATGTTACCAGTGCATATACAATTACAGCCAATAACTCGGCAATGTCGGTAGGTCCGGTTACATTATCGGCCAACGTAACTATTAATTCAGGAAGTAGGTGGGTAATCCTATGAGTTCATTAATCATCAAAGGTGATACATCAGGAGCAATTACATTATCTGCACCGAATGCTGCAGGTGATAGCACATATACTTTACCGGCAGTCAATGGTAGTGTGATGGTGAGTGGTAATATGCCAGCGTTTTTTGCTTATAAAAATGGTGTTCCTCAATCTATAACAAATGCCACTTTTACTAAAATAACATTTAATGCTTTTGATTATAATACTGCTGGATCTATGTTTTCTTCTTCCACATTTACACCTACTATTGCTGGTTATTATCAGATAAGCGCAGGAATATCCAATTTAGCCGGTAACACACCAACAAGAACCATTGTTTCAATTTTTAAAAACGGATCTGGTTATGCTGGTTTTGGAGATTATACAAATTCAAGTTCATATAGAACTTATGGATCAGTTTTAGTTTATTGTAATGGAACAACCGATTACATTGAATTGTATGCATATTTGGCGGGTTCAAGTTTATCTGTTGATTATGGTCAAAGCACAGGTGTTGGTTATAATACCTATATGTCTGGTGTTTTAGTGAGGGCCGCATAATGCCAGTAACGATTAATGCTTCAACTTCTAGTGGCGTAGTAATTACTCCTGATTACTCAGGTAATATTCAGTTACAGTATAATGGTGTGGCTGCACCAGCATTTAGTGCTCAAATGACCACAACAAGTGTTTCAAATACCACTTGGACAAAAGTTCTTTATGGTACTGAAAACTTTGATACTAACAACAATTTTACTTCTAGTAGATTTACACCAACAGTAGCTGGGTATTATCAGATAAATGCAAACCTAAGATATGCAGACTCAATAGCTGGTACAGTTGTGCAGATGGCTATATACAAAAATGGTAATCTGTATGCATATGTTTCAAACGGAGTGCAAAACGTTACCAGAGCGTTATGTGTATCAACTTTACTTTACTGTAATGGTTCAAGTGATTATGTTGAAATCTATACATATCAAAATTCAGGAAGTTCTGCAAACACCGATGCAGCAGACTATTACACATTCTCAGGATGTTTATTGCGTGGCGCTTAATTAAAAGGAAACAAAATGACTTTATATGAAAAAATTAAACAAATTTATCCAGAATTAACTTCTGATGATTTTGAACCGATGCGTGGTACAATTACACTTCAGAATGATTCAGATGGCCGTGGTGATTATATTCGGTCTTGGACTCATGCAACATTGGCTCAGCCAACAGAAGAGCAGTTAGCTGCTATTGAATAATGGCTATTACACTTAACGGTACTAACAACCAAATACTTGGAGTATCAGGACAGGTATTGCAGGTGGTCAGCACTATAAAAACCGATAGGTTTAGTCATACTGGTTCTGGTTATCAAGATGTTACGGGTTTGTCAGCTGTTATTACTCCAACGTCAGCATCAAGTAAAATATTAATTATGGCAAGTATTATGTATGCAACAACTAATACAACATATGGTACACTATGTGGACTAAGACTAAAAAGAAATTCTACACTTGTTGGAATAGGAGGAGATGATTTTAGTTCTGGTGTTGCATCTACTCCTGCACCAGACAACCAAAGTTCTTACGCAACAGTTCCAATTATGTTTTTGGATTCACCAGGTTCAACAAGTGCTTTAACTTATCAAGTTCAAATAGCACAACGTATTGGTGGTTCGGTAACTGTATATGTAAATGGACAAATGAGTGGAGGTAATATAGGGTCATCAACAATTACACTTATGGAAATATCAGCATGAACCATAACGCTATATACGCACTATATCCACAAGTCACTACTATCGATGATACAGCTGGTGCTTTCGATAAAGACGGCAACAAAGTTGAAATTAATTTAGATTTAGTCAATGCTTGGCAAGATCCAAACGAATACAAATACAATCGTAAATCTGAATACCCATCCATTGGTGACCAACTAGATGCTCTGTTTCATGCAGGTGTATTTCCTGAAGAAATGGCAGAGAAGATTCAGGCCGTTAAAAATAAATATCCAAAAAGTTAATTAGAAAAAAATGCCAATCTATCAAAGTTTCGTTGCAGGCTCAGGAATATCAGGTGCTACAGGACCTACGGGGCCAAATGGACCAAATGGACCTACGGGACCTAATGGACCAACAGGACCTACAGGACCAGCTGGTGCAACAGGTGTAACTGGTCCCACAGGACCAACAGGTGCTACTGGTTCTGCACCATGGGTTACAAGTGGTTCAGACATTTATTATAATAATGGAAATGTTGGAATTGGTACTAGTAGTCCTGCTGTTACATTAGATATGCTTGGAACTTATATTCAAGGCGGAAGTAGTAGAACAGACAGTGCAACTAAAGTTTCTAGTTATAGGGTTGTAAATTGTTTCAATGCAACAAATCCATTAAATATTATTGCTGGTTTGTCTACCACCAGTGTCAACCAAGTTTATATTGGTGGAAATGATACAAATTTTGCTGGAACTGCTGCAACCAATATTTTATTTTATACAGGAGCAAGCAGCAATACTGCAAACGGTACAGAGCGTATGCGTATTACCTCTGCTGGTAATGTTGGTATTGGTACTAGTAGTCCTGATAGACCATTAGTAGTTAGTTCTTCTTCTGATGCTATGACAATTCAGCAAACAGGTGGCGGAGTTGGTTTACAGATGTCCCAATCTTCTGTAAATGATGTTTTATTAAGAATGACTAATAACTCTGGTCATTATTGGGACATTCGTAATCAAGGTTCAGGAAGCCAATTTTTAATTGGTGGTTTTTTTGGTGATACTTTAAGACTTGGTACTACTGGCAACCTTCAATTCAACTCAGGTTACGGCTCGGTCGCTACTGCATACGGCTGTCGTGCATGGGTAAACTTTAATGGTTCTGGTACTATTTCAATTCGTGCTAGTGGTAATGTTTCTAGTATTTCAGATGCAGGAGAAATGTATTATGGTATAAGTTTTTCTTCTGCAATGCCTGATGCTAATTATGCATGGTTTGCAAATGGATCAAATGTTAATAACGATGTTGGTACAAATTATACGGGGTATAGCACCACATCTCCTGGCAATAACCAAACTACAGGATATTTGTTTATTAGAGGATTAAATATTTACAATGGTGGAGCAAATCAAAGTGGCGATCCTCCACTAGTTACAGTAGGCATTATTCGTTAAAAAGGATATATTATGGAAAAAAGAATTATTTACTCAACAGTTGAAGGCGGCGTAGTTATTGTTATTCCTGCTCCAGAGTGTTTGTTGGAACATACAATTGAAGAAATTGCTCTTAAAGATGTGCCGGCTGGTAGACCATTTAAGATTGTTGATATTTCTGATATTCCAACAGATAGAACTTTTCGTAATGCGTGGGAAGTTGATGAATCTATTTTAACAGATGGTGTTGGAGCTGAATCAAATGAATTTCCTGAGGTTACAAAATGATTACAATTAATATTAATAAAGCCAAAAACATTACCAAAGACCGTTTAAGAATCGAGAGAGCACCTTTACTACAAGCACAGGATGTAGCTTTTCAGAGAGCTTTAGAATCTAACTCAGACACCTCTGATATTGTGGCAGAGAAACAACGACTTAGGGATATTACTAAGTTGGTTGATGAAGCCACCACATTAGAAGAACTAAAAACAATTACTTGTTAAATAATTAATATCCTCATCACCTAAATACAGGATATCTATAATGTTGAGGACAACATGGCAACAGTTACCAATCGAGACCAATTTACAGACTACTGCCTACGCAAGCTTGGCTTTCCAGTCATAGAGATAAATGTCGATCCAGACCAAGTTCAGGATCGTGTTGATGATGCTCTACAATATTTTCAAGACTATCATTTTGATGGCCTACAAAAGACTTATTACATCCACGAAATTACACAACAAGATATTGATAACAAGTATCTTGATTTAAGTAATGTGACTGATAATGCCAACGCAGCTACACAAATTGTAGGTGTTACTCGTATATTCCCACTTAATGATTCACAAGCAAGTGTTGATATGTTTGACTTGCGGTATCAGTTAAGACTGAATGAGTTATATGACTTCACTTCAGCATCATACATCAACTACACCATGACAATGCAGCATCTTCGTATGCTTGAACAATTGTTTACTGGTGAAGTTCCAATTCGTTATCAACGCCACATGGAAAAATTGTTTATTGATTGGGCATGGGGAGACCAAGAAGCTCCGGTTGGCCAAATAGTTATTGTTGATTGTTATACTATTGTTAATCCAAATGTATACAGCCGAGTATGGAATGACCGTTGGTTAAAACGATATGCGACTGCTTTGATTAAACGCCAATGGGGTGAAAATCTTAAAAAGTTTGGTGGTATACAATTACCAGGTGGTGTTGTTCTAAATGGTGATAAAATCTTTGAAGAGGCTATGCAAGAAATTGATGACCTTGAAAAAGATATGGAGAACAATTACGGTGGCGTTTTAGAATTCTTTATGAATTAATTATGCCAACCAGCCAATATTTCAACAACTACAATTCTCGATTCCAAGAGCAACGGCTCGTGGAAGACCTTATCGTTGAATCCATAAAGATTATGGGTTTTGACGGAATGTATCTTCCGAATGACAATGATGCGGCTCGTGACCTTTTGTATGGTGAAGATCCAGTTAAAAAATTTCAATCGGCATTTCCTGTCGAGTTCTATCTATCTGAAGCACTCAACTATACTGGCGAAAAAGAATTCTTTTCTAAGTTTGGTCTTGAAATTAAAAACCATACTAAAGTTCTTATTACTAAAAGGTCTTTTTCACAACGAGTACCACAAAATACATTTCAGAATCCAAGAGAAGGTGATTTAATTTGGATTCCATTTTTAAATGGTACAGGTGAATTGTATGAGATTACCTTTACTGACCAAGACCGAGATTTCTATATGCTTGGTCGACCAGCACCATACTTCTATGAATTACATTTAGAGAAGTTCAAATTCTCCAGTGAACTTATTGCTACTGGTGTTAGAGATATTGACGATGCGGCCACACAGGCAACATATACTATCGAACTCAATCTTGGTGCTGGCACAGGCAATTACCAGTTTGGTGAAATTGTATATCAATCAACTGCCAATACACAGGCCAATGCAACTGCCGTGGCCATTGTTCAATCATGGGTTCGTGGTGCCAACACCTCTACAGCCAATACATTAACTGTTTCTAATATTGCTGGTGAGTTTATTGAAGGTTCTATTAAGATTACTGGTGCCACAAGTAATGCACAATATGTATTATCTTCATACGATCCATTAAGTGATAATGTAGAAGATGATACTTATGATAATTACATCATTGAGCAAAATGCAAATTCAATTGTCAACTTTGCTGAAACAAATCCTTTTGGTAGTATCTAATGGCTAATATATTTTACAATCGTGCATTAAGAAAATATGTGATAGGTTTTGGTAACTTATTCAATGATATTACTTTGGTGCGATATAATCCAGATTACTCTGAAGCACAGCGTATGATTGTGCCAATTGTGTATGCACCAAAAGAAGATTATGTAACTCGTATAGAAACTGACCCACACTTAGATAAGAAAACGCAGATTACATTACCAAGAATGTCTTTTGAATTACTTGGTTTTAATTATGATTCTTCTCGTAAACAAAATACCAATGTTAAGAATTTTGCACAGACGGCCACAGGATTAGTTTCACAATACAATCCGGTGCCATATAACTTTGATTTCAATTTATATCTATATGTAAGAAACATTGAAGATGGTACACAAATCATTGAACACATTCTTTCTTACTTTACACCAGACTATACAATGAAACTCAATATGATACCTGAGATGGGTATTGTTAAAGAGGTACCTGTGATTCTTAATTCAACATCACAAGATATTGACTATGAAGGTAATTTTGAGCGTGATACTCGTGTTATCATTTGGACACTAACCTTTACTGTTAAAGGTTACATTTATGGTAAAATATCTGATGCAGGTGGACCAATTACACATTCAATTACATCCATCTATAATCAAATCACCGAAGATGATGTAATACAATTCACAATGAATCCTAATTCAGGTGTAGGAACATATCAGATTGGTGAAACAGTATATCAAGGTTTCTCTGCACCATTGGCAATTGCATCAGGTAAAGTAGTTTCATTTAATAATAACTTGTTACAATTAAAAAATATTAACGGCAATTTTGTTTCTAATTTGCCTATTCAAGCAACCAGTTCAAGTACCAATTATATATTTACATCATTCTCTCCTGTTCCACAAAAACTGGTTCAGATAGATACCACACCAATGCCAACAGATGCAAATGTAAATACACCTTACATTATAACAACAGAAATATCAGAGGCACCATTTATTGAAGAAGGATTATTATTGCCAGAGAATTTTGCTGGTGATGCATTAGAACAATTAGGCAGAGATGACCTACATATAGAACAAGAGAACCCAACAGATTTACAGTAAAGGTAATTAAAATGTCCCGCACATTACAATTTAGACGATACAACTCTGCAACCATAGCCAATACAACAGGTGCTAATGGTGAATTAATTATCAACTCAACAAATCAAACAATAACGGTGCATGATGGTGTAACACCTGGTGGGTATGCAACATTAAATTCTGTAACAGATAATAACATTGACCAATTTGCTCGCAATACGGCTAATACTGCTACAAGTGATATTACAATTATTCAAGGTGTTAACACGACACAAAATTCAAGTATTAGTATTCTTCAAGGTGTTAATACAACACAAAACACCAATATTACATCAGCAACTAGTTTAGCACAAGCTGCTTATAACAATTCAAATACAAAATTTAGTTCTTCTGGTGGAACAGTTACAGGTAATGTTACAATCTCTAATAATCTTAGTGTTACAAACAATACATTTATATCAAATACCGTTGAGGCAAACAACGCTATTTTTGATGGCACACTACTAACAGGCCTTGCCGCTAGAAGTTCTGTTACATTGCCACATTTGGTGGCACAGTTTGCAAGTAACTCTGCAACATACATTCAAACAAATTCACAAAATATTAATCCAGCGGGTTCTGCCGACTATGTTGTTACTGCTGATAACGGTACCGATACTGATTTTTATCTTGATTTAGGTTTACACAACTCACAATCTTACGATAAAATTTTGGCACCATATGATGGATATTTGTATGTGCAAGGCAGTACCATTGGCCAAGCAGGCGGCAACTTAATTATTGGTACGACATCCAGTTATGCTGGTTTAGAAACCAAGTTTGTTGCTGGTGGTTACGAAGCAAACAATGTTGTAATGAAACTTGGTACTTATGGTGCCAATGTTGTTGGTGATTTAATTGTTACTGGTGAAATCTACCTGAACAACGGTATTGAAAATGCTTTAACCTTTGACCAATTTGGTATCAGAGCCAATACTCAAATGACCTTGGGTGCTGAAAATTTTGCAACGGGCAACAACTCAACCATATTGTTTGATAAGAATGGTAGCGGTATCGTATTCAGATTAGAAAATACTACTCCTGTATCTAAGAATTGGGGATTCTATCAAAACAATTTATTGTTTCCAAACAGCACAACACAAACCGGTGCAGCGATTTCAATTGTTGAACTGAAAGCATTAGTAGCCAACTGTGCAACATATGCTGCCTTTCAGTCTGCAATAGCAGCACTATAAACAAACACTATATAATTATATGAATGACTTGAATAAAACTTTAGCAGATGTGTTTGACATTGCACCAATACCAGAAGATAAAAAAGAAAAACTTCCTACGGTATCGGTCAAGTATAATGAACCTGATTTAAAACAGGACCTCACAGACGCCTATCAACAATCAAAAGAAAATCTACAAGGTATTATTGACCAAGGCCAAGAAGCCATGGAAGAAATACTCAATATTGCCAAAGCAGGCCAACATCCACGAGCATTTGAAGTCTATGGTACTCTACTGAAAAACATGGTAGATGCCAATAAAGAACTTTTAAATATACAGAAACAGATGCGTGATATGGATGAAGAAAAGAAAAAGAATGCTGGTACCAATATTGATAAAGCTATCTTTGTAGGTTCTACTGCTGAACTTAATAAACTTCTCAAAGGAAAAGAATGAAACTTTGGGTGAATGTTTGTTTTTATTATGTAGAAGAACGGTTAGAGCAGTTTAAAGAAGTAATAAAAACATTATCTGATATACCAAATATCAAACTTATTATTAACAGCAATGTTAATTTTGATTCTAATTTGCCCATTCATGTGGCAGAACTAAATGACCCATATCATCATACATGGGAACACAAGAAGTATATGTCAGAATTCTTAGAATCAGACTATACACACTTTGCCTATCTTGAAGGTAATATTCGTGTTGAAAGAAAAACATTTGATTATTGGATAAAAACACGAGAACTCTTTCAACGCAATAATCTCAATTTTATACCTGCCACTCATCGTGTTCAAGTGAATGAAGGTCAAGTGTATTCTTTAGATTGCACACACTATCAACAACATCGGCCAACAATTACAGTAGAAGAACAGAAATTTATTTCTTTATCTGAACCATATCAAGGTATGTTTATTATGGATAAAGAACTGGTCAAAGAACATATTGAATCAGATTATTATAAGTTTGGCCAAAAAGGATCATGGGGTATTCGTGAGTCAGCCAATTTAGGCAATATGTTTGTCAATATACCTGTAGGATTTGGCCATAGGTATATGTTACCACTAAATAATTTCTCCGACACATGGGTTACACACTTTGGTACCAACTATCACGGTGATAAAAATTCACCTCACGCCAAGATAAAAATAGAAGATTTATTTCGATGAACCAAAAAGATTCTTACCGTGATAACCCCCTACTCAAAAAGGTAGGTGTTGACCACCAATATACCAAAGAACAGATTGAAGAATATGTAAAGTGTTCTAAGGATCCTGTTTACTTCTGCAAGAACTACATTAAGATTGTGAACGTGGATGAAGGCCTTATCAATTTTAATATGTGGCCTTTTCAAGAAGAAATGTTAAATCTTTTTAAAGATAATCGTTTCGTCATCACCAAATGTCCTCGTCAGGTTGGTAAAACTACCACAACAGTTGGTTACCTTCTTTGGGCAACTATCTTCACCGATTCTCAGAATGTGGCAGTTCTGGCAAACAAAGGTTCTTTGGCTCGTGATATTCTAGCCAAGTATCAACTGGCATATGAGAATTTACCACAATGGCTCCAACAAGGTGTGGTGACATGGAACAAGGGTAATGTAGAACTAGAGAACGGGTCTAAGGTTATTGCGGCCTCCACCAGTTCTTCAGCAATCCGAGGCGGTTCGTTTAACATTGTATTCTTAGACGAATTCGCTTTCGTCCCAAACAATATTGCCAATGAGTTCTTTAACTCAGTCTATCCTGTAATCTCATCTGGTAAGTCCTCAAAGATTATCATTGTTTCCACACCAAATGGTATGAATCTATTCTATAAACTATGGATGGATTCTTTAGAGAAACGAAACAATTACAAAAATTTTGAGATTCATTGGTCTCATGTACCAGGTCGTGATGATGCGTGGAAAGAAGAAACTATTCGAAACACCTCAGAACGGCAGTTTGCACAAGAGTTTGAAACTGAATTCTTAGGTTCGTCTAATACTCTTATCTCTGGTTATAAACTACAACAATTGAGGTACATGAACCCAATTGTAGAACACGATAAGATGAAAATCTATGAACATCCTATCAAAGAAGGTGTCAATGGTTCTCTAACCGACCACATTTATTGTATTTCGGTTGATGTATCGGAAGGTAAAAACTTAGACTCCTCGGCTTTCTCTGTGATAGATATATCAACCACACCATATAAACAGGTTGCCACCTATTCAAGTTCATCCATTTCACCCATATTGTTTCCAACGGTGATTGTTAATGCAGCTCGTTTATACAATGATGCTTACGTTTTGGTAGAAATAAACAATAATCCACAGGTGGCAGACTTCATACATTCAGATTTAGAGTATGAGAACCTATTGAAAATCTTTACTGGTAATAAGAAACCACAACAACTGTCTGCTGGATTTGCTCGTGGTGTGCAGATGGGTCTAAAGATGTCACCTCAGGTGAAGGCTGTAGGTTGTTCTAACCTTAAAACATTAATAGAAGGTGATAAGTTACTAATCAATGACTTTGATACCTATTCAGAGTTAACCACATTTGAGCAATATAAGACATCATTTGCGGCCGCAGAAGGTGCCAATGATGATATGGCAATGACTTTAGTGATTTTTGCATGGGCAACCACACAGAAATACTTTAGAGAAATAGTAAATCATGATTTAAGAAAGCAGATTCAGTTGGAAAACATGAATCAATTGGATGAAGAAGTTCTACCTGCACCTATTATAGAAGATGGTCTAAAGACCGATTTCATGGTGGAAGGTGGTGATGTATGGGAAGTGGCAGACGGTGGCGATACTTATGCGGCCTACACTAGAGATTTCTTTAGGAGTATGTAAATCCGATGTTTGATAAATATCAGTATGGTATTTTAACTGCCAAGAACACATAATAATTCAAGGAGAATAAAATGGCGTTTCAAATCTCTCCAGGCGTAAATGTTTCCGAAGTTGACTTAACAACAGTCGTTCCTTCGGTTCTAACTACGGCCGGTGCTTATGCTGGAAACTTTTCGTGGGGTCCAGCACGACAAGTAATTCTGGTTGACAACGAAATCACACTAACCAATTACTTTGGTAAACCAGATTCAAACTCAGCAATTTCGTTTTTTACATCTGCTTCTTTCTTAGCCTATGGTAACAACCTAAGTGTTGTTCGTGCTGTCGATGCTAACTCAAATAATGCAGCTGCAAACACAGCATTTCAAATTCCTAATTCAGACGAATTTGAATATCTTTATTTAAACACAGACAACAATAATTTCTTTGGTGCATTTATGGCCAAATATCCAGGCGTTCTTGGTAACTCGTTATCGGTAGCTGTTTGTGCCAATACAAGTTTGTTTAGTAGCTGGTCTTATAGTTCTTACTTTACTTCTGCTCCTGGTACTTCAGATTATGCATCTGCTGTTGGTGGTTCAAATGATGAAATGCACGTTGTTGTAATTGATGCAGGTGGATTATTTACTGGCCAACAAGGTACAGTATTGGAAGTTTATCCATTCTTATCTAAAGCTTCTGATGCAAGTATTAATGGAGTATCAAACTTTTATAAACAAGTTATTTTTGATAACTCACAATACATCTATGCTACCGATCCAGTAAACTATGCAACAACAAGTTCTACTTGGGATAATCCAGCAGCTAATACAAACTTCACGACACTAACAACCAATCCAACAATCACATTAGCAGGTGGTTCAGAATTCACACCAACAAATGGTGATATTCAAACTGCTTATGATTTATTTGCAAATAAAGAAACAATTGATATTTCATTGGTGTTAACTGGTAATGCAAACACAACAGTTCAACAATATGTTATTGATAATATTGTTAACTCTCGTAAAGACTGTGTAGCATTTATTTCGCCTCCAAGAACATCAGTTGATGGTATTAATACTACACCAACAGCTGGTATTCAATCTTGGTTATCAAGTTTGGCTCGCTCTAGTTCATATGTTGTAGCTGATTCTGGTTACAAATATATGTATGACAAGTATAACAATGTCTATCGTTACATTCCATTAAACGGTGATGTGGCCGGTCTGTGTGTTAATACTGATACAGTTCGTGATCCATGGTTCTCACCTGCTGGTTTCAACCGTGGTCAAATCAAAAATGCTATTAAGTTGGCATGGAATCCAAATAAGACACAACGAGATGTATTGTATGCCGCAGGTGTAAATCCTGTTGTATCTTTCCCTGGTCAAGGTATTGTTCTGTTTGGTGATAAGACACTACAAAACAAGCCATCTGCATTTGACCGTATCAATGTTCGTAGATTGTTTATTGTTCTTGAAAAGGCAATTTCTCAGGCGGCTCAGTTCTCATTGTTTGAATTCAATGACGAATTTACTCGTGCTCAGTTCGTAGCATTGGTAACTCCGTTCCTACGAGATGTTCAAGGTCGCCGTGGTATCTATGACTTCCGTGTTGTTTGTGACACTACAAATAATACACCACAAATCATTGATACTAACCAGTTTGTTGGTGACATCTACATCAAGCCTGCTCGTTCTATCAACTTCATCCAATTGAACTTTGTTGCAGTTGGAACTGGTGTTGACTTCACAACAATCGTTGGTGCAGCTTAATAAATAACCACGATATAGGAGAAAACAAATGGCATTCAATGTAGCAGAATTTAGAGCAAATATGATTGGTGACGGTGCCCGTCCAAATCTATTTCAGGTCTCTTTAACATTCCCAACAGTTGCAACCAACGGCTCAGCCGCTGCACAGAAAACAACATTCATGGCAAAATCAGCACAGTTACCCGGTTCTACCGTAGGTACTGTGCCTGTGTTTTATTTTGGCCGTGAACTGAAGTTTGCTGGTAATCGTACCTTCACAGACTGGACATTACAGATTATCAATGATGAGGACTTTGTAGTTCGTAACTCTCTTGAATCATGGATGAATGCAATCAACAGTCATACTACCAATGTTCGTAACGGTTCAGCTGTTAACCCATCAGGTTATACAGTTGATGCAGTAGTTACACAATATGGTAAATCTGGTAACGAATTGAAATCTTATAAGTTTGTAGGTGTGTTCCCACTTGATGTAGCACCAATTGATTTAGATTGGGGTTCAAATGATGTGATTGAAGAATATTCAGCCACATTTGCCTTCCAATATTGGGAATCAAATACAACTACCTAATATGTTTTTGTTTGAGGGACTTCGGTCCCTCATTTATGTTTAATTGAATTGGAAATTATAAAATATGGCAGCTACTAATAAATTCTCTCTCTTTGGTTTTGAGATTTCTCGCAGAAAAAGCGAGGAAGAGCAACTCGCACAACCATCTATTACGCCACCAAATAATGAAGATGGCGCATTAACCATTTCCTCGGCCGCATACTATGGCACATATGTTGACTTAGACGGCACAGCAAAAAATGAAGTAGAACTTATCTCTCGTTATCGTGAGATGGCCATGCAACCAGAGATTGAATCAGCTATTGATGATATTATGAATGAAGCCATCGTGCAAGATGATGATGGTAAAATTATTGAGATTGTGTTGGACGATTTAGACCAACCAGAGAAAATTAAAAAAGCAATCAAAGATGAGTTTCATACCATTCTTCGTTTGTTTAACTATAAACATATGGCACAAGATATTTTCCGCCGTTATTATATTGACGGCAGATTATATTATAATGTGATTATAGATAAACAAGATCCAATTGCTGGTATTAAAGAACTTCGTTATATTGATCCACGCAAACTTCGTAAAGTTCGTGAGATTAAAAAGAAGAAAGATGAAAGAACAGGTGCAGAGATTGTAGATGTATTCAATGAATATTATATCTACAACGATAAAGTGGTAACTGGTTCTTCTTCTAATTATGGACCAGTTGGTGTTCGTATTACAACCGATTCGATTCTCTCTGTTGTATCTGGTTTGATGGATTCTCGCCGTGCTGTAGTGTTATCGTATCTACACAAGGCAATTAAACCACTCAATCAATTACGAATGATTGAAGATGCCACAGTTATCTATCGTATCTCACGAGCACCTGAACGCCGTATTTTTTACATTGACGTAGGTAATTTGCCTAAGTTAAAAGCCGAACAATATCTTCGTGATATTATGGTCAAGTATAAAAACAAGTTGGTCTATGATGCACAGACAGGTGAAGTCCGTGATGACCGTAAATTCTTGTCAATGATGGAAGATTTTTGGTTACCACGCCGTGAAGGTGGTAAAGGCACAGAGATTACTACATTACCTGGTGGTCAAAACTTAGGTGAGTTAGAAGATGTTAAATACTTTCAAAAGAAATTATATAACTCATTAAGTGTACCTATTTCTCGTTTAGAACCTAATCAAGGTTTCTCTATTGGTCGTGTTGCAGAAGTTACACGAGATGAATTAAAGTTTGCAAAGTTTGTTGACCGTTTGCGTAACAAGTTTTCTGATATCTTTAATCAGGCACTCCGTGTGCAATGTGTATTAAAAGGTATATGTACCGCTGATGAGTGGGACCAGTTTAAAGAACACATCTATTATGACTTCATTAAAGACAATAACTTTAGTGAACTTAAAGATGCTGAGTTGATGAGAGAAAGATTATCTCTTTTGTCAGCCGTAGACCCATATACTGGTCGTTACTTCTCACAAGCATGGATTCAACGTAATGTATTGCGTTTGACAGATGACCAGATTAAAGAAATGCAAAGTGAGATTGATGAAGAAAAAGAAATGGGTCTTGGATTGCCGGTTGGTGTTACAAATGATGTGGCACAAGCACAGATGGTAGGTGATGTTCAGGCAGACCAACAAGCCGCTTTGGCAACACATCAATCTGAATTACAGCAAGCTCAAGATATGGGTGCGCAACAAGAACAGAAGTCAGTAGGAACATTTGTTAAATTGAAACAGATATTATAAATATTTAAATTGGAGATAAAATGGCAGATACAAGACAAATTATAGACTACGCAGCACAAGATAATGCTAAAGAAATGCGTGATGCATTATATGCTGATATTCATGACCGTGTAATGGGTCATATCGATATGAAGAAGCAAGAGATTGCGATGAATCTAATTAAACAACCAGAAGAAGTAGAACAGGAAACACCAGTTGAAAACACTTAAAGAACTCCGCTCTTTGAACGAAAAGGAAGACCATGGTGCACCTATGGATCCTCCTGCTGTTTTGATTATGAAACGTAAATCAATTCGTCAATTTCCAAATAATCAGAGAGTGGCACTTTACTATGTGGATAAGATTAATAAATATGTAACCGTTCCATATACGGCCATGCAATGGTCCTCAACGGGTAGCATGGACGAAGAAACAGAAAATTAACTAGGACAAAAAAATGGCAACATCAAATAGCACACAAATTTTAGTTGACACAACAAAACGCACCGTTATTAAACGGGTTGGTATTTTTGATACCGCTGGCGGAAATGAAGCTCTAACAGTTGTTATTGATCCACGAGCTTTGTCTGGTGCTTTGAATGCCAACAATTTACCATATCAGGCAGGTAACACAACTGCTCCTGGTTTTGCTAATTCAGCATTTACAATTTCTCGTGTTCTCTATAATGTTGATGCAGAAGTTGGCCATCTACAATTAAAATGGCAAGGTACTACAAGTGATGCCACAATTTATGCTTTAGGTGTTGGTGCTGGTGATACAAATCCACAATATCAATTACCTGCAATACCAAACAATGCTGTGGGTCCTACAGGTAACGTAACAATTACGACCGTTGGTACAACCGCTAATGCATCTTATACATTAATTATTGAGTTGCATAAAGACAATCGATTCTATAGTTCTGGTCAGTTTACTGATCCTGCTGCATTTAACTATCCTCCTTATGGTGTAACACCGTAATGAAAGATTTTGTTTCTAAACTATTACAGGATAAAATAGTTGAAGCAAAAGAGGTTTTGAATCAACGCATACAAGACTTGGTTAATGAAAGATTAAACCAAGTTAAGTTGTGTATTGCAGCTGAGATGTTTCCTGATGTTGAGTTTGAAGAAGAACTAGCAGAAGGCAACATACAAAGAATGGGTAGAACACAACTTATTCGTGTAAGATTCCGTAAAGGAAAGATACAACGGAGAGTTAAGAAGTCGGCAGTACCAGGTTTTACAATTCGTGGTGGTAAGTTAACAAGAATGTCACCACAAGAACGTAGGCGCCGTAAGATGGCAGCCAGACGTTCCAAGTTTAAACGAAGAGGTAAGATGAGGCAGGCGCTCAGAAAACGGCAAATGTCTTTAAGAAAACGAAAGGCAATGGGACTATAATGAAGTTAATTACAGAAGTCACCGAAACACTACAATATCTTGCTGAAGATAAAGACGGCAAGAGAAATCTTTACATTGAAGGTCCATTTCTCCAAGCAGAAGTGGTAAACCGTAATGGCCGTAAATATCTCAAAGAGACCATGGCCAAAGAAGTGCAAAGATATACAGAACAATATATTAATAAAAATCGTGCCTTTGGTGAGCTGGGTCATCCAGACACCCCATCTATCAATCTTGACAGAGTTTCACACATGGTTGTGGGTCTCCGCCAAGAAGGTAATGATTGGATAGGCAAAGCAAAAATTCTTGACACCCCTATGGGAAACATTGTTAAGAGTCTTATCGAAGGTGGTGCACAGATTGGTGTGTCCTCCCGTGGTATGGGTTCTCTTAAAAATGTTAATGGTGTAAACATTGTTCAAGATGATTTTCATCTAGCCACAGCGGCGGATATTGTAGCAGACCCCTCTGCTCCAAATGCTTTCGTTCAAGGTATCATGGAAGGCAAAGAATGGGTGTTGGTCAACGGTGTATGGACAGAACAACAATACTCTGAAGCCAAGCAGCAAATCAAGCGTGCTTCGCAACAGGAAATTGAAGAAGTAAGTCTACGCATTTGGGAATCACTCGTCAAAAAACTTTAAATATAAATATCCAATATAAATCAAGGAGATTTTCAAAATGGGAAAATTTAATCTGTCCGAAGCCGCTAAAGACATTCTTTCGGGTAATGTTTCTGGTAAACAAAGTGGCCAAGATAAACCAGCCAAATTATCTGGCGATGTAGCCTATGGCACCGGTGAAGAAGATGTTGGTCACACACCACTCAAAACCACCGATGCAAATCCTGACTACACAAAAGGCACACCAACAGCAACTGCTCCTGGTGCAAAACCACCTGTTGGTTCCGAGCCAATGAAGAAACTCAAAGGTCAACCACAAGAATCTGACGGTGTTGCAATTGAGCAACCTGAAGGCAAGACTGGCAAAAACCAAATGCCTTTAAACAAAGGTTCTGTAGGTGTTCAACAATACGAAGAAACCGAATCTGACGAAGAAGTAGTCGCCGAAGAAAAAGACGAAGGTCACGAAGATGAAAAAGAAGATAAGGCAATGATGAAAAAAATGAAGATGAAAGAAAAAATGAAAGAAGATATGGACGCTCTGTTCACAGGCGAAAATCTCTCTGAAGAATTTGTTCAGAAAGCATCTACCATTTTTGAAGCTGCCGTTATCGCTCGTGCTGAAGAAGTTATTGCTGAAGCCGAAGCTGAATTGATGGATCAGTTTGAAGCTGCCATCGAAGAAGTTAAAGAAGATTTGGCTGCTAAAGTTGATGACTATCTCAACTACATGGTTGAAGAATGGGTCAAAGACAACGAAATCGCCATCGAAAAAGGTCTCCGTGCCGAAATCGTTGAAGATTTTATTACAGGATTAAAAGGTTTGTTTGAAGAGCATTACATTGACATTCCTACCGACAAGGTAGATGTTGTTGAAGAACTCACTTCTAAAGTTGAAGAACTTGAAGAAGCTTACAACGAACAAATCAAAT
>Ga0315904_10003396_pt1 | contig 23410 bp, 22 predicted proteins | sample LakEriMetagenome_6_FD_203529 | JGI IMG/M metagenome (GOLD analysis project Ga0315904, IMG submission 203529) | Freshwater fungal communities from buoy surface, Lake Erie, Ohio, United States - Buoy 12 MA120 | ecosystem: Environmental > Aquatic > Freshwater > Lake | place: USA: Lake Erie, Ohio... | reverse complement strand
CTCCACCTACCCATTCGGTTCCCTCCAATATTTTGATTCTGTCAAGCGTAATTATTTTTTTTGGTAACAATATTCCTCTTTCTAATTCTTTTTTTGCTCCTTCATTTACAAATTCAGGAATAACGTTTGAATTCAAAAACATTAATTTTGTATTTCTTCTCCAGTTTTCCGAAACTTTCCTACGATTATCTTTACTGTCAACATCTTTTGTTGTTCTGAGAATAAGACCAGATATCCAATCTAAAAATTCCTCATTCAAACCTAGATTTAGAATATCAGCTTCATAAAAATCACTTGAAAGAAAAGCTTCACTCACCTTGTTAGCTTTTGATTGGGTAAATCTTATGAGCTTTGGAGAACCAGATTTTGTATTTTCAAGATATTCCCAGATACTTGGAACGCTATCACCGTCGTCACCGATAAGTATCTTATTGAATATAAATGGAAATCTATCCATCTCAATCATTTTGACCTTCTTCAGAAATTCTTTAAATCTATCTTTATCAGGAGATATTGCGGATTGCATATTAAAAACACTAACTGTTTCATTTTTATTTAACCAATTATCTCCCCATCCAGGTGGAACAGAAAGGGAATTTGATTTTGAATTTGTGTTCCAAACTGCAGTCCAATTATCACCAAAAGTATCAACTAGTTGATTCATATCACCGTCACCACTCATTATAATACAGTTTTCTCCATTTCTATTAAAATAATCGGACCAATACATTAGGAGATCATCACCCTCCGCACCTTCTACCTTTGAAAAAATAAATCCCATTTTTTCGAGATGAGAACCAAACGAAGATAAAAGCTCAAAAAATATTGTCCAGTCTGTATTTTCGTCTCTTACTCTTCCAGATTTATATCCACCATTTTCAATTTCTACGTCTTTTCTCCAACTTCTGCTATCACAGGTAAAAACTACTCTTCCCCCTACTGGAAGCATTTTTAATAGGGCACATAGATCAGTTGAAACCTTTCTTATAAAGGCAGCTTGTTCTCCCTTATTTTTCAATGCTCTTCCCGGATCTGCGCCATATCCTGCGAAGACCCCGAATGTTTTATGGAAATGATGATTACCATCGATGCAAACGTTTATCATAATATATTTTTAAGTATTTTAAGAGAATCCAATATTTCAATTATATCGAAATTTGGATTATCTATTCTATGATCAAAATCAATAAAGTTTTCAAAATCTTTCTCGTCAGCAATTAATCTTCTTTCGGAACTATCTGCATCACCTCTTTTTAAAAGTCTCTTCTCCCTTGTATCATAATCTATATCTATATAAATTATAAAAGATTCTTCCCTATCTATAGGATCCAATCTTTTTATTCCAGTTGGTGTCATTATGAAAAGATCCGATTCATTAAATTCCTTAATTGTCGTTCCATAAATCCATCCATTAAAAATAACCCACTCGTAAAGAAGATTCTTTGAAATAAAGTTTTCTTGCATGAAATCCATGGAAATGAAATAGTAATCAACACCATCTATTTCATCCTTTCTCTTAGGTCTGGTAGTATGTGAAATACAATATTTAAAACCTATATTTTCAAGCTTCTTTCTAGCGTGGTCCTTACCCGAAGCAGCCTTTCCTACGAGTATAATTCTTTTTTTGTTCATTAATCCACGAGTTTTTGTATTTGAAAAAATAAGGAAAGCAATGAAACCATAGGGTCAATCACTTGGGTTCTCTGAGCCTGGTGCTCTGCAACCAGAACTATAACAGCTGGTATTATTTTTGCACTTCCAGGTTTATTTTTTATTATCCAATCAATAAACTCATCACCAAGAGCGGACATAACATCATCAACTTTCCCCTGATACCCACCAACTATCTCCTGGTAATTCTTTATGGGATCCTTCGACGAAAATATTATGTTATACAAATCCTCGTAAGACCATCCAAACTCCTTTACTCTTTTTTGATCTATATTTTTTACCCCTTCTATCATCCAAGACTGGATCTTATTAAGGGCTGATCTAAAATCAGGATAATAACTTTTTTCAAATTCAATCATTGCATCATCATCCATGGTAATTCCAATTTTTCCTAAAATTAAAGTAACTCTAGATCTCCATTCCCCCCTTAATTCATTTTCCTCTTCACTATTTATTGGATTAAAATCTATTACTTCAAATCTACTTTGAATCGCGTCAGGAACCTTATTGATGTAATTACAGGTTGCTATAAACCTAGTATTTCCTGCAAATTTCTCTACAGTTCCTCTTAGAGCTTTATAGAACTGGTCTGATGCTCCATCAAACTCATCTAGCACAACAACCTTTTTTGAAGATTTACCATCTAAAACGGATATAGTCGAGCAAAAGTCCGTTATTTTTGTTCTTATTGTTTCAACAGAACTTTCGTCAGAAACATTTATGAATAAATTAGGAAAGGGTGCCATTAATATCTTAGCAAGGGTTGTTTTACCACAGCCTGGGGAACCAGAAAGTAAAATATTCTGTCCAAGGCCATTCTCAAAAACTTTAGATATCCTCGATGGAAGTATCATATGTCTTAGCTCCCTGGGTCTAAGCTTTTCTGTCAATAATTGATCTATCATATTTTTAAATTATAATTTGTTTGTGAAATCATCAGGAAGATCCTTATCTTCCCTTATATCAATAAATCTTGGAAGAAATAATGATCTATTACCGTGCTTGTCTTCTATAGTAACATTATATTGAACTGCTGCTATTTTTCCTATTAAATCATCAGGGAATTTACTTAGTGTTTTTAGATCATCGTCCGTAAATCCTGATCCAATCTTAACTTTCATCTTCCCCGATAAATCCTCACAAAAGAATCCACCGATATATCCCTCTCTCTTACCCTCGCCAGGGTACCATCCTGTTATTTTTAAATCACAGTCATTTACTTCCTTAAATTTTATCCAAGATTTCGATCTTTTACATTCGTAAATTGAATTATTTTTACATATAACACCTTCACCTCCAATATCAACTATTCTTTTATAAATGGAAGCTATATGAGAGACATCGTCAAGTTCCCACATATTAGCAAGAACAACCTGACTATTTTTAGGAAGATTTGACAAGACTGATTCAAGGGTTTTCCTACGGGTAATATAGTCTAAAACTCCATATCCCATGGAAAGTGTTGATTCCTCCTCAAGGTCGAAAACGTTAAATAACATATTTTCATCAATATTAGTAGATGCAGTTCCTTTAAGAATCTGATTGACTTTTCCACTCACTGATTTTCTATTAAGATCGGTTAATTCACCATCAAAAAACCAATTACCACTAATACCTCTTCCTGAATTAATCATAGAATATTTCAAGGCGAAGGTTATTCTAGATAGACAAGTTGAATCCAATTCATTAAAAGCCCTCGTAAAATATGATATTTCACCGTTTCTGTAAACTGCTATAACCCTAACACCATCATATTTCTCCTCGCAATATATTTTTTCCCAATTTTCTATATCACTCTGATCATCCGTTGCTAACATCAGTGATGGATCCGGTATTAATTCCTTTCCCATCGATTTGTTTATAAGCTTAGCACCAATACCTATATTCATTCTTTTAGTTAATATTTTCATAAGTATTGATCTCAGTGAAATATCCTCGACTTCATCATCCGATAATCTGCTTGAAATTAAGTTAGAAGCTCTTGATCTCAAATAGTCATTAGCGGCTGGAGCTATTTTAAGCTCCTCTACGAGAGTTTCAAAATCTTCCCATATGTTAGGATTAGGATCTGCAATATTGCTATTAAAATTTAACTTATGAAGCTTTGTAGTTATAAAGGGATTGAAGCAAACGTCCATAATATAGGAAAGTTTTGGATTCATATTACTTCTTATTAAATCCTGTTTTGTTTTTTGAGATCCATTCCCGACGAGGGATTCCATCCGTTTAAATAATTTTAATTCATCAACCATAATTTTATTTTTTGCAAATATAAAAAAAAATATCGAAGGTAAAAAAAATTATAAAAAAAATGCACCCAAATGGTGCATTTTTTAAAGAGTCAACTGAGGTGCTTCTTCACCTTCACCTTCTGGTGGGGTTTCTCCTCCTTCAGGTTTTGATTTTTTTGCCTCCTTTTCCTCATCTTCCTTGTATTGTTTATTCATTTTGATTTGTTCGGGAGACATACCAAGATATCTCTGAATGAGAAAATCGTTATCGAAATATGAAACTTCCTCCTCCCCTATTTTTACTTTTAATTCGCTAAGTCCCTGTATAAATTCACTTTTTTTCTTAAGGTTGGTCATTTCAACCTGATCTTGAAATTCAAGATCCCTATTATAAACTAATCCAACATTAGCCTTAAAGTTTCTATCCCTAGAGAGTTCTGGAAAATCTAAGCACATTTGTATATAAAGCGGTTTTACTAATATTTCTTGAAATATTGATCTTATTCTAGTAAGGAATTTTTCAAATCTAATTTCATCTCTAGCTAATTGATCTATCGAAATCTGATAATTCCCAGGAGTTGAATTTCTTGATGAAAATCTTGCGTATGGTATTTTGGAATCCATTTTAAGTTTAGCAAAGAAATAAACAACATTCTCCATAACATTGAAATCCGGACCACTTGGATTAAGGGAAGATATATCGGGAGACGAACCGTTAGCTTCAGGAAAAAGATAATTTTTATAAAATTGTACTTTTGGTCTTCCGTTAATTGTTAATTCACCGGATGCATCGTTAATGTTAATCTCCTCCTTGTAATTTGACATTAGTTGACCTAGAGTTTGCATAGCTTTTTGTGGAGACTGACTCCCAATCGGTATAATAAATTTCATCCTGTAGCTGGCATTCATAACATTCCATATAACTCTAGAATTTTCCATAATTCTTAAAATGTTATAGGATCTTACCAATCTTTCTATGTAACTTGTTCTACTTACAGAATTTCCTTTTGCATACGAAATATAAATAACCTGCTCATTTGTTAATTTTCTGAACATCTGTGGATTATTTGGATACTGTATCCAAAATTGTTTAAATTCATTTTCACCAACCTTTTCAACCACTGGTTGTAGCGATGTTGCATCTATTTCCTTAAATCCAATAATCTCTTTTCCCTTATTATCATATATTATCTCAAATGCTAAAAATCCATCGATAAGGAATTGTTTGAAATATTGCCAAGCTAATATACTGTTTTGAAACTGAAAAACGTTATATAACCTTGTGTAGTTTTCAGTAATTTTATTCTTCACTTTTTCTTTCAGATCAAGATTTGCAAAAGATGGATAAGCAAAGAAATTACGATCATCATAGGAAACGGCTTCATCCGAAATAATATCCAAAATAAATTCTATTTCACCATTAAGTGAAAATTTTCTTAGATAGTTTCTTTTTTCAATGTAATCTTTGTCAAAATAGGCAATATATTTTCTTACCTTCGTATCTTGATATGATGTTGTCCAATGGAAAGCATCATTTTTAGTAAATCCTGTTCCCTCCTGATTGAAAAAAGCACCCTCGGTTTTACCGATTGCTTGTGAGTTTCTAACAACCATATCGTCATATTGCATTCCGAATTTTGATATGTTGTTTAAGTTTTTAAGTATGTTACCTAATGCAGATTGATTAGGGTTAAAAAAATCTAAAAATCCTGCCATCTTTTACAAAGTTACTTTAGGTTCTTCTTTCTCTTCCTCAGGGGAACCTCCCTTTTCTTCTTTTTTCTTTTTTGATTCCTCTTTTTTCTTTCTTTCTTTAGCTTCCTTATTAGCTATTATATCTTGTTGGGATAAACCTAAGAATTGCTCAATTAGAAATGCATTAGAAAAGAAAGGCTTTTCACCATCACCCATTAATGCTCCCATACCAGCTATTGCCTCTTTTCTTTTTCCTATCTTATCTATTTCTTGGTTAGCCTTAAATGGATTGTCAGAAAAATAACTTAACCCTAACTGACTTCTGAAAAGGAAATCTTTTTCTAATGCTGGATATTTCTTGATCATCTGTATCCATAGCGGTTTTATAAGAATTTCTTGAAAAACAGATCTTAGTCTTTCTATGAATTTTGAGAATCTGATTTCCTCTTTGTCCAAACCTTCAGCACCGTTTGAATAAGTTGATGCACTCCCACCGTCAGGAGTGCTAAATCTTGATGCAGGAACCTTGGATTCCAATATGAATTTGTCAAAAAAGTAATTTAATGGGCCAGCATCATTAAGATTAGGACCCTCAGTATTTATAGGCTCTATAGTTGGAGTTCCGTTAACTCCTGATGGCATTAAATAGTTTTTATAGAATTGAATTTTAGGTCTTCCGTCTATTGTTAATTCCCCACTCTCGTCATTCAATTGAATATCTTCCTTATAAATACTCATTAATTCACCAAGAGTTTGCATTCCTTTTTGTTGTGATTTAGTTCCAATTGGAACAGTCATTTTCAATTTAAAGGAAGCGTTCATAACAGACCAGATAACACGGGTATATTCTATAATTCTAAGAATATTAAAAGGTCTTATAAGTCTCTCCACATAGCTAATTCTAGAAACTGAGTTTCCTTTAGCATAAGAAATGTAAATTATTTGGGGATCATAGAGTACCCTTTTTTTCTTTGGGTCCTGCGGATATTGAGTCCATGTACTTACAAATGTTCCATCAATTTGTTTTTCAACACTCGGTACTAAAGTTATCGGGTCTAATTCTTTAAATCCAACTATTTCCTTTCCAGTATTATCATAAACAATTTCAAAGGCTAAAAATCCATCAACTATGAATTGTCTGAAATATTGCCAAGCGGTAAGATCATCGGAGAATCCCCATATTTCATATATTTTTTTAAATACTTCGTATAAATCATCTTTTATCTTATCATTAACATCAGTTAAATCTATAAAATCAGGATAAGCAAAATAATTTGCGGGATCATAAGTAACTGATTCATCACATATAGTGTCAAGGATCCATTCTATCTCAGGATTTAAAGAAAACTTTCTCAAAAATTCCCTTTTTCCCTTATAATCTTTATCAAAATAACCTATAAATTGTCTTTGAGATATGTCCTGTTTTGCCAGACTCCATATCATACTTTCGTCCTCTACATTTCCCTTGTTTTTGTTTAAGAAAGCAGCTTCAGTTACACCTATAGCTTGGGAATTCCTTATGACCATATCATCATATTTCATCCCGAATGTACTTAACTTTCTTACAGACTCCCTTATCCTTTGGATAATAGGATTTTCGTTAGGGTTATTATTATCAGTAAATCCTGCCATTGTCTAAATTATTATTGATTATATATCAGGCTATTTACTTTTAAAAAGAAAGTTCTCATCTATAACACCAAATTTAAATCCCCTTTTCTCCGCCCAATCCTTTGCAGCTTTAAACTTTGCCTGGTTTGTAATCCAGATTTGCATATTTCTATTATATGACTTTAATTTATTTAATGTCATAACACCCTCCATAACTGGCTTAATTTTCTGCTTTTCTGGTTTAATTTCTATTATCCATTCCTCTTCAGAGTTATCCTCCTTAAGAACTTTTATATAAAAATCAACATTATATTTATGATCTTTCTTATCTAATGGATTATAGTAATCAATTGCGACCGGTTCTGAACTCCATTTCAGAATTTTATCATTCGTGTCACAATATGTACAAAAACGATATTCCCATGAGGATCTGAATATTATATTATGTATATCCCCAATATACTTATCCGGATTTCTAGGTTCATATTTTCCAGATTTATACTCCCCGTTTGGTTTAATCTTTTTTATATCTGGCATTACTAAGCGTTATATGTGTTATCATCACCTGTTATATAACTGAAAGGAATTGTTTCTGGATTTTTTGGAGGATGAAGTTTTTTCCATCCTTTAGCAAATCCATGTTTCGCTATTTGAGTGAAATAAGCAAATGGATTATTAGATTTCTCAGGATCAAACCTGTTCCAGTATTTACAAAGATCCTCCATAGCAAAAGACATACAATCATCTCTATCATCCGGATTCTTATAGGACATTTTTTTCGAAATTCCCTCTATCATCAATTTGAACATATCTATTGTTCTTGGGGTAAGTTTTCCCAATTTTTTTGATTCTACTACAGCTTCAAGGAGATCACTGTTTTTAACATAGTCTTTGGCCATTTAAAAAAATTATATTTACTATTTTACTGTTTTTTTATAAAATATTTCATTCATAAAAAAAGAATGTAGCTTTTTGTGCTACATTCTTTTTTTTTATTCTTTATTTTCGGATTCACCTTCAGTTTCTTCATCAAAACTAGGAAGTTTATTTAAAGCCTTACCGTCGGGAGCTTTAGCTAACTTCCCTTTCGAAGATTGGTAAAATTTATCACCCGGTTTGTTCTGATTTTCACCCTTAGGAGCGAAATAGAAATTCCTACCTAGTTTTTTTTTACTTCTTCAGATTCTCTAAGATTTATTCCAATTTCATAATTTTTATCAGATTCGTCTTTGCCTTTGAATCTCGTTTTTGTATTTTTTGAATCCGGAGCTTCTGCTAAATCATCTTCTCCCTCAACTTTGCTTTTTTCTTTTTTACTATCGCCTGGAGCTATTTGTAGGTTCTTTTTATTTTTTTCAGTTCCTTTTTCCAACTTACTGTCTCCTGGAGCTTTCGAAAGCGGGGTGTTTGATGTTTTATTACCAGTTTCTGTTTGGGCTAAATTTTTTTTTCCTTCATTCATTGTTCTATTATAACCATGTAATGAATCCCCTCCCATTTCTATCTTTTCATTATCAGAACCTGGTGCTTTTGAAAATCCATGCATATTTGCAAGATTTTTCAGAATCTTTTTTTGCTCATCCTCAGATAAATCTGATTTATTTAAATTATTAGATTCCTTTACCTCCGTATCTGATTCATCATCGGAATATTTAGACTTCTCGTTATCGTTAGCTGCTTTATCAAGTGCTTCCTCAAGATCCGACATTTCATTTACAAAATAATTCTCAGTTTTTCCACTATCCAAAAGAACAGTATATCTTCCAGAATTTCCATCTATTGATATTATCTTTCCGGTATCACCTGATTCTTTTATTTTAACAAATTTACCAATTCCAAATTTTTCATCCTCAAAAACTACAGTATTATCAATGGAATTAATATCGGAGTCTATATTATTTAATTCTATGTTGATTTGGTTCCATTTTTCCCTAAGAACTTCCAATTCTCTTTCCATCATTTTGTGAGCTATTTGAATTTCCTTAGAGTTTTTATACAATGGATTCGATTCCATTAAATTTTCCAATTTATTAATTTCGCCGTCAACTTTACTAATATTTTCTAGAATCTTATTTCTGTCATTAACCATTATAGACTTAACTCTAAATTCTCCTTCCAAGAATTCAGTTAATCCCTCTGAGATATCATACCTCATAAAGTTTTTCACCATGGATACCGCTTGAGATCCATTTACTTTATAAAGAGAATTTTCTCTCATTCCTTCGTTAATTTTTTGTAGGAATATTTGGTTTTTCCATTTAAGTAGATTTATTTGTAGTCCTTCGTAAATTTTGGATGTTATACTCTTAGCAAAATCAAGTTCTACTACATTGTGATAGTTTGAATATAATGTCATAACATCACTAACAACCTCCGATTCATTGATACCGAAATAAGTTGCAGATTCCATTCCAAGAAGTTTAGCTAAACCTACAGTATCACCAAATCTAAGTTTGTCTTTTCCTAAGTAAACAGAGATATTTTCAATTTCTTCAACTATTCTAACTACTTTTTTTCCAAAAGTGATAAATAAACCTTCCTCGTTGATTTTTATTCCACCTTTGTTAATTGTATTCACTAATCTTAAATATCCCTCAGGTAAATGTGAAGCTTCCTTATCAGTTAATTTTTTTAAAGAAGTTTCACTAGCCTCAAAAATTGATTTACCGATATAGAAGAACGTTCTTCCATTCTCAAAAAGAACAGGAGAAAACACCTTCCCAACAAAAGATTCTTCCTGATTGGAAATCGGTAATGCCAATTTGCTAGAATTTTGTCCTTCATTTACATTTAAGAAATTAATTAAATTTCTAACAACCGGATTGAAATTGTATTTTTCAATATTTCTAACCAATAATCCATTTGATTTACCTTCTGAAACGAGCCATTCATTGAGGGTCTCTGTTAATTCAGAATAAAAGGAAGAGCTTCCACTATTTTTTATAGATTCAAGAACCTTAGAAACCTCTATCTCTCTTGAATATTCATTAAATTTTTTCTTAAGTTCTTTTGATATTTCAGCAACTGAAGAATCCCAAGAAAATGACTCCATTTCCGAAATAAAATTATGGATTAATGAAAATTCTGGAATTCCCTTATTTTCAATAAGGAATAAATATTGACTACAGAAATTCTTAACTTTTGGGTACGAATAGATTGAAGACTCAGATATTTTAGATAAAGCAGATTTTATTCCAAGATCTCTTACTCCCTGAGATTTTACAAAAGATTTTGCTGAAGCATCGCCATGAGAAAGGGTATCTATTTTATTTACAAAATCTAAAGAATCATCCAGACTCTCATTTATTGATTCATAAGATCCAGAATTACTAGCTCCTTCATTTTTAAGTCCTCCCCAAGATTCCATTAATGCTTGAGCAGCTTTTTTAGAAATTTCAGATTCCTCTCTTTTAATAGAATCTGCATGACTTCTAATCGAATTTTCCGGTGAATTTTGGTTCATTTCTATCTTATTATGTTCATTTATTTTTTCAATAAGCAAATTTTCAGAAACATCCTGACCTTTAAGGAAGCTTTCACATAAGGATCTTACCTCTTGGGATTTTGTTGTTTCCTTTAATTTTTTAACTTGATTTATAAATTCCATGTTTAATCTTTATTTTATTGATTATATATCCAACGAATGAATAAAAACTTTTTACTATATATTCAAAACGTATAGCCTTTTTTTTATCTAGCTATAAGTATTTCAATTTTAATATCGATATCATCATGAGGATTGCAAAATACTATTCCCCCATCGGTATAAACCTCACTTGGTTTTGCTAAATTCCATCCCTCGAATGTTGAATCTGTTGTGTATTTTCTGGCTCCAGATAAAACCATCAATTCTCCCATATAATATGTTTCATCCTTGTATGTCCACTCTAGATATTTTTTTGATTGAACGGTTTTCTCTGGAAAAATTGCTTTAACCGCTATAAATGAAACATATCCAAAATAATCGCCTATGTCATTTTGACTTAACAGAAAACACTGATCAGCTGGCAAAATAACTCTATTTTTTGAATATGATTCAACATCAATTCCAATATCATTTAAGAACATGTAAATTGGTGGGAAAGAATTATTTCCGCTATCTAAAACTAGATTATCGTGAAAAAAAAGAAATCCTTCTAAGCCCTCTCCCGGACAAGTTATAGGTTTGGTTGCCATATTAGTTTGCTGTTATTATAGTTAATTTTACTGCTTTAGTGGTTGGATTTGTAAATATAAATCCACCGTTTGCACTATTCGGATTATTATTGTGTTCAAAATCAGAATATGGATCAATATCCCATCCCTTCCAAGATGCAGATTTCTTTATTGCTCCTGTTAAAATTAGTATTTTTCCCATTATATTTCTATTATTAGCCTTATAGTCCCAAAATAATACATGTTCATTTTCTTCGGATTCTGGTAGATATTCAGCTTTAGCAATTAAGAATGAGATTTCCCCATTCGTTGAGGTGAATGATCCTGGATCCAGACTGAATGAAGTTTCCGGGTATATTACAATAGTTTGCTTCTGATAATTAGAAAAAGCTTGGAGAGGATGAAAAAAATATTTCAAATCCAGGGAGTCATAGGTTTCTGCACCCTGCGTTACTCTTAAAGATTCCCTTATGAATTTTAATTGAGTCGGATTATTAAATCTTTGGAAAGTAGCCTCAATTGACCTAAATTGGGGTTTTGTTAAAGCTATATTCATATAAGTCGTTACAAAACCACCGGTTGGACCAGACACACCTAAGGGACTAAGAACAAACTCAGAATCTCCCCCAAATATTTCAGATCCCTGAGATTGTGTTGAATCTCCTCCTACGTAATTATTAATACTAGGTTCTTCAAAATTACTCACATTAAAAAGTTATTTTATTTTGGTAGGATCTATAAACTTATCCTCCTTTTTTCCATAGAAATTATCATCACCTGAAATTTCATTATTTTCAGAAACTTCCTCCCTATCTTCAGAATGGTTTTCGTCATTTACTGTTATACCATCTTCTGGTTTTAAATAATCAACCAATGATTTTATGAATCCGAGGGAAATTAACGGTAATATTGCACCACTTATAAATGATAAAACCCTCTTCTGGTAAATCTGTTCTTCCTCAATAAGACCAAATAGCTCCATCCATTGTTCATAGTTATGAGCATGGTTGTATGAATAATACATATTACCCATAGCTTGCATAAGTGTTAGTACTATGAAAAGAATCCATACCACAGACTTATTCATTTTTTCCAATACAATTAGGGAAGCTAATGATGCAGCTGCTCCAATTTCAAAGGATATTGCTAAAGATATAGCAAGCCACTCGGGATTACTTAATCTAAAAAAATCTACTACGTGTATTGTTGATATCAAACTAGTAACAAGATATAAAGAAACAAAAGTTCCTATTATAAATCTTGATATTAGTTTATCTTTATTTCCTACCATTTTCATTCAATATTTAATGCATATACTTTGTAAAAGATGAAACATTTATTTTTATTACATGGATTAAATATACTTTCCAATACAAATCATTCAAGAATCATATTGGAAATTCCAATTTTTTAATCCCTTTACCTTTTGAAATCTTAATTCTTTTGGATTTTAATTTTTTTCTTACCCTCCAGTTCAGAAATTTCTTCCTCGATCTGATTCTCCCTATTAACATCAAGAATTTTCCTATCCGTTGATTGTATCATCCTTTTTTCGTTTCTTAGACCCTCTATTTTGAGTTCATTTCTATTTGGGATTGAATCTATCCTTGAATTAGTTTTTTTTATTTCTTTTCTGAGCATTGTAATGTTAGATGAAATAGAACATGATTTAAAAAAAATTAATAGCAAAATGATTATTACCAAATAATTAAATTTATCATCGATGAAAGATTTAATTTTTTTCATATTTTGAATTTATTTACCATATATATCAAAAATTTAAGAGCATAAAAAAAGCTGCCAATAAATTAGCAGCTTTTTTTTAATATTTTTTAAATTAGCTTACAGAAATACCCTGCATTGCTGCTGCTAAGTCTTTCTCCATATCTTTTACCACCATAGCATCCTTTTTAGCATCATTCAATGCCTGATCAAAAGGTTTATAAATGGAAATGAATTTTTTTGCATCCTGTATTCCCTTTCCTCTAGATTTAGAAATAAAATAATGACTTGCCTCCAAGTGTAATGCACTTAAATAAATAGTATTATCCTTGATTCCCTCTTTTTCGATCTTTGTAATTTGTTTGTCTAGCTCAATAATTCCCAAAGATTCAGTCGAGTTCCATTCTGCGTCATTAAGAATGTACTCCTTCCATGAAGTAAAAACTGGGGCATCACAAGAAATTGCATAAACTTTGCTTCTAATCTCATTCTTTTTATCATCCAGCTTTTTCTGTAATTTTTCTACCAGTTCATTATCAACATTTCCTAATAGAGTTTCAGAAAAATCAATGGTGTCAGAAGCACCTGGTCCCTCAATTTGATTTTTTTCTTTTTTTGACATTTTCTTAATTTTTTATTATTTTAGTTAAATTATTTTTTTTGTTCCTTCTAAATGTTAAAAATATCCAATTCATCATATCCTCTGTTATTATCTAGATATGCTCTTAGAGGTTCCCTTAAATCCTTCGCAGGATAGATTTTTGCTTCGTCATCAGGGCCAATGTGACATAAAAACCCACTTTCAGTTTCTATTCCCATCTCATCCTCCAGTATTAATCTATATAATGATATTTGGATTGAGTATTCGTTATGATGATTCTCATATAATCCAGAAAAAGGTCTTAATAGTTTTTTATATCTACCTTTTGGATGGTCGTCAGATTTAAAATCACCATTTGTTTTCCAATCACCAATAACTAGTATTGCTTTTTCTTTCTCCTTGTCCCAAAAAAGAAATAATTGATCTATTGTTCCGGCCAGTTTCCATTTTTTAGAAAAAACCCTTAATTCAGATCTAATTGGAACTAAAAATTTAAGCTTTCTTTCGTGAATTCTTAAAAATTTATTTACCCTGTCGAGACAATCATCATCGGGAAGAACAGGGGATAATCCACACCAAAAATCCTCTATCCATTTATGAACTCTAGTCCCAAGATTATTTGCTGTTTGGCCCTTGCCATCCCATTCAGAATAAATTTCATCAACTGAAATGCCTCTTTCCCTAGCCTTTTTCTCCGCCCAATATTTCTTATCGAATGGAGTTTTAAATTTTTTTAAAAAAGTTGTAACAGAATCAAATTTTTGACCTTTGAATTTATATACATGGAGTCCTTCGTCAAATGAGAAATCTGGATCTTCGAAAAATTTCAATTTATTTTCAATATCCAACTTTATTTTTTCTATAAAATCAGTCATTAAAAAATATTAATTATCTTGTGCCAATATGTAACTAAAAGAACGATCGATGTTATTTCGATTAAAAATCTTACTACCCAGAGCCAACTAATATCTCTAAATATAAATTGATAAACCACCAAATATGCCTCGTTATTAGTTCCCTTAACTGGTTCCAACCAGAGCGTCATTAGCTCCTCCAGCTCAAGAGATCTGAAGTGGTCATTAATTGGTTTTATCTCACTTAATACAAAAGAGGGACGAGATTCCACTGGTAAATCATTAGAGAAAATAACCTCAGGAGGAAGATTAACTACAGTATAGATCCTATTTATTTTATCAACCCTAAGATTTTTTCTAGTCCATATAGGAGATATTTTCATATCGTTCTTTATTGATCTTATAAAATCCCTATAAATCAATAATTCTTTTATAACTTTTATGATCCTAAACATTTTATAGTTTATTTTTTATATAGGGAAAAAGATTAATGTTTCTCCCCAAATTTTTTGTTATCTTATTCCTAGCCCTTCTTATTCTTGTTGCTACAGATCTTTTTTTCAGTCCATATTTCTCTGCTATATCCTTATATTTCATTTTATTTATTTCCCTATCAACCATTATATCCTTATAAATTTCAGGAAGATCTGTTATTTCATTTATTACTGATTCATAAATTAAATCGAATGAGTTTTCTTCTAAAAATAATGAATTTGTCTGATCCTCGTCCATCAGATATACGCCACCAAAATCTCCAATTTCATTATTGGATGAGAAAAACTCCATCTCGGAGGATGTTCTTGAATTATATTTGTTTTCCTCCTTGAGAAGCAAAAGTGTTTCGTTTCTTGCAATATTATAACACCAAGTTGAAAAATTTCCCCTTTCTTCATCGTACTGCTCTATTTTTTCCCAAATTTTTGACATTGTATTAAGGAAGGCATCCTCCGCTAAATCCCTATTTTTTGTTATTTTGAAACAGTGATTAAATATCCCGGGTTTTAATCTATCAAAAAGATTTTTGAAAGATTTATCATTTCTTGTTACTATAAAGCAATTTGCTAAAATTTGTATATTTTTCTCCTTATTTTGCATATTTTTCTAAATTAATTTTTAGTATTTCGATTCCGGCTTGAGCTAAAAAAGATAGGGGTTCCGGATTTCTATAAGTTTCGGAGAAAACTACTCTTTTAATTCCTGATTGTATTATTAGCTTAGAACACTCCAAACATGGTGATAGTGTTACATAAATTGTTGATCCATCAGAACTTTGTGTACTTCTTGCGAGTTTGGTTATTGCGTTTGCTTCGGCATGTAAAACGTGTGCAATTGTTACATTATCCGGGGTTTCACATTTGTCTGGGAATCCTGAGGGTGTTCCGTTATATCCATCGGATATTATTGATTTTTCTTTAACAATGATAGAGCCAACCTTCATTCTATCACATTTTGAATTTTCCGACCATAGATTTGCTATCTTCATGTAAATAATATCCTTACTGTTTATTTCAGGATTTTCCTCAAAATTGAAAATGTCAAATTTCTTTTTAATAGACCATGAATCAATTGACGAAATTCTTTCATTAAATGATAAGAGATCATCAAAATAAAACTTGGTATAATTTTTTTGTGGGTGTGATGTGTGGGACATAATTAAAAATATACCACAAATATATAAAAAAATTCGATAACAAAAAATAATTTTAAAAATTTAATTAAACTCTTCTGGAATCGGGTCTATATGGAGCTTCCATAGGGGACACAATTAAAGTGCCACTAAGAGCTTGTGCTATCCTAGATAACAATGCTTTTATTTCTTGAACATCTTCACCGTTTAATGAAGTTTGAGATCCCTCCGTTTTTGCATTTGTTGTATTTTGTGAGGACGATGGTTGTTCGGTTGATGATAAACCTGTTGGTGAAGGAGCAGGTGCTGAAAGGGATTGTACATTAGAAATATCAGATAAACTTTGGGAAGATGGCGTACTTAATGGCTGTTCAACATTACTCTTTTGTGCAGGTTGATCCTTTAGTAACGGTATATTTTTTTTAATTTCATTTGTAGGAGATTTTAAAATTTCCTCCTTCTTTTCAGCTATACCTGTAGTTTTGTTTCCAAATAGACCCTTAAATGAATCTTGGATTTTACCAGAGTCAAATTTTTTAAGAAGATCTGTTGGTTTATTTAAAAGACCACCAATTTCAGAAACTGATATATTTTTATCAATTGGTAGTTTTTTTAATATATCGGATCCCTTTGAAAGCATATCACTACTAAATAAATCCTTAAATGCTGATTTTTTAGGTGATTCCTGCTCTTTTAATTTTTCCTCGTTTACTTTTTTTAAGGATTCCGTGGCTTGGTTTTTTAATATCTCCTTTGTTTTTTCGTCTTTTAAAGGTATCTCTAGAGGAGATTGCTCTTTTTTTGTTGGAGTTCCTAATTTTTTTATGTCCTCAAGAGTGAATGTATCATTTTCAGCTTTCATTCTCTGATCATAAGTATCAATGAAATGCTGAATTTCATCAGCAAGCTCTGCAGGATCGCTATAAAATGCAGGATCTTCTGAAAGTAATGATTGTTTCTTTTGTTCTATTTCCTCCTTGGTTGGGGTCTTTCTTTTTTGAAGATCTGGCATTCTTCCCTCAATGAATGATTGTATATCCTTATTAGGTATAACCTTGTCTCCCTTATCCAATTCCAATATTTCTGGACCAGCCTCACCAACAACATATTTTCCTGGAAAATTTACATCACCTCCATCTTTAAATCCACCAAGAATTCCCCCAAGTCCTCCTTTTTTTCCAATTTTTCCAAATAAGTCACCTCCAATTTTTGGTAAAGCCCCACCGATTGAATCTTTCAACGAACCGATATCTAATTTTCCAATATCCCCGGAAATAAGATTTTTTCCAATATCCTTCAGACTCCCCAGTTGTTTAAAAGATTCCTCGAATTTTTTTGGATCCAAAGATTTAACAGCATCACCAAGATTTTTAAAATCTATTTTATCTATTTTCTTAATTGAATCATTAAGATTTCCAAGAGTGTCCTTAATAATATTAAAATCTAATCCCTTTAAAGATTCCAATAATTTTTTATCACCAGCTTGAGATTTATCACCGGATTTATTTTCCTCTATATTTTCTTGGGTTTTAACAAGGTCCCCAGTTACTGAAGTATTTTTCTTAAGTTCACCAGTAAGTTTCTCAACATTTCTGCTGAGATCTAACATCTGTGCTACCATTTTGGGATCCATTGACATATAATTGTATATATTTAAATATTACTTACTAAATGAGAATACTTGTTTCAAACCATCGGCAGATTGTGATTCCATATTTTCAACTTCTATTTTTTTATTGAGATTATCTAAGAAAATTTGGTATTCATAATATGGTATATTTTCTATCCAATTCATATCAACACCATGTTCATAAAAAAGTCTGAATTTAATTGCCAAGTAATTCTCCAAAGATATCTGAAATAACGAAAAGAGATCTGATTCCGGAGGGAAAACTTATGTCCGCTGTGACCTCCTCACCACACCGCGGACAAACTTGGCTAACTTCTAATATTGTTCCTATTCTTATTAAATTCGAAAGCTCAAAATATAAACTAAACTCCTCTTTAGTCCAATAATCAGATTCTCTCATTTTATTCAATATATTGTCATCAGTTAATCCTCTCCATTCTTTTATAATAAATGGAGCAATTTTTATAAATCCTTCATCAACCTCAATTGACCTGCTCTTACAATAAAGTATAAATTTAGTTAGAATCTCATTAATCCCTATACTCGGTACACTCATTTCAATTTTCCTTCCAATTTTCGGAACATCAAATATGAATGACCTCGTTGATTGGTTATAATATTTTAATATTTTATCCTCAATAGAATAAGAGTTTAAAACCCCGGTTCTAAGTTCAATACCATTTCCAAAAGGACAATCATCAAGGGATTTACATTTTTTATTAGGTATTAATATTATTGAATTCTCCCCACTAACAAAAGTTAAATCCCTTATAGCCATAATAACAAAAAATCTATCCTCCTGCTTTAGATCCTTGTAAGAAACCACACCCTCATTTGGATATTCCATTCTCATGCACCTATCTAAAACATACGAAAGCTTTTCCTCAAGATCTAATCTATCCGCATCATCTATAGTTGAGAAATATCTAATTTCCTTTACTTCAGCTGGTCTTATAGCTATTTTTGTTCCTACTGGATAAAACATTCCTTTAGATGGCATGATTGAAACCGGAAGATTTTTCCAACCTATATCAGAAGTTTTATTTTCGTTTAATGTCGATGCTTTTCCGAGAGAATTTGTTTTTATATCCTCCTTTGATTCTATCTCCGCCTCAATTTTATTTATAATGGGATCTTCCTTTAATTTTTTATTCTCGGTTTCATCCAAGTTTAATTGATTATTTTGAGGTGTATTTTCATTCTCAATTTTATCCTCAGAATTCACAAGATCCGGATTATCATATTCAAATCCGCTTTCGATTTCTTTTCTTCTTAATATTTCCTCTGGTGAAATGTCCATAATAGATATTTTTTATAGTATATAACTCAAAACAAAAAAAGAGGCCAAAATGGCCTCAAAAATATAATTTATAATTGAAATTATTAAATAAATAAATCTTCCCAGTAATCGCATACCCATGATGTGGATATTGTGTAGATAGCAGGAGTTTCATAATCAAGATCCATTGCATTAATAGGTTCACTTATGAAACATGATGGGATTCTTATTCTTCTAAATACATCACCTCTTTTGTTGAATACTGAAATAAGCATTGAACCAACATAATCAACCTTTAATCCCATTGCTCCTGTTAGAGGGTTATAAATAAGGTCGGACCATTGTCTTAATATTTTATAAACAGTCATTGAATTTGTATCACTAAGGTTTACTTCAAATTCCATGGATAAGTTCATGTCACTTGTTGAAGGTTCTCCACCAGCATATCTCCTTGTTGCAAATTTATAGTTTTGTTCAACCGCCTGTGCTGGTGCAATATCTACAGCCATACCAGTTATTGATTTGACCTGCTGTGACAATACACTTTCCCCGTTGAATGTGATATTAGCATCAACTATCCCCGGAGGAGGAGTAATCAAAACCTGAAATTGATTTAAGAAAACCGGCTCATAATTATTTATACCGGCTAATGAATTAGTAAAATGAGGTAAACCTGCCATTTTTAATAAAAATTATTTTATAGGAATAAATCTTCCCAGTAATCTACCGCCCAAACTAGGTCATCTATTTTGTATATGTCGGTTGATGTGTAATTGAGATTCATTGGAGATATTGGTTTTGTAAGGAAAGTATCTCTACATGTTATCCTTCTATAAACATCCCCCGCTTTATTGAATATGTTAATTACAATAGTTCCAACATAATCGTTCTTTAGTCCCATTGCTCCAGTTAATGGATTATAAATAAGATCCGACCACTGTCTTAATGTTTTAAAAACGTACATTGAATTATCGTCATTTAAGTTGACATTAAAACTTATACTTACATCCATGTATGTATTTTCAGGTTTTGCCCCAGCATAATTTCTTTTAGCAAATTTATACTTCTGCGTAACTGGTCCTGCAACCTTGTCTAATGCTAAACCTGATAATTTAGTTACATGCTGTAACAATATAGGTCCACCTGCTACAGCTGCCGGTGGTATGATTGTAACCTCGAATTGATTCAAATAAACAGGTTCAAATCTGTTTATCGACGAGAGTGAATTTTGATAGTGTGATAATCCTGCCATGATTTATAATCCTATTGAATCTATTTTTCTATATATATCAAAAAATATTATAAAAAGAAAATGAAAAAAGCCTAGATCTACTAGGCTTTTTTCATTTAAAGTACAAGGATTATACAAACTGTATAAATCCTCCAGCAGCTATTCCTCCTGTTCTAGTTACTGTTATTCTATTTATGAACTTCTGGATACCACGTGCAGGTTCAATGATAATATCTATGATTCCCATATTCATATCTATAATGGCTGGGGTATTATTAGAAGAATCCATAATTGTTTGATAAGCATAAATACCACCACCGGCTCTAACACCATCTAGATAATTATCAACTAGAGTTTTTATTTCAAGTCTTATACTATCCTCGTTGAAATCAAATAGATAGTTTGAAAGAATCTCCTGGACATCACCTTCTATAGAAATCAATAAATCTCTAACGTGAACAAGGTTAAATGCAGAATTAACTTGCTGATAAGCAGTTTGATTACCGAATATTACCACTCCAATTCCTTTTTTTCTGATAATTGGATTTATTCCAAATGGCTCAAGATTTCCTCTATCCTCATCGGTATAGTTGTATTCAACACCAACTATATTTCCTCCCGAAATTATTCCTCTCTTGGTACCAGCTACTATTGCATATGGTTGTCCAGCTGCGAATTTTCTAATGAAATTATTAGAAACAAATGAGGCAGGAGGAACATTAACGTTTCTATTTCCATCCCTTACTATGATGTATGGTGAATAGAATGCACAGAACTTAGATCCGTCTTCCTCATTAGGTAAACTGAAGGTATAGGTTGGATTAAGAGATAGGTTACCCCCATCAACAATATATCTAGTTTGTAAAAGAGGGAACGGGTTAACAGCTGTAGGTTCATCAGTAAATCTTGGATCCGTACTCGCTCTGAATTGAGCAATAGATGGAGCATTTATAATAGCAAGAGCTTGTTGTCTTAATTTTGCTAATCTACTGTATTGATTCTTACTATTAGGAAGAATTTGACCATTAAACGTATCAACAATATATCTAAATGAAATAACATCCTTCGAAGCAAGGGTTTTAGCTATATTTGTTTCAAACATAACATCCAGAATATCACCAACTCTAGCATCAGATCCATTAGGCCTGTGTGATTCCCTCATTATAAATCCTTGGAAATATGTAAAATCAAAGGAGTTTGTAAATTGAGGAATAGATTTAAATTTCTGTACTCTCTCTGTATTATTCTCACCAGAATAATATAAAACCGGTCTGGCTGTTGTTACTCTATAAATGCCAAATGTTGAAGTTGACGAAACTGCAGTAATTTTAGCAAGTCTATTTTGTCTATTTCCAACTAGTGGTTCACAAATATCAAGATCAGTAGAAACAACATAATCACCAACAGCAAGTGGAGATGTTCCAGCTGATGTTATATTGACTAAAAATGTTGTAACATCAATTCTAGTTGCATCAATATATTCATTGATTGAACCTATCTCTGAGATTATATTTATTTTCTGAGCAGATACAGGAAGACCTATATTATTAGAAGCATATGAGGTTCCAAAATTAGCAATATCCAAAAGAGTTTGGCTGTCATCAGCTGCCGGATCCGAATATGCACGTCCATAAGAAAGATTGAATCCATCTCTATCAACTAGATTTTGGAAACCAACATATTGTTGACCAGGAGTTCCTGTTGGGGTTATCCAAATCTGATCACCAATAGCTAATTCGTTGAATTTTATATCCTGATAAAAATCTGATGAATTGTATCCTATTAATGAGAGTGTATATCCTGTTGGAGCATTAGGTCCAGTTCCACCATCAGGTGATTGAACGGAGACCCTATCGAAATAATCGGACTCACCAAATTGATATGCATCATTCCAATATGCCTGATTACTACCAGATGCTCCCGTATTATATGTTGAGAGATTATATGTTGGGGCAACAGTTACACCCTGACTTCTATACAAATTAATATCAAGAGGGTGTGACCAATAGATTCTCAATTCTCCACTAACTTCCTTAGTTCCAACAATTTTAAGTTTGACAAGATCTGTTTCATTAAATTGGGAGATAGTACCTCCAGAAAGACCCGCAACACCTTGTACAACACCAAGTAAAAACTTCTGATCATCAGAAGAATTAACTTCCAGGAATGATTTCAATTCGGCTTTTTGAATAGCATTACTAAAATCACCCTGAGAACCACCGGTTAATCCGCTGGTTTGCAAATAGTGATATCCATTATCAAATAATTGAGAATTATAAGTTTCAAATGACGTGTAATGAACACCTGCTGTTGTTCCGGTTATAGTGTAGAGTGTTCCAACTGATATTCCAGTAGCATAAACAGTTGCTCCAGTTGGACTGACAAATCCACTTGCTCCTGTTATACCAACAACTTTTTGGGTGTAGAGATAATCTGCTGATAGTGCCTGATCATAACTAAGGAAATTAATTCTTGGACTAGCGAGGTCTTTATCCCCGGTTAATTCATCAATAAGGTGATTTCCAACTAAATCAATCTTAGAAGGATTGTTACAGATATCATCGAATGCCTGTTCGTCTATAGCACAGAATAATCCAGTAGAAGCAGTTTGATTATTTATAAGAGTTTGTATATATTGATTTACCCCATTTAGATCTACAAAATTTGGAATTATAGATCCAGTTTCCGACGTAACTATTGATACATTGGCATTAGCAAGGAAGTCATCTATTCTACTTTTAATAAATCCATTATTAGTGAAATATGTGTTCCATAATGGATCTAGAGACAAGGCCTGATAATTAGTCCAATCACCATATACTGCAATAACATCCACGAAGTAATCGGAAATATAATCATAAGGATGCATAAATGAGGGAACATTATTTGCTCCATACCAATCAATTGCGAAAATATCAAATCCGGTTAAAGGAGTCGATGAATCGGTGGACTTTCTTATAATAACACTCATTGGGGATTTTCCAAGATTTGTTAAATTAAAAAGCTTTCCTTGATCAGCAACACTCAAAGTTGCTAGGAAATAATCAGGGTCTGCAAACCAAAATCTCTCCTTGTTATAAAAGGAAGAATAAAGTTTACTTGT
>Ga0315904_10003394_pt1 | contig 23418 bp, 32 predicted proteins | sample LakEriMetagenome_6_FD_203529 | JGI IMG/M metagenome (GOLD analysis project Ga0315904, IMG submission 203529) | Freshwater fungal communities from buoy surface, Lake Erie, Ohio, United States - Buoy 12 MA120 | ecosystem: Environmental > Aquatic > Freshwater > Lake | place: USA: Lake Erie, Ohio... | reverse complement strand
TGGGCAGTAGCTTGTCGAGGTGCCCACGCCAGCGGGCCGGGTTCGCGAGAGGGTCACGGTGACCTTGAGCGGTAGCGGCATCGAGCACCAGTTCGATGCGGTTGCGGACGCGGACGGCGGTCTCTGGCTTTTTAGTCCAGATGGGGGTCAGCACTTCCAGCACATCGGCTGTGGTGATGTCGCCCACGGTCTTCGCGCCGATCTTCGGGAAGGCGAACATCTCCAGCGTCCTGGTCCACTGCCAACTGTGCTTTGCGTTGCGCCACCCGGCACGGTGGGACTCGATGTATTGCTCGGCTGATGCCTTGAAGGTGACCTTCCGTGCCTCCTCAGCCTTTTTACTCGCAGCCTCCTCGGCGCGGTGATCGTGGGGATCAACACCGGCATCCACAAGAGCCTGTTTTTCCTCGGCTTCAGCCTTCGCCGTCTCCATCGGCTTCTTAGGGTACCTCCCTAGCCCGAGCGATCGGCGTTTGTCGCCGATCTGGTATCTGTACAACCACGAGGTGAACTTCTTGCCGTCGGCGCCGAAACGGACCTGAAGTCCGAGCCCGCGCTTCCCTGTGGAGATAATGGTGGGCATGGTCGTTTCTGCGATCAGCTTTTGAAGTTTGAGGTCGTCCTCGCGGATCTGCCTCTGCCTCTGAAGGTGGGTGAGCTCACGCACGGGCACCTCCTGGTTCAGCGTGCAGCCGCAACTGCGGGCTGCCGGTCGTTAAAGAGACTCTCCAAATGATCAGCCCAGCGCTGCAGCCACTCCCCGCCCTCGGACTCGTACTGGTGGAGGTCGTACACACCTACGATGCCGCCCGCGCTGTGCCCGAGAATTGCCTCCGCAACAGGGCGCGGACAGCCCAATCGCGCGAGTCCTGTACGACACGTGCGCCTCAAGTCGTGAGGCACCCACGGGGGTATATCGAGCAGCGTTCCATCGCGGCGCATTCGCCACATCGTCTCTGTGAGCGTCTTCTGCTGAATCGGTGCGCGTCCCTTCGTGGACGGGCAGAGGAAGTTCCCGCCGATCACGCTCTGCTGTGCGCGCAGCCACTCGATGCTCTGGCGAGGGAGACGTATTACGCGTGGCGCATCAGTTTTCGTGCGCGGCAGGCTCCACAGTCCGCGCTCCAGATCGAACGCGTCCCAGCGCGCACTGATCGCCTCACCCGTTCGGCATCCCACTTCAAGCGCGAGACGAAGCGCAGGTCGTTGCGAGCGCGAGAACTGCGAGTGCGGTAGCCAAAGCACGAACGCGGCGATCTCTGCATCTGTCAGGAATCGCTGTCGTCGATTGGATGAGAGTCGAGAGCCCGTCCGCCGGATCAGCTTACGCGCAGCCGCTGCCGGGTCCACGTGATCGAGCGGCAGGCGTCTGGCGAGTGTCGCCACCTCAATCGCTCCTGAGAGTTCCCGGAGCGCGTTGCCCGCCTGGGTGTTGTGCCCTGCATTGAGCTCACGCTGTGCAATGTCGAGCGCGTGCTCCACCGCGAGTTCGCGCGCGACGAGCGTGCCGTAGCGCGCGGTGACGCAGTACGAAAGGATGCGCCCAGCTTCCTTCACGGCCTTCGGCGTCCTGCGCCCGGAGAGTGCCTTCAGGTAGTCAGAAACCATGTCCGCCACGGTGTATGCGCCCACGGGTGCTGCGGGTGCTGGTGGGCGTGCAGGGGCGGCCTGCGGGGTGACTCCTGCACGCCTCTGTGACTTCAGGCGCTCGAATGCCACGCGGGCCTCTGCGAGACTCATCTCTCGCCCATAGCCGATGTGTACTGCGCGCTGCTTGCCGTCGGGTTCTGTCACCCGGTACCAGAATCGGTGATCGGTCTGCGAGCGCGTGACCCGAAGGCCCCTGTACTCGCCGCTGTCTGCAAGCTCATCGCCTGCCTTCATGCGTGTGATGGCGATATGATTCAGCCCTGCCATGCGTGCGCCCTCGCCTACGGTTGGAGCCTGGATTGGCTACGGTTCCGCCTACGGTTGAGAGTCGAAGTCTACGGTTGCACGCCGGATGGCGCAATACGATTGCGGACGGTTGCGGATCCATGCGAAAGATCACAACGCACTGATTTAGAAAAGCAAAGGGCCTACAAATGGGTGCAGAATCAGGGTCTTCCGCGGGTACCCATACCCCGATGATGCAGGGGTGTGTAAAGCCATACGCGGCAAGCCTTCAGAGCCTGAATTAGACCTATCACCTACGGTTTTACCTACGTTTTCATTGCCTGACGGTCGGCAGGTTGCGCACACCACGCGGTCTGAGAAGAGCTCCGGCGGGCCGCGGCTTTGCCGCTTGAAATACACCCACAGGCAACAAGGAAGACAGGCCATGGCAGACATAGGCGAAGTGCTCGAGCTGCACAAAGACGCCCAGGAGCATGCCTCAGAGGGGCGGATGGATGACGTCCAGTGGTTGCTCCGTAAGCTCCCCCGTCAAGCACACACCGCAGAAGTAGAACTTTCGGCTACTCGTTGACGGTATTCGACAGGCGTCATGTCGCCCAATGAGTCATGTGGGCGCTGTTCGTTATATTCCAACATCCACCACCATGCGGCCTCGCGCACGTCATCGATGGATGCCCACAGATGCTGATCCAGCACCTCCTCGCGAAATGTCCGGTTGAAACGTTCGATGTAGGCGTTTTGATTCGGCTTACCCGGCTGGATGTACTGGATAGCCATCCCGTGGGCCTTTGCCCACTGCACGAAGCTCTCGCCCAGGAATTCCGGCCCGTTGTCCGTCCGTAGCACCTGCGGCAATCCATGGTCGCGCTGCAGTTGTTCAAAGATCCGCACCAGCCTGGCCGAGGTGATCGACGTATCAACTTCGATATGCAGCAGCTCGCGATTGAAGTCGTCGACCACGTTAAACGTACGGAAACGCCGCCCACACACCAGTGCATCAGACATGAAATCTGCTGACCAGACCGTATCGGGCAAGCGCGGCACATAGAGCGCGACACGCTCGCGCTTGGGTAGCCGCCGCTTTGCTGCCCGACGCAGATTCAGTCGCATGGCCTTGTACACCCGGTAGATTCGCTTGTGGTTCCAATCCCGCCTCTGGCGGCGGATGAGCGAGCAGCACTTCCAGAAGCCTCTGCTCGGCCGATCCTCGACCAGCCTGGCAAGTGACGCGATCAGCTCGGCATCACGAACCGTCCAATCCAAGGGCGGCCGGTAATAGGCCGAGCGAGAAAGACCAACGCACTCGCAGGACCGGCGCAGCGGCAGCGCATGTACCTCTACCAGGTGCTGCACGGCCTCACGCTTCTGAGCCGGCCCTACAGTTTTTTTGAGATCAGATCCTTCATCGCTGCGTTGTCCAGCGCCAGCTCGGCATACATCCGCTTGAGCCGTCCGTTCTCTGCCTCCAGCTCCTTGACCCTCTTCAGGTCGGACGCCTCCATGCCGCCGTACTTCGACTTCCACTGGTAGTAGCTGGCCACGCTGATCCCGGCCTGCCGGCAAACATCCTTGACCGGGACACCGGCGTCGGCCTGCTTCAGGATCGAGACGATCTGTGTTTCGGTAAACCTCGACTTCTTCATGGAACCTCCTGGCTAAGGTAAACATGCCAGAAAGTTCTACTTACCGCTTGTGTGCGAGGTGGGGGAGCTTACGGCTCGAGGCGGCTGTTTCGGATCTTGAGGGGCTGCTGGGTGAGACTGTTTTGGAGAGTCCGAAGCCAGTCTGTCACGTTGAACCGAGGGCTAAGGCATTTCAGGCCTCATAGGATCAATCAGGACACTGCCGATCCTAACGGTGGTCGAGCAATGGACGGATCGTGTAGATTCGCCAAAAAGGCGACCAGAGTGTCGCTCTTTCAACGCATTGCCAACTGAAAAATAATGAGGGTTTCATCCGTGAGATTTGACCAAAAGCGAATCGGTGCGTTGCTCCTGATTGTGGGCCTCATCTGGCTCCTTTCAGCGTGGAATATGAGCACCTCGGTAAGCACAGGGGGCTACTCCATCGGTGACTCGTTCATCCCAAGCCGTTCTGTAGTTAACCTCGACAAGCAAGATAGACGTCGGAATCACCTGTTGATAGCCACACTGGTAACTTTGTCCGGCGTGATGCTTTTGGGCTTTAGCTCTATCAGCGGCTCCGCAGGAATTAATCTCTCTCGTCAAAGTTATTTGCCAAAATCTACCCCGCCATGCGCACGGGATCTCTCGCTAGACGCATACAAAATCTGGCTGGTTTCAAAGTACCGGATCGTCAAGAACGAAGCTCTTGGCGGCATTGTTTGTAAAGATTCACTGTTTTCGACTATTGAGGAAGCGCTGACCCATGCACATGCGTTGGAGGTCATCGAAGTGGCCTCCGCGGAGGAAGCAGCGCGGCGGCGCCAGGCTACTGCGGAGGAATTTAAACGGCTGACCGGCGAGGCCATGCGTTGGACCAGTGCACACATAAAAAACGTTAGTACAAGCCTCAGCAGAGAACTCGGTGTCATCTGGAGTCAAAAAAAGAAACTTGTCATAGCAGTTTTTGCTGGGGTCATTTTAATTGTTATTGGGGCAGAGGGTGTCATCTATTACATAGACTATCGGCATGAACAGTCGCGGATTGTAGAGGCTACCAAAGCGAAAGCGAAAGCGAAGGCGATTGAGGACGCCGTGAGAGAAAAAACAAAAGTTGCCGAGTCAAAATGGCGGGCAGTTATTGCAGAGGAGCTCGGTGGGGTTAGTTTCGCAGTGACCGGTGCAGAGTTTGACCGTTTCGGCAAAAGTCTTGAGATAGAGTACAACGGTGGCGCGCTAGCTGATGTTTATTATACAGTCGTTTTTAAGCTGAAAAATGAGCTTGGGCAGCTTGATAACAATACGATTGGGAGTGGCTACGGAGCGACAACGAATGAAATTTTTTACGGCTTTAATGGATTAAACGATGACATTGTGGCTGCGTTGAATTCGGCGAGAGAAAATCCTATTTCCATTATTGAAAGCGCTTACATTTTAGTCGACGGACGATTTTCCTCAACGATGGGTAGAGATCGATTAGAGAGGCTTACTCCATTGAATTTTCCTCCTTTAGAGGAATCTGCAGAGCTCTCCGAACCATTACGTTTTGAACTTCGACTTCCTGCAGATCGAGTAACCACCACAAGCGGCCTGCTTCCTGCAGATCAAGTAACCGCGGGCGGCGCCGCGATGCTTGCTGCTGATCTAGCAACCAGCGCCCTGCTTGCTGCTGATCGAGTAACCACCGCAAGCGGCTTGCAATACCAGATCCTCACCGCGGCTGACGGCAAGAAGCCGGCCGCCGATGACACTGTGAAGGTGCACTACCGCGGCACACTGCTCGACGGCACCGAGTTCGACAGTTCCTACGCGCGCAGCGAACCGGCCACCTTCCCTGTCAACGCGGTGATCCCCGGCTGGACCGAGGCGCTACAGCTAATGCCGGTGGGCTCCAAGTGGAAGCTCTGGATTCCTTCCGAGCTGGCCTACGGCGCGGGCGGTGCGGGTGACAAGATCCCCCCGAATGCCACGCTGATCTTCGAGGTGGAACTTCTTTCGATCGAGAATGATTAACCCAAACGGGTCAAACCGCCGCCGGTATCGGCCGAAGGTACAGGTGGCAAACAGCAACAAACCACGTGTAGATTCGCCATGACGACGACACAGCACCTGCTAGCCGTCTCGCCCGTCAGCAAACAACCAACAAGGAATGCTGTTGTGACCACGCCCACTAACTCCAGCTCGTACCGGTCTCTTTGCACGCACAGCGCGATCCGCGCGGGTGTCGCACTACTGCTGTCCTGCAGCGCAGCTGTGGTTAGCGCTCAAACGATTTCGCAGGTCACAGTGAGCGGCACAAGCCCGGTCACTCTGACCATCGCCGGCAGCGGTTTCGCCAGTTCTAACGTAGTGACCTTGAGCGGCATCACGCTGAACAAGACGAGCACGTCGACAACAAGCATCACCGCGACGGTGCCGAGCACCTTCACGCTTGGCGCGTCCGATTACCTTCTGTCGGTGAAGGGGAGCAAGACTGCGCTTTGGAACCTTACCTACGGCGCAGTGGGTCCGCAGGGACCTCAGGGCATTCAGGGTTTGACGGGGGCGCAGGGCATTCAGGGTGCTCCTGGGGCGACGGGCGCGACGGGTGCGACAGGTGCAACTGGTCCTACAGGGTTGCCAGGTCTGAAGGGCGACACCGGCGAGCAGGGGATTCAAGGACCGGCTGGCCCTGCTGGGCTACAGGGGCCTGCTGGACCGCAAGGGGAACAAGGGCCGATGGGATTGATGGGGGTGACCGGAGCTCAGGGGCCACAAGGACCCAAGGGTGATAGTGGTTTACCTACTGGCACGAGTTCGGGTGCGATCGCCTACTGGAATGGATCATCTTGGATTGAAGTGGCGCCACCCGGTGAGGAAGGAAACTTCGACCTCAAACTTTGTGACGGAGCGCCGACGTGGGTCTCGAGAACAGATCGGGTCGTGAAGATTGGAGATATCGGTCCGGCGGGCGGGAAGATTTTCCACGTTCAACGGCCACCCTCAGGCTGTGAATTTCCAGCGGTTGCGTACGAGGTTGCGCCTGATTGGGCCTATCCGCCACAGGGCTTGCCCTCGAATGTAGCCCCTTGGGGGTGCACTGGTTTCATCTTGAACACCTCTACCGCTTTGGGTGAGGGGGCTCGGAACACGGAGTTAATGTCGAGCCTTGGCTGCGCCCCAGTAAATTCCGCCGCCTACTTTGCTATGAGCTATTCCGTAAACGGCTTTGATGACTGGTTTCTGGGTTCGAGAGATGAAACTGCACTCGCGCTCGCTCGCACTGGCTTTAGCAATGACACTTCTATTTTCACCTCTTCCGAGATAGACGGCAGTTATTTCTGGGTACTTCCTGCAATCGTTTGCGACACTTACGGCAACCTCTGCGGTGGGACTCGGTTTACGGTCGACGGTCTAAGCTTGACGGCTCGCCCCAGATTAAAAGCGGGCAGCTACCAAGAAAATGGCATGTCAGTTCGACCGATCCGCTCGTTTGTGATTAACGGGCCCACTGTACCCTAGTTAGCTTTTTCTATGCCGCCGCAGACGCAGAGGGTGATCCGTGTGCTTAGATCTCAACGGGGGATTGGGGCTCTCCTCATCCTCCGCCAAGAACGTGAACGACGGCTCGCCAGCGTGCTCCCAGATGCGGGTGACGGCGAAGGGATTGGGTAGCGGCACACCGGTGACGACGAGGACGACGTCGTCGCTGTAGGGTGGCAGGGCATCACCACCTCGGCAGCCAGCGGATGACGGTTTCCAAGCTGTGCCGTATGCCCTCGGGCCGGTGAAGGGCTTCCTCGACCACGGCACTGCGATCTACAACCGGGGCATCCTCAGGACCGAGGACAGGGGGGTAACGGTCGGCAGGCTCGTAATCGGGATCTGCTTCCGCCACCCCGGTCACGACAACGAAGTCTGCGTCGGCACCCTCGGCATCCACCGCCGTCGAAACGATAACTACCGTGCGCGGATCGTGCTCCTGTTCCAGCGCCTCAAGCCGGTCTACAAGCTGGCGCAGTGTTGGGGGTATCACGCAAGATCCTCCAGGTTCAACAGCCGGTCGGGTTGTTGCTGTGCGCGCTGCTCGAGCTGGGCTACACGGTCAGCGAGCTCGTTGGCTACGGAGATCCTCGCAAGGCTCTCCAAGGAGGCCAGCAGGCTGTTGCCGACGCTGGCGGGCAGCACCCCTGCACCGATCGCTGCCAAAACCGCGCCAGCGCGGTCTGCAAGCGATCCTTGGTCAAGGCCGGGTAACTCGAAACGGTCGTGCCTATCGGATGCGCTGTAGGCGTCCAGCAACTTGGCAGCTGCCCGGTGGTCACCGGCTACTGCGTCCCTGTATAGCGTCAATGCCACCTTCGCGATCGGGCTCCCCTCGGGCAGCACGCTCTCGTCACCTTGCAGGAACCGGGCTATGCGTTCACTGCGTTGCACGCGGGGTCCTTGGCGGCGGGCGCCGTATCCGGCGAACCATGCCCCGGTGTTCGCGGCAGGTGATGACTCCAAGACTGCCCCTCGACGGGCGCGCGGCGCCGGTAACCTGGTAAGGCCGACCGCACAGGACGCAGGTGCCCTGCCAGAGGTGGACCAGCACCTGGGTGCCATCCCAACGGGTATGCGGCCGCGAGCCGACGTGCTCGAAGACGCGCCCATCACCACTCGTGACCACGGTCGGTGGGGGGTCGCTGGCGCTCATCTCAGACGGCCCTCCAGACGCGCCTGGCGGGCCTTCGCGGCGATCGTCCTGACGATGGCCGGGTGATTGCCCAGCCCGGTCATATCCAGCACATCCCTGAGCTCTGGCGTGCCGAACCGGCCGAGATAGCGCTGGGCGTCTTGCAGTGCCTGATGCGCGCCGCGCGGCCCGTAGTCCTGCACCAGGGCGTCCTTGGCGGCCTCAGTCCACTGGATGACGGTCTCCGGGCTTGGCGGCGTGCTGATCGCGCTGATGCCGATCTCGGTGACACTGACCGCCTCCTGGTGCGTGAGCCCCAGCTCGGCGTAATGGCCTGCCCATTGGGACGCTGTCGCGGCGGCATCTGCCGGGTCGCCGAGTTCTTGAAGCATGGCGGTCTCGATTGAGCGCATCGCATCTCCAAACTGCAGTTCCGGATCGGTGTCCGCGAACATCCGCTCCGCGAGCTCGGCATCGCTGGATGGTTCGTGCTCCGGCAGCGCGGTCATTGGTTTTGTGCCCGCCAGTTGATCGCGGAGATCCGCGCCGTGATCGACCTGGGCGGTCGGGGTGGTTGGAAACATTTTTGCCGCGAGATCGTGGAAGTCGCTCATGCCGCAGCCTCCTGTTTGCCGAATGTCGCAGCTCGCTCGATCGCGTCGAATCTGCGCTCGTGCAGGCGTTCCAGCGCTGGGCCAAGGGCTACTGGTTGGAAGGCTCCGCTAGGTGGCGAGACCACGACCCAGGGACTCAGTGACGGACCCACTACCCCAAGCCCGCTGGACGCCAGCGCACCGCCTACGGCAGCCGCAAGCGCGTCATGTCCATCGAGGTTGGTGCCCATCCGGTTGAGGGCAGCAGTGCCGCCGCGTAACCGGACAGCAGCAGCGGTCAGTGCGCGGGCCTCGGCGAGGTCTGCGATCAAGGCGGAATACTCGCCGCCCATCATCTCGATGCCACGCATCACCTTCCCAGCGCGAGCAGCGCTGGATCTGTGCAGGTTGCCGATCCGCTCGAGCAGCTCTTCCACCTGAGCGTCGGTGTCAGCGGAGGCGCGCGCAGTCTCTTCACGGGCGCGGGCCTGCAAGCCCAGGTCGTAAGCCACAAGCTTGGCCTCGGCACCGGCAAGTTCATGCTGCACCTGAGCAAGCCGGGCCTGACCCTCGGCCAGACGTGAGGGGTCGTCATCAGCTTCCTCAAGACGCAGGGCGGCCTCACCGACCGCCTCGCGGATGGCGGTGATGTCGCGCACGATCGCTGCACGTCGGGTGTCGATCTTGGTCATGTCGGGGCTCCAGGTTGGATGTCGTGCCCAGTCTCGCGCACGCACGGGGTCGAACTGCGATCTGCCACGCAGATGACACGGTCGACCGCGCTCGAGGTCGCGATGATCTGGCCCCTCCTGATCGCCAGCGCAGCGATGGCAGCACCCAGCCGATGGTCTACACGATCGGCAGCAGCACCTGCCCGACGCAGCGCCTCGCGCACCACGTTGTCAGGCCTGTTCGATTCGGGGGCGAGGGACGCAACGTCCAGTGTTGCGTCGTGTTGCAGGGCGTCGATCGCCTGGTGCGCGATGAACAAACCACGGCCGGTGAACGGGATCAGCTTGCCGTCGGCGAAGGCTTCGCCCTTCTCGGAGATGTAGAACTCCACAGGGCGCAGTGCGCGGAGCTCCAGTTCGCGCAGTTCGCGTCGAAGCCACGCAGACGCTCCAGGGCGTGTGCGCAGGGGCGCGATGCTGTCTACATGCCCGTGCAACACCCGCGCTGCCCAGGCGGCTTCTGCGGGCGGCAGAGAGGTGCTCACGACACGCGCTCCGGTTTCACGTTCCGCAACCAGGCGCCCGTCGTCGAGACCGGCAGCCCGAGCTCACGGGCGACGTCTCGAACAGTGCCACCAGCTCGGCGCAGGGCCACTGCGCGCACCCGCAGGGCCTCATTGGTTCGCGGCTCGACATCTACGCCGTGGCGCTCGAGGAGTGCGCGCAGAGCGTCGTCTACGGCGTGGATGGTGTGTTCGCGGGCGTGTTGGCGATCAGGCATTGGCGCCTCCCTGTTACAGATCAACGCGATAGCCAGCAAGTTATACGGAGCCTCACTCCACCCTCATGCCAGATCGCCGCAGAAACGGCACACCGTGCCGAGCACCTTGATCGCCAAAGCGGGGTCGTCCTGGCGCGCAGTCCGCAGTTCCACCTCGCCGCACATGTAGCGATCGGGTGGCAGATCAGACCGGCAGCGCGAGCAGATCCTCGGCGCTGGTTGCCAGGGGGGCAGCGTGCGGGTGTTGGGTGCGTTCATGGTCTTCCTGTCCTCGATGATCGGAGGGGGGTGGATCGCCTCGCCGTCGCGGCGCCGCTGACCCTTTTTCCAAGGGGTGGGTAGAACCTTGCAAAGATTTGCGAACTGCTCATGCACTGACCCCCTAAACGCTCTCAGGGCAGGTAGGGCAGGCACCAACATGTGGACCGTATTAGCCTTGTATCGACTCTTCGCGCGCGCACACACGTATACGGTCCATAAGGTAAAACCTGCCCTACCTGCCCTGAACACCAGCGCCCACTGCTTTGATCAACTGAAATCAACCTCACGAGGCTTTAATTTCACGTTCTCGAAGTGCCGGACCCCGTCGGACTTGACCTGCCGAAGGCCTCGCTCTTCCAGTGCCGTGTAAAAAGCTTTCTGTGACCAGCGCGCGCCGGTTTCCGACTGGTTCCATCTCACCCAGTCCTCGAATAGCCAAGAGCGCTGGGTGCGCGAGCCGATTTCATTCACGACTCGGTCGGCCAACCACTGGCCCAACATGTCCTCGGCCTCTAGGTAGCCTCGACTCGCCTCCTCAACACTCGCGGGTGTTGCCAGACCATCCCGCTGCCAAATGAGGCAGCCATCGAGCATCCACTGCAAAATCCCTGGGTACTCGCAACGGAGCTTTGCGGGAAGCAGCGGGTCACGCTCGCCCGGACCTATCTGCTGTGTGAAAGGAATCAGCCGAAGCCTGCGGCGAATCGAGTCGTCCACCCCTGCGAAGCTGGGCCGGTGGTTCCCGGAAATGATGAGCGTGAATTGCGCCGTGAAGGTGAACTCATCCTGCCTCATGAATCGGGCCGTGATCGGGTCGCCCCCTGTGAGCGATTTCAGACGTTGCTCATCCCAGCGGGCACCGGGGCGTAATTCGGAGGCAGTAACAAACCTGCGCCCTCTGAGGCTCGCCATGTCCGTGGGGTGCCGGTCGTTCTGTGCGGCGAGCAGCAGATCGCCAGAGGCCACATGCGCGTAGTCGGCCATGATCGCCGTCAGGGTGTTCATGAACACGCCCTTTCCGTTGCCGCCGGGGCCGTGCGCGAAGAACAGGCACTGCTCCCGATCACTGCCGGTCAGTGCGTAGCCGGCAATCCGCTGGAGGTAGCCAATAAGGCTCGGGTCATGACGGGTGATCCGCTCGAGAAACGCATCCCACACCGGTGTCGGCATCATCTCGGGTGCGACGGCCGTCTGCCGGGTGACATAGTGGTTAATCGGGCTGGGCACTCGTTCCCCTGTCTTCAGATCGACGACCGCCCCTGGAACGCCCAACATCCAAGGGTCAGCGTCCCATTCGCCCGCCCCCATTGATACACCTGGGTTGCTGCGAGCCAATGTCGCAATCCCACTAACCGAGGAGTGCCGCATTAGCTTCTTTTGCCCGCTGGCCCGAACAATATCCCGCACCGCTGTCATGTGGCGCAGGCGGTCATCGAGAAGCCACAGGGCGCTCGCATGGTCGTAGAAATGCCATTTCCCGAACGCGGGGGTGTACCGCCAGTCGGGATGCGCCTCACTGAAAATCAGAGCACATGCATCCTCCGTGACCGACTCGAGAGGGAATTCTGTGCCGTCGCAGGTTGTCGTCGGACTGATACCTGCGCCGTACTTGTTGGCCAGGTGAATCAAGGTGCCGCCCGTCACTTTATCGCCGCTGGTACGCTTGCCGAACGACCGCCACTTCTCGTGGTTGTACCTCCTACCGCCGTCTTTCTCCGACTGGCTTGACCAGGAGTTCCAGACATCGAACCCCTGCGTAGAGCCGGCCGTCTCGGTATGAACTGCCATCCCGGTGCGCAGCCAAGTGTTGTAGTCGAGGTCGGACGGCAACGCGTCCAGCGCCCGCTGCAATGTCGCGATAGGTATTGGATCGCGCCTTGGATTCGCTGGAGAGTTCTCGATATTCTTGGGAAAGCGCGTGTTCACGAGATGCAGCAGTTCTGCCGAAGGCTCCGCGATGATGTCGGGCTCACCGATCAACGCGCACAACGGGTGCACGTTGCCCGTGAAGGTGACAAATCCGTTGGTGGAAAAGAGTTCCAGACCGTAGGCAGCAGTGGTGGCGTTGTCTTTGGAGTTTCCCAGATTGCCTGAGAACAGCAGTCGTAGACCCTTACCGCTCGGGCTGATCTCCGCATAGGTCTGCAACAGCAACGGCTCTACCTCGGCATCCACGTTGCCGTCGTCGCGGATGACGTTGTCCAGATCAACCGCACAGATCCCCCACTGCTCCAGGGGCGCGAACCCGACACCGTCGAAGCCCCTGCTGATGGCGGCATCGCGCGCTGCGGTAAAGGTCACGAGGTGTTTGGTGTCCTCAATCGAACCCTGCTCACCGGAGCGCCTGGTGCCGTTGGCGTAATACGGGACCTTGTCCGGTTTCGCCTTGCCCGGCTTGGGCTCGAACTTCCACATCACCCAGGAGGGCTTATGCTTGATTTCGATCGGCGGGTCCCGATCGAAGAGGTGCGGCAGTAGATTGCGGCAGTTGGACTCATCTGGTGAATTCGCTGCCGGCTTAACTGTAATTACGCGCAGGCTGCTACAATCCTCGTCGGTTGTGGTGTTCACACATACCCCTCAGCCGGCGACGCGCCAACGTCGCGTTTGACTTCCAGTTTCGCCGCCTTCGGGCGGCGTTTTCTTTTCAGGCAGGTCGTCTACCGATCACGCTGCAGAGCACGCGCGAATAAAGTTTTCGAGAGTGCTGCGCCGCCACCCGACAATACGCGGAGATAGCCTTATCGGCGGTGGCAGACGACCACTCGCTTCCCATATCCGCAGCGTCTCGCGATCAATTCCACCGAGCATCTGCCGTGCAGGCTTGCGTGTGACGATCGGGTCTAGCTCAAGGTTCTGGTGCATCGCGCGCTCCTCAAGTGTTAAGCCACATTGCGCCAAGCATCGCCTGTTGTGGCCGGATCACGGATACGGTCGCTTGCATCAACACGCAGCTGCGAACTCATCCGTGTTGCGCCTACATTGGCACGACAAGGCCGAGTTCACGGACACGATCTAGCGACCGCGTAAACTCGACACCTACTCGCTTTGAATTTCCGGGCGGACCCAGATTTCCTCGTGGGGTCCTAGCACACCCCAATTTCTAGCGAGCTCCTCAATGTCGCAGTGGGTGTCGACAGGGAGATTTCTGTAGAGGTCCCACACTGAGTGGCGCCCCATGTAGGAGTAGATTTGCGACCCGTATCGAGCCGTCTTCAGGACAAGGTTCTTTGAACGAAGAACCCTCCGAAGACGTTGAACTGCAGCCGATTCCGATATGAGTGTCATGCCGCTTCCTCCGCAGCGAGGATTACCTCCCAGATGGCATCGATTGCCTGGGACGCAACGACCAAAGCGCGATGCGATGTCGCCACACGGTGTGCTGGCAGATCTTCGTACGCGCTGAGATGATCAATGATCAGGGCTATGATCGCGTGTGCGCTGTGGAGTGACTCGGCGATCTGTTGTTGCTGCGTTTTCATGCTGCACCCCGCGCGATGTCGGCATCGACACCGGCAGATGCGAGCATCTCGGCAGCGAGCGACATGCGGCGAGCGTGCAGTTGCTTCACCAGTTTGCGGATGTTGTCGAGCGGCAGACCTGCGGACTTTGCGGCCGCGATTGTCTGTACTTCGTGAAGGGGCCATACCGCGCGCTGGCGGTGGGTTTTGCAGGGCCGAGTCATCAGCCCCGCATTTATGTCATGGTGGATTGTGGTCCGGCCGATGCCGAGAATCTGGCAGGCTTCGTCCTTCTGGATAAGGCGGATGGGTTGCATGTCGTTTCTCCGTTGACGCACTCCGGAATGAGTGCGAACGGATGCGATTTATACACAGCACCCAAGCGAAAAACACAAGTTGGCGTGTTGGCATGCCTTTTTGCATGGGGAGTTTGGCTCGGGCCGATTACAGGGATAAAAGCGCCCACGGAGGGGATTTTAGAAGCCCAGGCTTCTGGCCATCTCCTCGGCCCCTCAACCTGTAATCCACGCCTTGAGTTGCTGGTAGTCCTGCGCCGTCGCCTCACCGTCCGCCATGTCCACCAGGCAGAAGATCAGGTCAGAGGATAATGACTGGCGAGCAAGTAACTCCCTTGCAACTAACTGCACGGCTTTTATGTTTTCGGGCTGTGACATGAGCAGCACTGCCCGGTGTCGTAAATCCTCGGTGGAACCAATTCCCCATTTAGCGATGAGTGCTTCAGCTTTGCCAAAGTCGTCATCACAACCACGCATTGCGATAAGCTCAGGGATGCCAGCGACCACCGTTGCTGCATAGCCGGCATACAAAGCTAAAACTTGATTCTCTGCGTCCGCTGGGTTCCATACCCCATCCTCAGCGGTGACGGCTCCGGCCAAGTCGGGGTCGAGCGGGGTGATGGTCACGCAGTCCTGGAATATTCCGAGCCTGACGTGCGCGACGGCGTGTCCTGCTTCGTGAATTGCAGTTATGCGTTTCTCCACGCTCAGCCCACCTTCTTGATCGACACTACATTTCCTCCGGGCTTCGTCGTGGCGAAGGAGGCCCAGTCGGCCATGAGTTTGCGCCGCTTCTCCAGCAGGTCGGTGCGCTTGTATGCGGCCTCGGTCTTGTCGCCGACAACGTGCGCCAGTGCCGTCTCGGCAACGTCTCGCGGGTAGCTCGTCTCCTCTGCCGCCCAGTCGCGGAAGGTCGAACGGAATCCGTGTATGGTGATGCCGGGATGGATCCGGCGCGCGCGCATCAGCATCGCCATGTTGGACAGCGGGCGGATCTGTCTGGCCTGCCTCCTGCCGGGGAACACCAGAACATCATCGGCACCGATCTGGCTTTGCAGGATCGCGCAGGCGGCATCCGATAGCGGCACCGTATGATCCCTGCCTGCCTTCATCCGATCGCCCGGCACGCGCCACAGGCGGGCCTCCAGATCTATCTCAGACCACTCGGCATTGAGCACCTCGCTCGTGCGCGCGGCGGTCAGGATCGTGAACTGCATGGCGCGTGCGACGGTGTCCTGGTGCACCATCAACTTCGCCCAGAACGCGGGCATCTCCTGCCACGCAAGAGCCGGCTGGTGACGCACCTTCTGCACCTTGCTGCGCTTGGGCAGTAGCTTGTCGAGGTGCCCACGCCAGCGGGCCGGGTTCGCGAGAGGGTCACGGTGACCTTGAGCGGTAGCGGCATCGAGCACCAGTTCGATGCGGTTGCGGACGCGGACGGCGGTCTCTGGTTTTTTAGTCCAGATGGGTGTCAGCACTTCCAGCACATCGGCTGTGGTGATGTCGCCCACGGCCTTCGCGCCGATCTTCGGGAAGGCGAACATCTCCAGCGTCCGGGTCCACTGCCACGCGTGCTTTGCATTACGCCAACCGGCACGGTGGGCTTCGATGTAGGCCTCGGCTGATGCCTTGAAGGTGACCTTGCGTGCCTCCTCAGCCTTTTTACTCGCAGCCTCCTCGGCACTGTGAGCGTGGGGATCGACGCCGGCATCCACGAGGGCCTCTTTTTCCTCGGCTTCAGCCTTCGCCTTCTCCATCGACTTCTTGGGGTACTGGCCTAGCCCGAGAGATCGGCGCTTGTCACCGATCTGGTATCTGTACAACCACGAGGTGAACTTCTTGCCGTCGGCGCCGAAACGGACCTGAAGTCCGAGCCCGCGCTTCCCCGTGGGGATGATGGTGGGCACGGTCGTTTCTGCGATCTGCTTTTGAAGTTTGAGGTCGTCTTCGCGGATCTGCTTCTGCTTCTGAAGGTGGGTGAGCTCGCGGACCATGGGCACCCCCTCAGCGTGCAGCCGCAGATGCGGGCTGCAGGTCGTCGAGGAGACCCTCAGTCTCGATCAGGTAAAGGGCGCGCTGCCTGGCGAGTTCGTTCAGTTCAATGCCCTGATCGCAGGCGTGCGCTTCCAGTAGCTCACGGGCAGGGTCCTTTTTCACGTTCCTCATCGTGCTCATGCTCACTCCCTCGATGTTGTTGGTGGTGTGGCAGCGGATCTACACACCGCTGTGCACACCAATTCAGTGTGGCAGGGGATGAGCGGGTTTGGAAGAGTATGAACGGATCAGATGCTTATATGACCGGCAGTAACGCCGCAAACAATTGAATATGCTGAGATTTACAGACGGATGAAACAAGGAGATAGCTGGTACATCGTGGAATGAAAATCAGGTTTTAGGTGGACTCCTTCTCCACCAATAACTTCCCTAGTGACTTGAAATCGTTAGGGAATTTTTCAGAAGCTCAGCCAACACACCACTGTACACACCAACACGGGCACTACCCCGTCACCACTTCGGCAGCCAGCGGATGACGGTTTCCAAGCTGTGCCGTATGCCCTCGGGCCGGTGCAGGGCTTCCTCGACCACGGCACTGCGATCTACAACTTGCACATCCTCAGAACCGACGACTGGGTAACGGTCGGCAGGCTCGTAATCGGGATCGGGCTCAGGGACGCCCGTAACCACGGTGTAGTCGGCGTCGGCACCCTCGGCGTCCACCGCCGTCGAGACTATGGTCACCGTGCGCGGGTCGTGCTCCTGCTCGAGCGCCTCAAGCCGGTCTACGAGCTGGCGCAGTGTCGTCGGGGGCAAAGTCATACCAAATCCTCGTTTGAGATCAGGCGCTCAGGTTCCCTAGTGCGCTGCTCAAGAGCAGTCACACGGGCATGTAGCTCACCCGCAAGGTGAAGGCGGCCCAAACTTTCGATCGAGGCCAACAACGCGGCGGCGGTGCTCACAGGGACATCACCCTCGGCAACACCGCGCAGAACGGCAAGGGCGCGCTCCTCAAGCCCGCCCTCACCAAGCCCCGGCACTTTCACGGCATCCGCCTTCACGGTGTAGAGGTCAGCGATTTTTGATGCGCTGCGGAAGTCGCCCGCAAGTGCATCGCGGAGCAGACCCAAAACTACCTTTGTGATTGGCGCACCTACGGGCAAGGCGTCTTCGTCGCCTGCCAAGAACGCAGCAACCTGCTCAGCGCGCTGTTTTTGCACGGCGGCGCACCTGGTTCCGGTGAACAGGGCACGTAATGATCGCCAGAGATTTCCTGCTCGGCCGTGCCGTTGCACGGATCCGGTAGGCCTGGTCGCAGGCAACGCACTTGCCCTGCCAGACGTGGAGCTCGACTACCACGCCATCCTTCCGCTGGTAGGGCGTACTGCCGAGGCGCTCGAACACCCGCCCATCGGCACTGGTGACAGTGGTCGGCAGGGGGTTGCTGGCGCTCACCGTAGGCGCCCTTCAAGCCGCGCCTGCCGGGCCTTCGCGGCGATCACGCGAACCACTTGGGGATGGTTTCCCAACCCCGTCATGTTCAGCACGTCGCGCAGCTCGGGCGAGCCGAAACGGGATATGAACGCCTGGGCATCGGCCAGCGCTTGATGAGCTCCACGGGCGCCGTAGTCCTGCACCAGGGCGTCCTTCGCGGATTCGACCCAGCTGCTCACGAGCTCGGGCGTCGGTGCGCTTGTGATCGCGCCAATGCCCACCTCAGTCAGCGTCACCGATTCCGCGTGCGTCAGCCCCAGCGTCTGGAACTCCGACGCCCACTGGCTCGCCGTCGCGGCGGCATCTGCCGGGTCGCCGAGTTCTTGAAGCACGGCGCTTTCGATATCGCGCATGGCATCGCCGAACTGCAGTTCCGGATCGGTGTCGCCGAACATCCGCTCGGCGTGCTCGGCATCGGAGGCGGGCTCGTGCTCGGGCAGTTGCCGCATAGGCGCAGTGCCCGCGAGCTCTGCGCGGAAAGCGGCGCCGTGATCGATCTGGGCGGTCGGCGTCGTGTCCCCGAACAATTTCACGGCCATGTCGTGGAAGTCGCTCATGCCGCAGCCTCCTGTTTGCCGAATGTCGCAGCTCGCTCGATCGCGTCGAGTCGGCGCTCGTTCAGACGCTCGAGGGCGGGCCCAAGGCTGACCGGTTGGAATGCCCCACTGGGTGGCGCGATGACGACCCAGGGGGCCATGCTCGGCCCGATCACGCCAACGCCTGAGGACGCCAGTGCTGGCCCGATCGAGGCGGCAATAACGTCGTGGCCGTCGAGGTTGGTGCCCAACCTAGTCAGAGCAGCAGTGCCACCGCGCAGTCGGATCGCGGCACCGGTCAGTGCGCGGGCCTCGCCTAGGTCCGTGATCAAGGTCGCGTACTCAGCGCCGAGAGTTTCGATCGCACGCGCGATGCGCCCGGCGCGAGCGGAGCTCGAACGATGAAGGTTCCCGATCCGCTCGAGCAGCTCTTCCACCTGAGCGTCGGTGTCAGCGGAGGCGCGCGCAGTCTCTTCACGGGCGCGGGCCTGCAAGCCCAGGTCGTAAGCCACAAGCTTGGCCTCGGCACCGGCGAGCTCGTGCTGCACCTGGGCCAGTTGAGCTTGGGCGGCAGCGAGGCGGCCGGGGTCGTCGCCGGCCTCTTCAAGACGCAGGGCGGCCTCACCGAGCGCTTCGCGCAGGGCGCCTATGTCTCGCTGCATCGCTGCGCGTCGGGTGTCGATCTTCATGTCAGAGCTCCGTGGTGGATGTGCGGCCAGTCTCGCGCGCGCACGGTGTCTGCTCGGTGTTTGCCACGCCAAAGCCTCGCGAACAGCGCACAAGCTCGACGTGCTCGACCGCGCAGGACGTCGCGACGATGCGCCCTCGCTCGATGCCGAGGCTTGCCAGCGCAGCACCGAGGCGACCATCGATGGCACCAGCTGCGGCGGCAGCACGGCGCAGACGAGCGTGGACGACGTTGCCGGGGCGGGTTGCGCCTCGTGCGAGCGCATCGACGGCAAGCGCATCGCCACCCTTGATCGCGGCGATCGCGTGCCATGCGAGCACCAGGCCAGAGCTACCAGCACGGCATGGGATCCGGCGGCCGTCGGCGAAGGCTGCACCGTTGTCATCGATGGTGAACTGCACCGGGCGCAGTGCGCGGAGCTCCAGTTCGCGCAGTTCGCGTCGAAGCCACGCAGACGCTCCAGGGCGTGCGCGCAGGGGCGCGATGCTGTCTACATGCCCGTGCAACACCCGCGCAGCCCAGGCGGCCTCCTGCGGCGGCAGTGGGGCGTTCACGCTGCGCGCTCCGGCTTGATGTTGAGCAGCCAGCGCCCGACGGTGCTCACCGGTACGGCGACCTCACGCGCAACGTCACGGATGGTCATGCCAGCCTGGCGGAGCTCAATGGCGCGATGACGCTGCGCCTCGGGAGTGCGCGGCTCAACATCTACGCCGTGACGCTCGAGCATGGCACGCAGACCGTCGTCCACGGGGGCTGTGGTGTGCAGCAGGGTGTGCAGGGGTTTAGTCACGGGCGCCTCCACCATCCAGATCAAGGCGATAGCGCGGTTGCTCTGTGGAAGGTTGCTCCACCAAAGCGCAAAAACGGCAGATGGTGCCGAGGACTCGCACCGTCACGGAGGGGGCGTCCTGCCGCGCAGTTCGCAACTCGACCTCCTTGCAACCGTACGGGCTCTGGTGGAGTTGTTCCCGGCAGGACACGCAGACGCGAGGCTCAGGTCGCCAAGCGGGAAGGTGTTTGGCTCTGGCGTTCACGTTCTTGTCTCCTGATCACAAAGGGGGTGGCCGTGACAACGACCGGGACAGCGGGACACACCTAAGGGTGTGTGTCCCGGTCCCGCCCGGGACGGCGCGGGAATGTCCCGGGAAATGTCCCGTTTGTCCCGCTGATTCCACTTACGCAAGGGAATGTGCCTCCCCGGATAGCAGGAGCTCCTGCCATCCGCGCCAGACCTCGACATCGCCCACCAACTCGGCGTGATCACCGTGCTCAAGAAGAACACCGGCATCGCGCATTTCCCGACGTGCCCTGTTGAACGCCTTTCGGCAGGCGTCGGGAGTTCCCGTCTGCCGGCGGTATGCCTCCCTTCGCCACGCATCTAGGCGAACTCGGCGTGCTCCGCATGACGCCGTGAAAAAGCTGTCGGCGCCAAACACCACGATCTTCGGAACACAAAACGCGGTTGCGCTGTGCGACTGCGTTTCCCAGGTAACGACGCAGGAGCTAATGGCGTCGAGGTCCTCGTCCACCCCGAGTTGGACCACGTCCAACGTGAATGGCCACTCCGCGCCGTCCGCGTCGTCTTTGGCTTTCTCAACTCGCACCTTGCGGAGATCGCTGCCCTCGATCCGGCTCACCTCGAGCATCGCGTCCATCGCGCCCTTCAGCCCCGACCAGCCCCTAGCGCCCTTCGACGTGTCTTTGCCCGAGTGATGAACGAGAACAACAAGACCTTCAGTCACTTCCTGAAGCCGGCGGCAATGGCGCAGTAGAAGTCCCATGTCCTCGGAGGAATTTTCGTCCCCGCCTGGAGCGGTCTGCGCGAGCGTGTCGATGATCACTAGATCCACGTTGCCGAACGGTTCGAGATCGCGAACCAGCGCATCGACGTCGGCTACAGCGAGAAGGTTGGGAGCGTGCGGTACAACGCCGAACACCCCCGTTACGGAATCCAGATCGATGCTGTGGTGCTTCGCGTATGCCTTCAGGCGCTTCCTGAAGCCGCCTGCGCCTTCTGCAACGACATAGACGACCTTGCCCTCTCGAGTACGCAATCCGCGCCACTGCGCGCCTCGCGCGATCGCCATCGCAAGGTCAATGGTGAGGAAGCTCTTCCCGCTGCCGGAGCTGCCGAAAACCATCGCCATCCCCGTGGCGGGCAGGAGCCCTTTCACAAGGGCAGGCCCCTCAAGTCGCGCGACAAATTCGGCTGGCGCAATCGGGGTGAATCGACCTGTTTCTGCCGGTGCTCCTGCCTGCCGTTGTGAGCGCGGCTTGTACACCTCCGCGCATTTCGCAATCGCACGCTCGATCGTGTTGGCTCCGTAGGTCGATCGCCCCCTGCGCGAGTCCCACTTCGGACGCATCAACTTCGACTGACGGAACAGCGTGTCCATCAGTTCGGAATCGCGGTTAGACCAGAACGCCAGCATCACGCAAAGCGCCATGTCGGCGGCGCTGTCGTCGCCGTCGTAGTGGCTCGTGTCGCCCCGGTCGAATAGCGCTGCGAACTTCTCGCCGTTCTTCGCTTCGCGCGCCTTGGCAAGCAGTTCCTCTTCTGCGAGGAAGCTCTCGCCCGGGTTGCCCGTGCCCACGATGCGGTCGTCATCATTAGGGTCGAGGCTCGCGAGCAGGTTGTTTAGTTCCTCCTGAAGCGGGGCGAGATCCGAGTGCTGCTCTACAGCGTGTACCGGCTGGCCGGTGACGGTGAAAAACCGCTCGTCGTCGTAGATCTCGATGTTGGTGTCCTTGCCGTCGATGTTCGATCGCTTGCACCTAGTCCCCTCCGGCTTCGCCGCGCGCAGCCAGATATGAACCCCGGTCCCGCTGGGCGACAACTCGGCGAAGGTCGGCAGGCTGTTCAGCAGGGCTTCGGCGTAGGTGTTGGGCGCGTCATCAATCACTGCGTGGTCGAGGTCGATTCCGACGATGCCGTTGGACTTGCTGAAGACGAAGCCCACGCCGTCAAAGCCTCCGCCCTGGTAGGCAGCCACCGCCGCGTCGAACGTCGTCCACGTCGCGGGGTTCGTGCTCGAGGCCTTTACCCTGCAGGTCGTGATGCGCGCGTTATAGGGGACCTTCGTCCACCGTTCGTTGTCTGCGTCGAATTCGTATTGCCAAACAATCCAGCAGGGGATTTCCCGGAGAGTCTTGGGTACGCCTTGAATGTTCAGCGATAGTGGAACTGGGCGCGGAATGTCTGCCGTATCCGCAACGACATCCGTTCCGGTAGAATTCGTCTGCGCGTCGATGTACTGATGCGTTTCCCCAGGAACCCCGGCTGCCACCGGGGTTTCGCTTTTTTGGGGCGGACCTCCGCCCATCAGCTCGATGAAGCTGGTCATCACGGCGCGCTCCGTTCGATAAGCGCGCGCACATCCGCCGCTCGGTAGTAGGCCTTCAAGCCAAGGCGGTAGGACCGAAGGCGACCCTCGCGCTCAAGGCGCCAGAACGTCACGTCGGAAATCTTGATGATCCGGCGGGCCGCTCGCCGGTCGATGAACTCCGGCTCGATCTCAGCCTTGGCTTCGCTGGCCGGGTCGGTGTCCTCCACCCTGCGCGGGCGGCCCCTGCTTTTCTTCGCAGGGGGTTGGGTCGTGGTGGGTTCGGGATTGGTCGGGAGCATCGTGTCGCCTCGCTTTGTTAAAAGGGCGACACGTAAATTAAGCGGCGTGCAAGGGTCTCACGGATACGGCAAGGCTTTGTTCTGAAAAAAACGTTTTGGAAGCAATGGGTTACCCCGTGTCCATGAGCTATGACGCGACCTCGCGGCGGGGCAGTTGAACCACATTTCCGCCGGGCTTCGTCGTGACGAAGGCAGCCCAGTCGGCCATCAGTGCGCGGCGCTTTTCCAGTAGATCACCGCGTCGGTAGGCGGCCTCGGTGGCATCGCTGATGACGTGCGCCAGCGCCATCTCTGCCACGTCGCGCGGGTAGTGTGTTTCTTCCGCTGCCCAGTCCCGGAAGGTCGAACGGAACCCGTGCATGGTGATGCCGGGATGGATCCGGCGCACGCGCATCAGCATCGCCATGTTGGACAGCGGGCGGATCTGTCTGGCCTTCTTCCTGCCGGGGAACACCAGCCCATCATCGGCACCGATCTGGCTTTGCAGGATCGCGCAGGCGGCGTCGGAGAGCGGCACCGTATGATCCCTGCCTGCCTTCATCCGATCGCCCGGCACACGCCACAGGCGGGCCTCCAGATCGAACTCAGACCACTGGGCGTTCAGCACCTCGCTCGTGCGGGATGCGGTCAGGATCGTGAGCTGCATGGCGCGGGCCACGGTGTCCTGGTGCACGATCAACTTCTCCCAGAACGCGGGCATCTCCTGCCACGCAAGCGCCGGCTGGTGACGCACCTTCTGCACCTTGCTGCGCTTGGGCAGTAGCTTGTCGAGGTGCCCACGCCAGCGGGCCGGGTTCGCGAGAGGGTCACGGTGACCTTGAGCGGTAGCGGCATCGAGCACC
>Ga0315904_10003393_pt1 | contig 23437 bp, 30 predicted proteins | sample LakEriMetagenome_6_FD_203529 | JGI IMG/M metagenome (GOLD analysis project Ga0315904, IMG submission 203529) | Freshwater fungal communities from buoy surface, Lake Erie, Ohio, United States - Buoy 12 MA120 | ecosystem: Environmental > Aquatic > Freshwater > Lake | place: USA: Lake Erie, Ohio... | reverse complement strand
AGTCTTTAGAAGAAGTTTTGGCTTTGGCCCCGGCTTCTACTAAGTTAGATCATCACAACTGTTTTCCTGGTGGTTATGTTGACCATGTAGTAAGAGTTGTTGAAGCAAGTCTGGTGTTTGAAAAGGTATGGGATAAGTTTGGCCAGAAAAAGAACTATACAACAGAAGAGTTAGTTTTCTCAGCCATTAATCATGACCTTGGTAAGTTAGGAACCAAAGACCAGCCGTTTTATATACCAAACGATTCACAGTGGCATATTGAGAAACAAGGTGCTTTATATAAGTACAATTCCAATATTACTCACATGAGAATAGCTGATCGTAGTTTATATTACCTTCAGCAACAAGGAATCGAAGTTACAGAAAATGAATATCTAGCTATTAAGCTTCATGATGGTTTATATGAAGAAGGAAACAAACCTTACTTTATTACATATAATAAAGATACAGAACTAAAGTCGAACATAGTTCATATTCTACATCAAGCTGATCTAATGGCTAGCCGTGTTGAATAATAAAAAATAATAATATGATTATAACAATTATAGCAATCTCTTTATGGATTGCAACTGTAGTAGGTTGGGTTATTTTCAACCTCTATACAAAGAATAGGAAATTAGAGGGCATGGTAGTTAACCAACAAATATTCATTGATGGAATTAAAGGATGCATGAAAGAGATCAATACTTGTGCAAATCAAATTGATTCTAAGTTATGGGTCCAATCAGACCCAGAATTCTTAGGCCTTATGGAGAATGTAAAGAAAATGCAGGATTCTATCAACAACTTTATAGAAGAATAAGATGGTAGACATTTTAGACAAAGAAGAAGAAGTGCTACTCACCAAGAAAGGTGAGCCTAGAAAACGTAAGCCAAAAACAAAGAATAACTACTTCACTATAGAAACAGAAGAAGCTATTCTAGAGTATAGGAATACGCCTAACCAAGCCAAAAGAAACAAAATATATAACGAAAGGATTCACTACGGCTTCTACAAGCTAGTAGAGAACATTATTCATACATTTAAGTTCTACTATACAGAAGTTGATAATATAGAAGATCTAAAGTATGAAGTGATCTCGTTTCTCTTACAAAAGCTAGACCTTTACGATCAATCTAAAGGAAAGGCGTACTCTTATTTTGGGACCATTGCCAAAAGGTATTTGATCATCTACAATCAAAAGAACTACAAGAAACTAGTATCAAAAGCAGACATTGGAGAACAACATGACGATGATGCTTTAGTCAATTCGATTCTAGTGAAAGAGCCTGAACCAGAGCTAGATAAGCTAGATATAGTCGAGCTTTTTATCAAGCATGTAGACGACAACCTTTTCGAGTTATTTGAGAAACCTGAGGAGATGAGAGTCGCTGATGCAATCCTAGAGATCTTCAAGAAAAGAGAGAATATAGACATTTTCAACAAGAAGGCTGTCTTCATCTACGTTAAAGAAATGACTGACACTCAGTCTAATACGATCACCAAAGTGATCAAGAAACTAAAAACCATCTACAAGACCATCCTAGACAACTACCTTGAAAATCACGACTTTTAATATTTATTCTAAAAGTCATGGAACTAGAAAAAGAGATATTCAAAGGCAAAAAGATCGCTGATCTAGTCGAAGAGGTTTACAACAAGCATAAAAACCAAGACTCTACCATTAAGCAAGAGATCATGAGACTTGCTGATATGATCGAGACTCCTGGTGATGCTATTGTAATTGTGCCTCTTTTGAAAGGGTTCATGGATTCTAGCCTCAAGAATGACGAAGTCTTGATGAAACTCCTACAGCTTTTCCAAAAAGCCTCGGCCGAAGCCAAGAAAGACGGGGTTGAAGATTCTGGCATTTTGACAGAAAAGGACATTGAGCAGTTGTTCTCTGAAGTAAGCAACATTAAGATTAAAGATCCTAAACAACTACCTCAAGCGTAATGTCTAACGGCTATATATTTGGTCCAAATTTTGATGCTAATTCCGGACAGGTTTTAGGACAATACTTCCAGATTGGTAGAGTAAAATCTATTGTATTAGGACCATATAAAGGAAATACCAAAGAACGTGATCCTGACTACGGAAGTCCTATAGACATAGGTAAAATTAAGTACGAGATATTGTACTCTACTTTAGGTACTTCTAAGTCTCAAGAAGTATCTGAACCTGCTTGGCCTATGTTTAACTTTATTAGGCAATATCCTGTTGTAAATGAAATAGTTCTTATTATAGCAGGCCCATCAGAAAAATTAAATGATAGAGCTTCTAATCAACAGTTTTTCTACTTTCCTCCATATAGTTTGTGGAATAGAGCCAACCATGGAGCTTTTCCAAACATGAGTGAATATTCTAATTTTTTAAAACAGTATAATAATATTCAAGGATATTCTGGCAATGCAGTTACAGGATCCTCTATACCGTTAGGATATACATTTCAAGAGGATCAGCAAGTTAGAAACCTCCAACCTTTTGAAGGTGATACAATTTTACAAGCTAGATTTGGACAGTCTATAAGATTTGGTTCAACTGTTCCAGCTCTAAAAAGAGATAACACTTGGTCTAATTCTGGAAATAATGGAGATCCTATCACTATTATATTAAATGAACAAAGACAGGAGAATGCATCTTTGAAATTTAATAATATTGTAGAGAATATAAATAAAGACGGATCTGCTATTTACATGACTAGTACACAAGAGATATTTTTAGAGGACATAAATAATTTTCCTCTTAACTCGTTCTCTTTCCCTATTACTCCAATAGCTCAGCCTACTTTAAGAATACCTCCTAGACCAATATCAAACGAGATATTAGCCCCTTCTGCTCAAGATCAATCAAGTATAGGATAATGGCAGTAATTCAACCATATAAACCAGTTTTTCCATATAAAGGCAACCAACTCATTTTGACTAGTGAGAGAGTAACTCTTCATGCAAAGAATGATGCTATTTTCTTATTTGGTAAAAAAGCTGTAGGACTGTCGTCTACTAATACAATCAATTTAGATGCTTCAAATAAAGTTATAGTAGCGGCTCCTGTAATTGAATTAGGAAATAAAGCTGAATCGTTAGGTGAACCAATAGTATTAGGAAACACATTGAATCAGAAGTTGTTAACTCTATTAGATGCTTTAAATGCTGTAGCTATACTGTTAGCACAGTCTTCTGAATCTAAGTTAGGAGCAACTATGCAAAATATTAATTCTGCTGGAAGTTTATTAGCTCAAACAGCCACTAGACTTTCTCAAGAATTGACGCCAGGCCAATCACAAATATTATCTAAAAACACATTTACTAGATAGATATGGCAGTTTCTAATTTTAGATTGGATCCACAAACTATTAAAGGTGTTCAAGCCGTCAACAAAGTCGGAGCAGATAAATATAAGGCTGGCTGGGTTAGGTTTGGTAATGACAAGCTTAATATCAATACTACATCTGCTGTAGGTCTAGAAAAAGCAATTGGTGTAACAGCTAGATTCCTCATAAAAGTTCAAGGAAAAGTAAATGAAATACTGTATGGCAAGTACAATACAGGAAGAGAGGCGACAACATTATTAAAAAGATTATTAAATAAAGGTATAATAAATTTGTTAGGTGGACTTGCATCTGTTGATTTTTGCAATGTACTCAATTATGCATTGAATCAAGTCCCAGACGGAACTCCATTTGATCCTACCAAGCCTCCTCCTGTAAATGAGCCAATACAGAGAAAAAAATGGCAGATACAAAAAGCTGCTTATGATGTTCAACAATTTATAGACGACTATTATAGAGACTATCTAGATAGCAATAATCCTGAAAGTAGAGTTGGGTTGTTTATATTAATGCAACAGATAAACTCTATCTTTTCTAGTACAATATTAAGTCCTACTGAAGGCATTAATGATCCACAGTTAAAGGAGAATTTTCCTCAACTTTCTGTAGCAAGCAATTTTTTACAGAATGCTTTAGGTGTATTTAACAGGTATACAGACGTCAGACAAATTCCAGTTAGTGAAGTCCAAAGATTAATAGAATTTGTAGACAGAGTAAGACAATACTGTATAATAATTCAAGGACTAAACAATCCAAGGAATGCTATAGGATTAATAGATAGCTCGCTTAACTTAAACATACAGAAGGAATTAGAAGATCTATCCAAAGTTATTATCAACCCAGATGTTGCAACTAGAGTTTTAAAATCAGTAGTTAAAACAACAAACGATATTAATACTGTTGCACAAAAAGTACTAGGTTTTATAAATACATTACAGATTATAACCAAAATATGTATCCTTCTAATAAGAATATATAACATAATTAGCTCTTTCTTCTTAGCAATTCCTATTCCTAACGTTTATACAACTGTTGGTGTTACAACTAAATTTGCAGATAGATATAGAGATAAGTTAAAAGAAAAAGGAGAAAAGAAACTAATTAAAAGACTTGAACAAATCTCAGCGGTTCTAAACTTAGCAGCTATATTATGCACTAGTTTAGTAGTTGCTGTTCAAAATATAATTTCTAGACTACAAGTTATACTACTTAACCTAGAAAATTGTACTAACAAAAATGAAGGCCTTATTAATGAGATTAAAGATTCCATATCGACTCTAACTAATACAGGAAACCAATTACAAAAATTCCTTGATCAGTACAATAATCAACAAAAACAAGCTGAGTCTAGGTTTGGTAACTATACAATTCAAATAGTTACTGAACAAGTTGTAGATGAAGGCATTAACTTAAAAAGAAGATATGGCATTGCTACTGATTCTAATAAGTACGTTGTAGTTCAAACCACTCCTACTTTTGCTTCTTTAGACTTGATTATAATTAATGAAGTAAAAGTACTACTTGTATCTAAAGGGCTAGTTTCTACAGGACTTTCTGGTATAGATTCTGAAGATCAAATAACTATCTTGGATGCCGCTAGATTTTTAGGAGAGGATGAGATCGATTTAAGTAATATACAACTAACAGATACAGATGTGGAAACACTAGAAGAACAAGATGATGATCTAGGTTTAAGTACATTTGCCAATAACCTTCCTGGAGGAAGAGCTCTAAGAAGAAGAGTCAGGGAAAAAATGCTTAAAAATATTAACTCATTAGGAGGAGACCTAAAGTCTACAGATCCAGGAGGTAAATACTCATCAGGACTAGTAAAACAACAGCAATCAGTAGCTAATAAGTTAAAAATACAACAGCTAGAAGATAAGATAGGTGTCTGGAAAAAAGAGATAGCTTTGGCGGCTACTCAAGGATTTGTCGGCCTAGCTATTATAAAAGATAGGACTCAAAAGATTAAGGATGCTGAAAGAAAAATCCAGCAACTTAGACAAGGTTAAAATATACAAGGTAAAATATTTATAAGATATGGCACAAATTGATGCACTAAGAAAGCTAATCCGTGAAGAACTTCGTACTGTTCTAAAGGAAGAACTACCTAAAATACTTAAGGAAGTGCAAACTCCTGCGGTAAAAGACCCTAAAAAGGCCCTTCAAGAGCAGGTTAAGTCTAAAATCCCTGGGACATTGAACACCCAGGCTAGTAGACCTCAAATAAAGTTTGCTTCTAATAACCCTATGGCTGCCTTCTTGAATGATACGGCTAAGAGCATGTTGAATGAAGACTTTTCTATGACCTCTGCAGATGTACATCCTGCCATGGCCTTCCAGCCTAGTCAGGTATCTGTAGGATCTGTTGAAGGAATGCTTGGTTCAGCTAGACCTAGTTCAAACTTGGCGGCTGTGCAAATAAATGAAGTACCAGACTTTACTGGTCTAATGAGTAAATTGAAAGAGAAAGGAGCTATCTAATGGCATACGGACTAAAGAAAATATCAGTAGTAGACCTTAGACCATCAACAGGTGTTGGTGTCAAAATCCCTTTTGATGCCGAGAACGTATTTTCTACCATATACACAACCAAAGACCAGACTAAGTACAACTTGATCAACTTCCTTCTAACCGACCCAAGAGAAAGACCTTTTAATCCTACTTTTGGTGCTGGCCTTAGAGCTAGACTATTTGAACCTATTGATCAAGTTACTTTTGAAGATATAAAAGAATCGATTAGAACTCAAATTGAGGCTAATTTTCCTAATGTTCAGATAGTGACTCTAGATATCATAGGAAACCCAGACTATAATTCTATCAATATAAAATTCAGTTATCGTCTATTAAGATCAAATGAAAATGACTCTGTTACACTGACCATACAAAACTTCTAAAGATGCTGAATCAAGTAGACATAAAATATCTCAATAAAGACTTTACCTCATTTAGATCAGATCTAATAGAGTATGCAAAAGCCTATTACCCTACAGTCTATAATGATTTTACTCAGGCATCACCTGGTAGCATGTTCATTGAAATGGCTTCTTATGTAGGAGATGTTCTCTCATTCTATCTAGACAATCAGATTCAAGAAACCTACTTACAATATTCTAAACAGAAAGGAAATCTTTATACTATGGCCTATATGTTAGGTTATAGACCAAAGGTAACATCTGCGGCCACAGTTATGTTAGATGTTTATCAACAAGTTCCTTCTATTACAGTTGGTGCTAGTACAAGTCCAGATTTTTCTTATGCTATGACTATCGAACAAGGCATGCAAGTTAAGTCTAATGTAGATAGCTCTGTATTATTTTATGTGCCTCAAAAAGTAGACTTTACAACATCATCTTCTTATGATCCAACTATCATAGAAGTTTATACAATTAATGGTTCAAATGTTCCTACATCTTATCTTTTAAAGAAAAGTGTTCAAGCAATATCTGGCCAGGTTAAAACTCAAACTTTTACTTTTGGATCCGCTCAAAGATTTGCAACAGTTAATCTTCAAGATAATAGTATTATAACTATTCTTGATGCCAAAGATTCAAGCGGTAATACTTGGTATGAAGTACCGTATCTTGCTCAAGATTACATATTAAAGCCTGTTGAAAATACAGCAGCTAATTATCCTAGCCTATATCAATATCAGAATCAGGTACCTTATATGATTCAGAAATTAACTGTGCCTAGACGTTATGTTTCTAGATTCAGAATTGATGGATCACTAGACATTGAATTTGGAGCAGGTATTAATTCTGTAGCAGATACTGCAATAATACCAAATCCAAATAGTGTTAGTGTTGGTTTAACTGGAGGCGGTTTAAGTACACTTTCTAGTTCATTTGACCCTACTAATTTTGTAACCACTGAAACTTACGGTCTTGCTCCTAAAAATACCTCTATAACTTTTCAATATCTTGTAGGCGGGGGAGCTTCTTCAAATATATTAACAGGGCAACTAACTGAGTTGGTTTCTTATACAGTATCAGGAAATACAACTTACCAAAATACAATTGTAACAAATAACCCAGAACCTGCCGCAGGAGGCGGTGACGGTGATTCTGTAGAACAGCTTAGATTTAATATCGCTGCTGAGTATCCAACTCAACTTCGCGCTGTTACTCAAGAAGATTATCTTGCGAGAGTAATGTCTATGCCTCCTCAATATGGTCAAGTAGCCAAAGCTTATATAACAAAAGACGATGCTACGTTTAGAAACTATATGAATCAGGATCCAGGCCAAAGAGATCCTCTTTCTATAAGTTTATATGTACTAGGACTAAATGCACAAGATCAATTAGATCAACCATCTCCAGCAATTCTACAAAACATTCAAACATATTTGAAAGACTATAGGATGTTGACTGATGCTGTTAATATTAAACCTGGTTATATTATTAATATTGGGTGTAACTTTGATATAGTTATTAGACCAAATTATACTAGTCAAGATGTTGTAGCAAGATGTATATTAGCACTTCAAGACTTCTTTAACATAGATAATTGGCAAATTAATGAGCCTATTATTTTAGGTGACGTTTATACAATACTGGATCAAGTTGAAGGAGTTCAAACTGTAAAAGACATAAGAATTATAAATAAGACAGGTGAAGCCAATGGATATTCTAAATATGCTTATGATATTACAGCAGGTACTTTGAATGGTGTAATTTATCCATCGCTTGACCCATCTATATTTGAAGTTAAATATTTAAACCAAGACATACAAGGTAGAGTCGTAACATTATAAAAGTAGAAAAATGGCCGTATATAAAATATTTGCTTCCGCTGATGCTTCACTGTATTCTAGTCAACCCGCTAGAAATACAGGTCTTGATGAGATATTAGAAGTTAGTGTTAAGAATAATAGTAAACCTTTAAATTATTTTGTTGATCCAGTACCTTCTGAACCACTTCTTCAAGATGATTTAAGAAGATCTCTTATATTATTTAGTAATACTGATATAGAAAAAATAAAAACATTTCAAACAGGTTCATGGAAAACTAATCTAAGACTTTATTTAGCTAACGCAGAAAATTTAAATACTAGCTATAGTTTAGAAATTAGAGAAGTTTCTGATCCTTGGACAATGGGAACTGGTAAATTAGCTGATAATCCACAAACAAGAAACGGTGTTTGTTGGTACAGTACAGGATCTTTTACAACTGCAGCTAATAACTGGACTAGTCCTCAATATTATTTAACTCCTGGAGGGGGTTCTTGGACATTAAATTTTGCTACGCAATCATTTGGATATAAAGATAGTAAAGACATTAATGTTGACATCACTAATATATCTACTTCTTGGTTTTTAGGAACGGGTAATTATGGAGTTATTGTTAAACATCCGCAATCTATAGAAAACAATTCAGGTAGTTATATTGCTTTAAGCTTTTTTTCTGTAGATACCCATACTATATATCCTCCTACAATTGAAATGAAGTGGGATGATAGTGCATTTTCTCCAGGTAGTTTAAGTGTCATAAACAATTCTAATACAGTTATTACGCTAGCCAATAATACTGATACCTACAAATATGGCACTGAAAAATATAAATTTAGAATTAATGCCAGAGACAAATATCCGACAAGAACATTTACAACATCTTCTTTTTATACAACAAATAAGGCACTTCCTCAGACATCATATTGGGCTTTACAAGATGTAAAGACAGAGGATATGGTAGTAGATTTTGACACTTCGTATACAAAGATTAGTTGTGATGCAACAAGTAGTTATTTTAACATGTATATGAACGGTCTAGAACCAGAAAGATATTATAAAGTACTTATCAAAACAACTTTATCAGACGGAGAAACTTTTGAAGTAGACAATAATCTTATTTTTAAAGTAGTTAGATAATGGCAAATATAGATTTAGTTAAAGAAATATACGGTATAAACACATACACCAAAGCTGTTGATACAAATTTTGAGGAATTACTCACCCCGGATGTTGTAGATACAGCTCCTGAAATTACTGTAGATGAGTTCTTTCAATATTATCAAGATCTATTTTTTGATATCCCAGTATCTGGCTCTATTAATTCTCACACATACCTTGTTGAACAAAGTCAACAGTATATTGGAGGATCAGTTATAGATGCAGAAAAACAAGCACTCATTGAAGAGATTAACTCACTTCGTCAACAATTATTAGATTTGAATCAATCATTTACAGATATCAATAGCTTAATGTAATGGAATTAGTAAATATAACATATTCTGGTGAAGGTAAACAACCTGTAGAATTAACTCCATTAGATCAGCAGTTAGTTACATCTAACTTTATAAATGCTAGTTTTGGTGCAGATGGTGATTATATAGAGTTGTTTATATATGACCAACAAAATACATTAATAGATTCTGATTACGATGCTTTTGATTACTATCCTTTTTTATTAAATAATCCTCAGAACAATACATACTCTGCATTAACATTAGACCCAGAAAAAGATTTACGTAATAGAGGATATAATAGGGGAAATCTTACTGTTCAATATAACTTTTATAAGAAGCTATTCAATTCTCAATTTGGTACTCAATATTGGATAAAAGAAATATCTCAAACAAGAAAAGAATTAAAATTAGCTTCTCAAGTATTATCAGATGCAGTAATAAGAGAGGGGTTTGCTCAATATCAAGCTTACATTGCAACTAAAAACTACTATCCAATATTCTATTTGAATTTTGGAAATAACATAGTACTTACTGCTAATAATGTTGCATTAACTGAAGATGAAGAAGGAACATATCTTTTAATAAGACTTTATGAACCTCTTCCTACAGAATTTGATATAAAATCTCAACTATGGATAGTAGATAAGGTAGCTGAGTCAGTTAGTTTTAACGTAGATATTCAAGTAGAAGTAGATCCACAACAAGACATAAACGGTCTTCGTGGACCTAACTATAATGTTAATGTTAATACTAAGAATGGCCAAACTACACCTTATTATAACTATAATAACTTAATAGCGAGTCCTGTTACATCATCATTTCAAAAACTATTAAGCTATTACCAAGATAAGTCTATTGATATTAATGTAAATTATAGTGACTTTTCAAATTTTATTCACTTCTCTAATGCTGAGGAAAGAGTTAGAAATTTTGTATATAAATTACAACTAATAGAATCTAGTAGTGCGGATTTAGCAACACAGAGAGCTATAGTAGGAGGGGCTGGTAGTTCTGGAATAGTGTCTTCTAGCATTAGTTCTTTGCAATTATACATAGATAATATCATAAAGAATTTTGATCCTTATGAATATTTCTTATATTTTAACTCTGCTAGTTGGGCTTGGCCAAAAAGTACAAATACTCAGCCGTATGTTTTGTATTCCGTATCTTCATCTCAAGCAGCTAACTTTTTAGGAAGTACAACTACTGTTCCTACTGCTACAACACAGTCATTGTTATTTAGTGCTTCTTACTACGACACAACTAATAAAGATACTCTTCGTAATGTTATTCCTCAATACTTACTAGACGATTCAAGTAATCAACCTTATATCACTTTTGTTGACATGATTGGTCAACACTTTGATAATATTTGGATCTACTATAAAGATGTATCTAACAGATATAATGCAACAAATAATCCTGATACCGGTATATCATTAGACCTCGTTTCAGACGCATTACGCGGCTTTGGTATGCAGTTATATACAAATACTAACGTATCAGACAACCTATATTACACATTATTTGGTATCAATGAAGATGGATCACTTCTACCTCCTACTGGGTCTGAAATGATCACTAGATACGTTACTTCAAGTTTAACGACACTTCCTGCTGCCACTATACAAGATGAGTTATATAAAAGACTCTATCACAACTTACCGTACCTACTAAAGACGAAAGGCACAGAAAGAGGTGTTAAAGCTCTAATAGCTACGTATGGTATACCAGAAAGCATATTAACTGTTCGTGAGTTTGGAGGAAACCCTATCAATTCAGTTGATGGTGTTTTAGATATCAATACAAATAACTATAAAATAGGTATAGCAACAGGATCAACTGGTATAGTTACTGGTAGTTTAGAATTATCTTCATCTCTACTGTCTCCATATACTACTTTACAATATTACACTAATAACGATAGACTAAATAGCACAAATATAGAAGTTGGGTTCTCTCCAGCAGATGTAATCAATACAAATATTACAGCCTCGCAAGGTTATTTTGATATTAATCAACTAATAGGAGCTCCTGGATATCAATACTCTTCATCATATCAACCACTAGTTAGCGCTAGTAATGCATATTTTGCAACGTATACTCAGCCTAATAGTGTTTGGGAATATGTAAGATTATTGAAGTTCTATAATAACTCTCTATTTAAAGTGATTAAAGATTTTGTACCTGCTAGAGCAAACGTATCTACTGGTATTATAGTTAAGTCTCACTTGTATGAGAGAAATAAGTACGCTCGTCATGAGCCTAGTATGAGTTTCAATGACTATTCTCAGTCTATTGATATGTTAACTATTACAGGTAGTGATGGTGGTGCAATATCAGGTTCTACTAATTGGTCAGGGTTTGTAATAACTCCTTTAGGTGAGGCTTCTTATTCTAGTTCACAAGACATAGAATTATATAATGGTGAATTTAGTGGATCAAAAATAGTTGCAACAAATGGTCAAGCTTTTGATCAAGACGAAGCGTCTAATTTGCCAGGCACAGGCTCAGGATTTATACAAGTTAATTTAGGTGCTTTATATCAAAATGTAACATCATCTGTAAGATCAGTTGATTTATTTGATCTGGATTATAATTCTGATCAATTACTTCCTGTAAACTATGGTATAGTTACAGCATCTATTAATAACGCACAGATAAATAATTACGCTACATACACTAATCCTAACAATCCATACGCTCAAGTACAAGATTATAACTACAACTTAGAAAGATCTGTTATACCAAGGTATCGTGGATCAAAAACAATAAGTGAAGAATATAATACAGAAAGCCCAGCAAATATTTCATATGGTGATACAGCTGCTATTGATAAAATAAAATATCAGTACGCATATCTAGTAGACATTTATTCAGCATCTTTATTTTTACCTAATAGATCAAATGCTCAGATTAAATATGTTATAGATAACGATCAAAATGTACTCGATCTAACTAAAGCAAATAAAAATCTGTTTACAGTTCAGAATATATTTAAGTCTCAAGAAACTACTAATATATCCTTGTTCGATTACGATGAATCTAACCCGTATACTCAGCAATTAGCAAACAATCCAGACCTAGAGATATATGAAGGGGGTTGGAGATACCTTCCTATATTACACAATTTAAGCGGATCAGCAACATATCAAAAATTTACTTTAACTAAACCGATTGAAACAATAATTACACAAGGTTCAGGTTTAACACCTAGTTCAGGTTATTTGGATCCTAATAATTGGCAATTGTCTTGGTGGGTTACAGAAAATGAAACAGAGGCAAGTCCTACACCAGGACAGAGATGTGGTGGAACTAGTGATTTCCAATTCTATATATCCGCTTCTTATACCGGTCCTATTGGAACACACCCTAAAATATTTCTTAATTTAACTGCACAATTAGATGTTACCGCTGGTAACTGTACCGCTAATGAAAATGTAACTGTTGTAGTATTATCCTCTCAAGAAAGTGGAGTTACTGGTTATGGGTTAACTCTTTCTGAATGGTCTAATACAGGAAATGGTTCTGGAGGTAGTGGCTATCTAGGCACTCACTGGCCTGACACTCAAGGTTGTGGAGGATATTATCCTAACTGTACTATAACAATTGATAGTATTACAGCCGCTGGTATAACAGGAAGTGCTGGTGCTTCAACAACATTTACATACTACCAAACAGAAGTCACAAGTTCTCAGCCATGTTTGTATTATCTTTCTCAATCTAATGAGATTATATTTAATACTACAATGTCTTACTACTATAATAGTGCAGTAGGACCTATAACATTTAATTCTACATCTGATCCATATTGGACGGGGTCATCGCTTCCTCCAGTTATACTTCCTTTTACTTTACAAACAGGAGATAGAATTTCTTTATACAATAGTTCATCTTTAGGTTGGGATGAGAGATTTGAGTATGTAATTAAAAATGTAAGACAATCAGGAAGCCTTAACAACATTACAGGTTCAGTATTACTTGTAGAACTTGATCAACCAGTTAACTTGGCATTGTTCACATCAGGTTCATCAGTTCCTACAGAATCTATAACAGGAGCTCAATTCAAAGCCTGCAGGTATATAGTTTGGAAACACGTGCCAGATGAAACCAATGTGATGCTGAGATATAACCCTAAAGACTCTACTCTAGTTGAAAACGGTCTACTGTTCCCTCAATACATAGATCCACCAGTTAGAGATAATGCCGGTAATGTCGTGAAAGCCTTGAAACAGCAGAACTTGATACAATAAAAAACCAAATTGAATATATTTATTTAAAAGCCACTTTCGTATGTCATATTTAAGTAGTACCTCTGTAGTAGTAGATGCCATCCTTACCAAAAAGGGTCGTGAACTTTTGGCCCGTAATGACGGTAGTTTCCAGATCACTCAGTTCAGCTTAGCTGATGATGAGATTGACTACACTTTGTACAATCCAAACCACCCTTCTGGATCTGCTTTCTACGGTGAAGCTATTGAAGCTATGCCAATTCTACAGGCTTATCCTAACGATACAGAGATCATGAGATATAAGTTGATCACTCTTCCAAGAGGAACAGCTAAGATCCCAGTTCTAGATCTAGGATATACTTCAATCACTCTAAAGCAAGGAGCTTCTTTAGCAATCACTCCTCAGACACTCAACTACCTTGGAGCTACTTCAACATTTGAACAGTCTGGCTATACTGCTACTATCGGTGATGTTAGAACTATGGCATCTTTCAATGGTGTAGGTATCAATACTCCAGAAGCAACTAGCTTAAACAGCACAACAACTATAGGAACTAATGTAAGTAAGACAGTTATCGGAACAACTATCAACCTAACTGCGACTACTGTTAACACGCTATTCGGTTCTAACTCAGCCTTGTATACAACATTAGTAGTAACAGGTCGTGACTCTGGTGCTAGAATCTCTATTCCTGTAACAATCACAAAAGTAAACTAATTAATATATGTCATTTACTAGATTAGATCCAACAGATTTTGTAGTATCTTCAGATTCGGTTACAGCGCCTGCATGGAGTAATAATGTTACTACATTAACATCATTTTATACTGCCTCTGCTTCAAGTACAGGTAGTTATTATATTGATGTATATAACGCTCCTATAACTGCAACGACATCTTCTGTACAATTCTCTATAGCATATGGACGTTCAAATGGCTCAGGCTCTGCTCCTTTAAATACATTAGTTCCTCAAAATACTCCAACTAGAATTAACTTTGGTCAGTATAGAAATTTGATTTATGGAGATGCTGAATCAAATGTAAACTTTGGTCCAGGTAATACTGCATCGATTGATTTGATCGCTCTTCCAATAGATAGAAATAGATATAAAGAAAGTTTATTTCCAGGAACATGGAATCTATATCTATCAGGATCACAAGGTCTTGTTAAATTAACAGATAACTCTAATGATGTAACTACAGTTACTTATGTAGATGGTGGTCGAGTTTATTATATCGTATCAGGATCTAATGGAACAGCTGCTAGTACTCCATTAATTACTGGCGCTTCTCAAAGAGGATTTACTCCTTCAGGAAGTTACGGTTTATTCTTACCAGATATTGGACTATTTGTATTGAATCCTCTTGCTTTAATGTTAACAGGTTCAGGAGGAGGTATTGGTTTAGTAATTGCTTCTGGTAGTACTAATGGAGATGCCTCTACTAACACAACTAATATAGTAAGCTCTATTATTCAAGGTGCTAACTTTCAACTAAACTCTCAAGAGACAATCTCTTCTGATTATGTATTTGTAAGAGTTAAGAACCAAGATTATAACTATACAACTAACCCATCATTTATCACAGGTTCAGGAACATTGATCTACTCAAACTTTATCAATAGTCCTCAAACATTCCCAACAACAGTTGGTTTGTATAATGATAATAACGAGTTGTTAGCCGTAGCTAAAATGTCTAAACCTCTTACAAAAGACTTCACTAAAGAAGCTCTGATAAGAGTTAAATTAGATTGGTAATATATAAAAAATGAGTAGGGCCACAAATACACTGAAGACTTCAGATGTAACCTCTGTACCTATACAAGTAAAATACTTTGCTAGTTATAATACAGTGAGCCCATCTCCTTTATGGTCTAATGTAGGTATTACTTACAAGAGAGGACTTAACTATACAGGTTCATACTTCTATGAAATACCTGCTGCGTCTACATCATCTTATTTGAATTATAAGTCTGTAGAACAACTATATTATTCTAACTACGTATCAGGATCAGTTCCACCTTCTGCATCTTATGGAGACAATTGGCTTCAATCAACCGCTGCATCAGGAACATTCGATGATGATTTTAGATATTTTCCAACAGAATCAAATGCAGGAGTTTGGATTGTAAGTATACCAAGATCTGTGTATGGTCAGCAAATAGCTAGAAACAGTTTTTACATGTCTGGCTCTACTGTTGATGGTATGCAAGTTTGGGAATGGAATATTATAGATGATGGTAATGGTAATTTGATTGAAGTAAACACAGGAACAGTTGTTAATGAAAGAGTAGGAAACATATTCTATGCTCAAGGAATGGCTGTGATAACATCACAAGCTCCAGAATTTGGTGCATTAATGTTCGAGAGCTCTTATAATACACAATTAGATTTAACAGCTGAACTAACTATGTATCAAAATGAAGTTAGGTGCTTAGTTAATGAAAACGATTTTAATTACACATTGAACCCTAGTGCTATACAATCAGGCACATCAGGATCATATATAAACGCAATAACGGGATCAGACTTTGATCCTTACGCAACAACAGTAGGTTTATACAACGACGTAAACGAACTACTAGTTGTAGGAAAACTATCTAGACCGTATAGAATGCCACCTAATACCGACATGACGTTTATAGTAAGGTGGGACTCTTAAAATAAAAACAAATGAGTTATAAAAAGTGGTTATACGAAAATAAAGAGTTAAAGACTCTAGAGGACTTCCCATCAGACACTTTTGGGTTTGTATACAAGATCACTAATATATGTGATGGCCGTTTCTATATTGGTAGAAAGGTTTTATACAATAATGTGAGCAAGATATTGACCAAGAAGGAGATCGCGGAATGGGACAAACCTGGGCGCGTCCCAAAGAAGCGTAAGATACAAAAAGAATCCGACTGGGAAACTTATTGGGGAAGTAGCAAATTAATCAAACAAGACTTAAAAGATCTAGGTGAAGACTGTTTTACTAGAGAGATATTAACACTCTGTAAAAGTAAGAAGCAGTTAAGTTACTATGAAGTATATTGGCAGATGCACTATAAAGTACTTCAGATAGATTCATACAATGATAATATACAAGGAAGATTCTACAGAAAGGATCTAGAATAAAAAAACCCCAACGATTAAGTTGAGGTTAATTTATGCATGGGATTTACAAGGGTTATTTTTTAGGTAGTACTCCTAGCTTAGCCGAAGCTGTTGCTAATACACCTTCTAGTTTATCTAAATGCCTAGCGGCTACATTAAGTACATGCATCCAATCTTGATTATCTGATTCACTTGCTGCGGCGTAGATTTGTGACATTTCATCACGAAGTGCTTCAAACTTATCACCTAGGTTATTCCAAACGTCGATCTCTTGTTCTTGCATTTCAACACCAGATGAAGATACAGTTACCTCTTCTTCAAAAGGTTCACCTGCTTCTTGATCTGCACCATAAGCAGCGTTGTCTGCGGCTGTAACATTATCACCATCTTCTCTAAGAAGAGGATTGTTAGCAGTATATTTTTTAAAATTAAATGACATTGTCTTCAATATAATTTGCAATATCTCTTAAGAATTGAACAGCATCTTCTTTTTCATAGCCATCATCAATCATTTCATTGGCTATATTAACTATTTTTTGTCCGAACAAATCCATAGCACGATCAAACTTCTCTTGCTCTGCTCCTACTTCTTCTTTAATTTGTGGAGTGTTTCTTATAGATAACTTAATAAAATCGTCTGCACTATCCCATCTGTTGAGAAAATCTCTAAGATACTTTTCTTGCTCAGGAGTCTTTTCAATAGAATCATCATAAAGAATTTCATCTGCACTAAAATGTGGAAGATTATTCTCATCAACCCACTCTTGAAATTCTTTTGACAATTCATCAATTACAGAATTATTTACAATATCAATAGTCGAGTTTTGAAGTCTACTATTAATGATATCAACAATATCTTCAATAGGAGCTTCTCTAAATGCCGTAGCTTCTTCTTCTGATTTTACAACATTTTCAGTATCAGAAATATTATCGAGGATCCACTCTAAAGCATCTTCACTAGACTCAGGATCACTCATATCAAATCTCATAGTAGCATCTTCACTCAAATTACCTTCTTCAACTGGTTCTGCTTGTTCAAAATCACTTCCCATACCATCAAGGTGTGGATCAGGTCCTTTATAAGGAATTTCGGTGTCTAATTGCTCTTCTGATTCTTCTTTTAGAGGATTCAAATCAGTATAAGGTTGGAACATGCTAAATGGACCTTGATAGTTTTCTTTGAGGTATTTAGCGAGGTTAAAGTCTTTCATGATATTATTTTTTAATGCCTGCGGCTCTTTGTAAATGTTTAACTTCTTCCATTTGTGCAGATGAATCTTCTATTACTTCAGCTCCAAACATGTCACCTCTAGATCCAAATCCAAAATACTTAGGATTTTCAATTTTAGCTAGATACACTGTATCATCTGCAGAAGCATTTTCATTAAACTCATCAAAAGCCTGTCTAGCGGCTTCTTCAGTAGCGTGAATGGAGTAGCTATCTCCATCAGGATTTGCATGTATCACAATGAACATAATAGAATAAATTTATACACTAATAAATATCAATCACGCTTAAATAATCCTTTGAGACTCCCCCAGATCATCATTATAGGAGCTACAATAATAATGGACAGAAAACTGCTAAATAAGAATATAACGGCCAAACATGCTAATATAGCAAACATATAGGCGGCTAGTTTTATTCCTAGGTCTGGATTGAATGGAATAATAACGATCCCTAAAAGCATGAGGCCAAGCATGATCCCGGCTACATAAGCAATTTTCTCAATGAATCTAAGTACTAAGAAACATAGAATAAATGATAACACTATTAACCAAAAGTATAACATACGCGTTTCGTTTTTCGCAAAGGGGCCCTATTTTGCTATATTTACAAATTTATTTACCAAAGTCTTTAGGAGTCACAGTAAGTTGATCCCCTAGTTCTTTAATCAATTCTATGGCCGTATTAGAATCAATTTCAAAACCTTCACGTTTAGGATTGACACGGTAGCCAAGTGATTCTAGCTTCTCATGGACAGCCTTCTCAAGGACTCTAGAGTTCATACACTTGTATTTGAAGACCGAGAACCATGGGCTAATAACACCTGTTGCACTATTGATCTCCTTGACTCTTTGATTCACACTTGTGGTAGTCATACCAATCTTACAGATCCCAGGCATCTTCTTATTAACAAGGACGTAGACGTATTCAGGGTTCTTTACGCTAGACGTAGGATCAAGAATACCTTCACCATAATAGGTAACGTCTTGCCAACCAGGATCCCCAGAATCGGTCAGGGTAAAGGCCACGGCCTTTTCCATTTTACGAGGATCATCTCCAGTCAACTTGACATAGAAGTGAGCATCTTCTGGGTTAATTCTTTTCATAGATAACACCAGTTTGGTCAAATACTTTAACTACCGGGTTCTTGGTACAACAATATTTGTTCACTACGGTCAAAGCATATTGTTTAGGATACTTGACCAATTTATGAGTGTCGAGATAAGTACCATCTTTAAATAAGAAGGTAAGTCTACACCCACCAGGCTTACGTGTTAATGGATGAACCTGGAAATTTACGGATTTACTTTTTTGGAAGAATTGCATATTTCTGAAAGTTTAGAATTTGATTTTTTGGATTTTTTAGTAAATTTCTGTATACGGATTTATATATCTATTTTAACAACTACCTTTTTTTTGGTCTTAGGATTCTTGAGTCTATCAAGGCTAGACATGGCAGTCTCTAATGATGCAAATACATTAGGAAATTTTGTGTTGTATATATCTGCATCTATCCATATAAACCATAAGAAACGGACTTGTACTTCGTACCACTTAAAGGGACCTTTTGTTACTTCGAGGATTCTGGTTGTCATACTTTAAAGTTTTTTTGCCACGTTATAACTTGCGTGACCGATAAATAATAAGATAGTAATAGCAATTAGTTTTACTTGGAAGATCTCAAAGTTGTCTCTTAATAGAATTGCAATAAAAGAAAAACCAAGAACTGCTAATATGATTATAAGGGCTGTGATGAAAGACCTAATCTGGTTCATATTTCTGTAGTTTGAATTTCTTCTTTGAACTTTCCTGTTTCTGGATCAATCAACAAATCATACCAAGCGTGGTTAATACAACTGGCTAATTCTGTGCCTGAAAAATACATATCGTCCACCATTTGGTTAAATGTTTCCATTAATCCCTTTTCATTTATTTCATTAATTAACTTGAGTAATTGTTTAAATTCCTCTTTTGAAGTTGTATTAGATAATATTAGTAAGTTCATATTTTTGTATTTACAATTTAGGTAGGTTGGGAAATTCCCAGGTGTCAGTGGCCAGTCAACGCGGGGCCTCCTGCTAGGGCCCCCCTATCTACCACAATTAGCCCTTTTGTGGAGCGCTAGCAAGGTGCTAACATGATGCTAACACCCTACTAACATACCACTAGTGGCTTAGTGACTGTAAGTGTCAGCCAACTGCCATAGGTCTTGGTTCAACGTAAAGTCCTCGATCGGGTTCTTAATTGCCCTAGCTTGACGGTTGTTAAGTTGAAACCCTCCTTTAATGATATTCTCTTGGACGATGTTATAGGTCTTCCATAAGGTATTGCCTTCATCAGCCTTACGCTTAGGGTTCAATAGGTCTAAGATCTCATACTGTTCAGGCTTACGGTCTGTAGATAATCTAAGAGCCAATGCTTCTACAGCAAACTGGTATCTTTGTTTATCATTCATCTCAACCATATTCCATTGGCTTATCTTGGACACAACGGTCTTGAGGCCGTCTACCTTCTCAGAGATTAAGTCTTTAACTCCTTGGAAGTTAAGTTTGGTATGGCGTTCACGGAATGAACCCATGTCTTGGTCTTTAATGATCAGACCGTTCTCACACACAAGACGGAATAGACCCATCTCGAATTGAATAGGACGTGTACCGTCATGAGAGTTAATCAATACTACCTCAGGACGTGCTTCAACGTCTCCTTCAGGGTTCTTGATAAACAGCTCAGGGTGTTGGAACTTAACGATGTGGATACCCCAGTTCTTACGTAGGTCTACGTTAGAGCTAGACTGTTTCACACCTGTTAAGGCATAGCCCATGTCCTTCATATAGTCAATGACTTCGAAGGTCGGGGTGAATTGATACTTAGGACTTTTGATTGTTGGAGCAGGGCTTGTGGCAAAGATAGCCGGAGCACTCTTCTTAGCCTCGTCCATTGAAATTGAGGTGATAACACCTTGTCTAAAATTGTTTCCTTTAGTTGACATAACCTTTATTGTTTTAATTGTTGTTAAATATACTACATTTATTTGAGATAAAAAAATTAATCTTTAGAGTAAGGGCTAGACTCATGGTATATCTACACACACGCCTAACTCTCTAAGCTTGTCGATCTGATACTGGCTTAGTGTCGGATACCACGCAAAAGAATCAAACCCAAAACCATAGAGCCTGGACATTGTGATAACATGCTCACCATTATGTCTAACCTCAAAGGTCTGTAGGTAATACTCTGGGTTTTTGGTAATATTGACCTTTTCCCACGTTGTGTCACCAGACTTTCTCTTCTCATTCACTTTACCTGAGACCGTGCTGGCCCCACCATAGATTGCACAATTAATCATATTCTTTATTGATTTGGTACATAGTAAATATACAACAAATATTTGACTTGGTAAAATCTGGGAGCAACTATTTTCAAAAGTTCTCTATTGATAATCAATCAGTTATAAGTTATTGGTTATCAACCAGTTATAAAAGGAAAAGCCCAGGGTATAAACCCCAGGCTTTGACCAATCAATAAAAGGATCTAATTAGAAGCTAGAAAGCTTAACAGCATTAGATACACGACCACGAGTCATATCGTAGGCTTCGTTCACGATACGCTCATTGAAATACTTACCACTGATCACGTCGGATACGTGGGTAGTAGAGAATCCAGTGGTGTCGGCAACACGAGTGATGTCACCTGTACGGAGTTTACGGTTGATACGGCTAACTTTCTGTGTGTAGCTCAATTTAGCATAATTGCTAGGACGGTTACTTGTCATAACTGTTTGTTTTTGTTTTTTGTTTTTATTTATTAACAATATAAATATAAGACAATTATTTGATCCTGACACAGCTTAAGCTTCGAGTAGATCACTTTTTTCTAAGACCTCAACGTACTGGATAAGGACGTTCTCAAGACACTCGACAGCGGTATCTACCACCTCATCTGCGTTTAGATCTACAGAGTCTAATTCAACTCTATTACCATTAAGACTGAAGTCGGCCGTGTCTAGATCAATGAACCTACCTCCATTGTGTCCACCAAAGTTGGCTTCAAACCTTTCACGGACAGCGTCCAAGAAACTATCATAGCCTTCGGCTGTAACCTGAACCTTACTAGAAAGAACTGGCTTAGGGTCTTCAATCTTCTTGATCATGTCAACCACTTGGGCCAAAGAATAATAACAATCGTTCTGAGCTGACAGTATATCCAAAAGCTCTTCTTTACTGATCTTGGTAGGCTCTGGAGTAATGGTCTCCTTAGTCCTCAAGTAAAGATCAAAACATTCCATACTTACATTATACCTGTCATCACCAGGCCCGTTAAATGGTTTCACCCATATAAGGTTAGAATCCCCTTCATCAATACTGGTAACAACACCTACCCAACCTGCACAAGTAATGGCATACTTATTGGCCATGGCATTTCCTACAACAACATCATTCACTTTAAGCATAACTTTTATTTGTTTGATTCATAGTAAATATACAACAAATCCATGACATGGTAAAATATATATTTAAATTTACTAAAAATTGTCTATTGATTATCAACCAGTTATAAGTCGTTGGTAGTCAAACTGATATATACGTAAATTCTCTTTCTAACTTATTGGTAGTGAATCACTTAGGAGTTCCCGGCCAGACTAGGCCACCAGCATTGACAATCAATCTCTTAGGTTTTTATACACCCTTTATACCATTTTTAGATATCCGTATACTTTTATTTTTAAATATACTTGATTTTTTGGTAGGTATTCTTTATAGTACAGGCTTCTCTTAGCCGTTTTGGTTTAAAATGGATACTAGATTTGTACCCACAGTATCAAATTTGGCACATTTCTATCAGCATCTTTTCCATTCTCTTATATAGCCTTTGATCCTTTACAGTCTCTTTCATCTTTATAAAGGTGTCTAATTTATCTATCAGGTCTTTCGTCTTCTTGGCTATTTCATATTCTTCCATATCCACCAGTGTGTTCAGACGGTTATTCCATATATCCTTTATATTCTGGATATTACTATTCATTATCTTTATTTCTTCAGGCTGTTACTTCTTCAGTATGGCTACTACTTCTTCACCATAGGTCTGATACTCCACGTTTGGGTAGAAGTTCTTCAAGAACCTCTTGTACAGTTCTAGCCTTGCCTTGTCTTGAGTCTTCCTTTTACTTGGCTTAAATGATATGGCCTTGATATATGGCTTTTGCTCTATCTCCTTTTTTATTATCTCAACAATAGTCGCCATGACCTTGAATAGCTCTCCTTTGTTCACGACCTTCTCGTAGTCCTCATCATCCGGATCTTCTCCTACCACATAGAACCTAACTGATATCCTTTTCATTTTACTGACTGGATCAGATCCTTTATAGTAATAAGGATCTT
>Ga0315904_10003390_pt1 | contig 23457 bp, 31 predicted proteins | sample LakEriMetagenome_6_FD_203529 | JGI IMG/M metagenome (GOLD analysis project Ga0315904, IMG submission 203529) | Freshwater fungal communities from buoy surface, Lake Erie, Ohio, United States - Buoy 12 MA120 | ecosystem: Environmental > Aquatic > Freshwater > Lake | place: USA: Lake Erie, Ohio... | reverse complement strand
TGCTTGTTGAGGGCACGCCAATCGTTGGTAATCACAAGAACCTTTGATGTCGTCTCAAACGATTTCTCGTCGTCTTTGTTTGCATTCGTGTGCCACGAGACAGTCTTCTTCGACTCGGTTTGACAGACACACTTCAAGATGTTGATACAATCCTTGTTCGACAGCAAACCATCGACATCATCGAGAAACACTGGCAAATCAGCTTTCTCTTGAAGACTCTTGTAGAACGTGAAAGCACTGACGCGGCCTTCCAGCCACAAGTGCCCATCGTTCGGCAGATTCCTCTTGACAATGCTTGACTTGCCGACACCGGCTGTGCCTTCGACAATCATGATTTCCAACTTTCCTTGGTTGAAAACCTTGACCAGCGAATCTAGCTCGGCGTAGGTCTTGACGAGCGTTTGCATGGATTCCTCCATAGTAAGGTAAGGCGCTTCCGACGACCCAGATATACCGCTGGATCGTGCCCGGTGTAACAACCTTGAGCCGATTAGCTAGGCTGCGTATCCAGAAGATACACTTTGAACATAGTTCAACCCATAGCCAAGAGCTTCACGGTCGCGGTTGAATCAGGTACATGGCTTTGCCACGTACAAATGCGTACAACTCTGGCCCACCTGAAAAGGTTGGGAGTGTTGCAATTCTTTCGTACTTGTGAATCATTCCAAGTAAGGCGACGCATTCCTCAACAGTAGCCAGTTCAGCTACAATCGGCATTTCGCCTTTGAACAACGGAGCGTGCATGTCATAGATGGTGAACATCTTGACTCCTTAGTTTGACGGTGTAATCGCAACATCAAGGATCACGCGAACCGTGTCCGTGCGTTGCATCGAAGTTAAGTACACAGCAACGATGTCGCTTTGAGTCGCGATTCCTCGCTGTGTCAGAACTGTTTCACCCTTGCTGTTGATGCAAGTGATGATATACTCATGTTTCATTTGATTCTCCTGTAAAGGTACGACGCTTCCGTCCGGTTCAGGCGGGAACCGGCAACCGTTTTTTGCTAGTCATCGTTGATAAAGAAATCAACCGGGCTTGTCAACCAAGCATAGATGATTCCTAACACGATCAGGATGATGAATCCAGCCATCAGTCACTCCACTTGCGGCTCTTGCTTCTCAGCTTCGAGCCTGGTTTCTACGGAAATCTCGATGTAATCCGGCGGATTCACGTTCGGCGTGCGAGTCATGAATTTGCCAGTTTCATCGAGAACGAACTCCAGTCCGCTTGCGTCGAGGTATCTTTGTGCCTTCTCGACGAACTCTTCTGGTCCGTCCGATTCCTTCAAGGCTTGAAGATACTTCGCGAGTATCTTTGGTTGCGGAGTTGCACAGCGATACCAGATATGTAACTCGATCTTCTGAGCGAGTTCACGATCCGGCATACTGTTCAACTCCTGAATCAAGTAATACTCGAATTCAGATGTAATCATCAGTCCTCCTTTGGTTAGAGTGTACGGCGATTCCGTCCGGTTCAGTCGGGAACCGGCAACCGTTTTCTCAATCGATGACCCATCCATCTGCAAGCATTGCATCGACGTTCGGGTACTCCGTAGTTGGGACTCCTTCCATTGTCTCCGGCATCTTGTAGAGGTAGGCATGATAGATAATCATCTTGCCTTCCAGGTGTTCTTCCGAACAACAGAGAAGACCAGTGAGTAACGTCTGTGCCGACTTCTTCACCGGAAGCCAAGGCCATCGTGGCCACAGGTCTGGATTCAGAATCATCTGCTTGTCAGTTTTTGGCATAGCTTCACCAACACTTCGGACAGATGCCGACACTCAACAATCGTTGAGTCTCGACACTTTGGTTGGGGAAGATCGCCGCGACTGCACCACGCTCTGGGTTGCCATATGCAATCGCTTGCTCCTGCGTCATCACGACTGGCGTGATCTTCGGGCATTTGATGCACGGCACATGGAGAGTGATTCCCGCATCCGGTTCGGGCTTGAACTTTTCATCCGAGCCGACGAAGTAGCGGTAGTTGCCGTCAATCGACACCAACTTGCCCGGACCAAAAGGTGGGGCATCCAACGTGACCTTTTGGCCACGATGAACTTTCTTGATGTAATCGACGCATTCTTTCTCCGTGTCCAGTCTGGCAACGATGGGCGATTTCCCATCGACTTTCTTGCCATCGTGGTCATGGACTTCAATCATGAGGGACTCCTTTTGTTAGAGAACGGCGCTTCCGTCTACCCAGTTTGACGCTGGGTAGCCCCCGGTTATTTCATGATCTCGTTGACCGCCGCATTGATTGCGTCGGCATGTTTAACGTATTTGTCGATGCGATCCATGTTGTCTTCGGCGATGGCCCGAAACGAATCGGAGATGATGTTCACAGGGAACCCCATCGTCAACATTTCGATTCTTTTTCGAGGCATCATTCTTACTTTGTTCACAGGTTCACGAAGATCAAAGAACTTCATGATCTCGTCGTCCGAGACTTCATCGATTCGCTTGACCAATGACGCCAGCTTCTTGTAGTCGAGACTTTCGAGCTTCTTGAGACTCGCGAATCGAGTCCCGAGATGCCAGAACCGTTGGTCGATTTCAATCAAGTCCGAGAGTTGTTTGCCTCGTTCTTTGCCGAACATATTCTGCAAGTCCACATGGTTGACCTTTTGGTGGGCAACCAAGTACAAGGCGGCAAACAACTGATCCTTGATTCCTACCAATTTTGCTTTCATTTCGATTCTCCTTGTTGGGTGAGTGTAACGGCGCTTCCGTCTACCCAGTTATACCACTGGGTAGCCCCTGGTTTTCACTTTGGCACAACTTCGTGCCACTCACCGTCAACAAGAATCTCTTTCAACCCATCGAGCGGGAAGCATTTGTAGTGCTTCGCATCCAAGTCAAACACGTTGACCAGCAAGTAATCCTTGGCGTTGTACGATTGCTCGCCACCTTTCAAGGCTTCCTTGACAAACTTCTTGCAACGCATGTGACGCAGTTGATTTGTTCCCCGCTTGATGAATTTGACAGAGAATTCATCTTGACTCTTTTCGAGGAAATCACGGACATCTTGGTACGTCTTCATAACGCATCCTCATGAACTCGGGGACGATTCCTACCATGTCCATGTAGTGGCGGCTTAGTTCGGCAATGCCGAGTTCACCGTCTACAATCCAGTAGTCTTGCTCACCGTCTAACCAGGCGATTACAAAGATGTAGTCCTTGATGTTCGCTTTCGTAATCTGGTGAGTGAAGCCCTCATACTCCGTGGTAAGAGTAGACCCCAAGTCGTTGACTTCTTCGATTAATCTGAACTTCAACGGCATGGTTCTCTCCTGTTAAGGGTACGGCACTTCCGTCTACCCAGATTCCGCTGGGTAGCCCCCGGTTTACAATTCACAATCTAGCTTGAGTTGTTCCATCGCGTCTCGGGCTTCCTCATCCGTGCCGCATTGCACGAGACGCTTTGCAGCCTCGAACTTCGATTCCTCATCAATTTCCTCCATGAAGTGAACAACTCGTTGGAATCGTTCTTTGAACGCTGAGACTCCATCCTCTTCAAATTCGCCTTCGCCGCCATCGACGAAGACCAATCGCTTTTTGGTCCAGAAAGACAGAAGCACTTGCATGTCCGCCATGATAACGTCCAGCTTTGACCAGATGGACATTCTCGCGGCTTCCATTTCCAATCGGACCTGTTCCTTCGGGTCCGTCTGTTCTTTGGCTTTCTGTTCCAGCTTGGCAATCTCATTGCCGTGTCTTTTCCAGACAGCTTCGGCAATGTCATCGTCAATATGGTAGTGATCGAACAGTTGCATGGCTTTCTCCTTGTTAGTGTACGGCGATTCCGTTGGTCCAGTTTGACCGCTGGACCTACGGTTATCTGCGTCTACGGCTCATTGCCATTGGACCGATGACGAAGATCATGATTAACAGGATCAGCCACATAGTTTCCTCCTGATAAGCAAAACGAACTTGCCGTCTTCTTTGACGGACAAGCGACGGATGGAATCTTTCACTTTGAGAAGCGGGATAACATCCGTCCATGTCTTTTTCGGGACGACGGTTGTTAATCCGTCTTCCACTCTTACGACGATGAACATGGATTCCTCCAGAAAAGGGACGGCGCTTCCGAGCCTACTTGAGGACGAAGTCCCCTAACAGACGCAAACATCCGGGCCGCAGGCTGGAACCCAGAGTTGATTCTACCCGTTGTAGCGTTTGACCGCTGCCGCGAGATTCGTGAACACTTGGACGAGTCCGTCTTTCGTGACGACGAAATCCGTGACCTTGGCGGTAACTCGGACGACCAATTTCTTGGAATCGGCTGAGGAACTTGCCAAAACGTGTTCGACCTTGAAAGTCGAAATATCGTCGATGTTCACTTGGTGTGGCTGAGCCATGACTGATTCTCCATGAAAAGTTGAGGTTACGGCGCTTCCGTTCGGTCCGTAACGTGGGCCGAATCATACGCTGGGGAACGTCTACTTGTACCTTGCTTCAAAGCTAGGTATTTGCTCGATGATTCCGTCAGACCAGTGGATGGTGTCTCCGATTCGAGTGCCAACTCGGGCACCTTTGTCCAGCCACCACGCAGCATACAAGTCCGGTGCAACATAATCGAAGCCACCGAAACCTGCAATAGCCAGCTTCGCTAAGACGCTGGCCGGATTGTTACGGTCGTTGGCAATTGCGTTAGCGACAAAGTTATCGCTAACATCGCCGAGTGCATCGGTTGTGCCAGGTTTCATACTACCCTTGCACAGTGGAGACGCAATCACTAGCCCCGGCTTTTCAGCCAGAACTTTGCTTTTGTCGATTACGAATCCACCTTCAACAAGCTCACCGTAGTAGGCTCGCAATCGAGTATCATAGTATGTGATACTCCCGCCGTCGATGGTATTACCGCCGACGCCGCCCAAACCTATTGACAGTGTCGCTACACGTCTCTCATACATGGTATCTCCAAGGTTAGTGTACGGCGATTCCGACGACCCAGTTTGCCGCTGGATCGTGCCCGGTGTTAGTACGGATTCTTCAAGTCCACGTTGGCGATATGCCGCACGGGGCGTTCGATAACCAGCGTGTAGACATCGTTCTTGACGTTTCGCGTGCCGTCTTCGTCCGGCTTGGAGTTGACGCGAATCGAACCTTTGTAGGTCTCATCGCCGACGCGAACCTTGTAGGGTGCGTTGAGGTAGAGACCATCGTTCGCTGCCGCATCAGCCGCAGCAAGTGCTGCAAACTTTTCACGAAGAACTTGACGCGAGCTAGGCAATTCGATCTCGAATGCCTTTCCGATGGGACTGTTCATTTGATTCCTCTCTTGGTTGGAGTGTACGGCGGACCCGGAAGGGCCGATATGCTTAACCATGTGCCAGCCGTGTCCTCTGCCGGAATCACCGGGTTCAGACTTTGGTCGCTGTTGATTCCCATGGCGCGATAGCCTCGCGAACACGTCTTCTCTGGCTGCCTAGTAGGTGGGACGGCGCATTGTATAGTGCAAATCAAGTGCTAGTACAACGTATCCCCAACCAGTTGTGACAGTGAAGACAGTCTTGATTTTATCGGCATACGGCGCTTCCGTCTACCCAGTTATGACCACTGGGTAGCCCCTGGTTTGCTTACGCGACCTTGACAATCTGGTAGACCGACACGGGCACGGACGGGAACAGCAATCGCACGATGCTGTAGAGGCGTTTTGCCGCCTTCTCTTCGTTGATCGGAATCACCAAATCGCCTTCCTCGAAACTCAACACGATGACGAACATGCTGCAATCTCCTTAAGGTTTGAGTGTACGGCGGACCCGGAAGCACCGGGCTGATTCCTACCCTGTTGGTTCCACCTTTCAACTTCCTAGGAAGAGTGGACTCGGAATCGTTAGGTCTGGCGGTCTCTCACGATGGTTATTTCATCGCGTCCGCTTCGCATCAATTCCTAACTGCACGGCGCTTCCGTCTTCCCAGTTATACCACTGGGAAGCCCCTGGTTATTTTCCTTCTTCTTGGAGACAAGCTCCGATTCTTGCTTGGGCAATTGCTTGTTGCAATGACGCCAGTGACGCCAGCCAATAGCCTTGTGACATTAGCGATTCGTTCACTGGCTCATCTTCGGCAAAGACAAACTTGTCTCGCAATCTTTCGATTTCTGTGGCAAGTATCTTCATGTCCATTTCTGATTCCTCTGGTTAGTGTACGGCACTTCCGTCTTCCCAGCTTGACCACTGGGAAGCCCCTGGTTAGCTCATCGCAATCGTGTTCCGGCGAGTAATTTCATCGTAGAGTTCTTGCTGGGTTTCATATTTCTTACCCGGCAAGCAAGTCTCATACGGGTCATTGTCGCCGACAATCAATTTGCGAGCAACCGCAATATCAGTATCGGCGATAGCCATGCTGGAATGATTCCCTCGCTTGACAGGGAGAGGGACATTCACGCCTTGCTTGCCCGGTACGATACAGTGCAGTCCACGCATTCCGTAGAGATCACCCGACTTTGTCAGGGTAATCTCCCCATCTTCCCAAATCTCATACACCATTCCAGGTGCTTTAATCAATTCGGGGTTATGGAGACTATGCAACAGACTCATCTCTTTCTCCTTGGTTAGTGTACGGCGATTCCGCCTAGTCCGCTTGAATAGTGGGCGGGTTGCCCTTATGGGCTGGGACTTAGACCTTGACGGCCTTCTTCAAGGACGCGATGGCGACCTTGGGGTCTTGGGCCTTGGTGACGCTGAGGAGAATCTCCTCGATGTCCGGGCCGAATCCGAGGGTGCAGATGGACGCCACGGTGTTGTAGACCGTGGCCTGGACCTCGAACTTCTTCAGCGAATCGACATCGTTCCGGTAAATCGCTTTCGCGGTTTCCTTGATGATGTCGTTCTGGTACTCCGTGTCGAACGCGGCGATGTTGTCTTTCGACATGATCTTCTGAGCGTTCGTCTTCGGAGTGCCGAGGAACTCTTCGAGCTTCTCGGCGGTCATCGGAGCGTACTGCTCCAATCCCTTCGTGCGGCGTTTGACGTTCTCGTTCGCGAGTTCCGTCGGGTCCGACCGCATGACGAGGTTGGGCAGGGCCGGGCCGGAAATCGGTCCGTACCGCAGGAAACCGGTGTCTTCCGGCTTCAGTTCGGTGAGGCGATGGAACAGCTTCACTTCGGGGAATCGCTCGTCGAGGACCATGATCCCGTAGAGCTTCTGGCCCGAGGTTTCGCCGACCGCACGGCGGATGTCGTTCTGGACACCCTTGAGGGAGCCTTTCCGAATCTTCTTCGACTCGGTGTAAATCTCCTTCGCCGCGAGGAGGAAATCCTTTTCCGTCATCTTGGAGAAGCCGGTGAGTTTGCCGGAGTTCTCCAAGACTTGGGCGATGATGCGTTCCATCGAGTTCTCGAACTCGACGACGATGACCGGGTACTCCGTAATCAACGGAAGACCCGCATCGTATCGCGCGACGTTGACCGACGGCAGGGGCTTGTCGCCGACGACGCCCAGTTCCAGGAGCTTGTCACGGGTGTTACCCGAGACGCCCATGTACTTGGGCAGAATCAGCTTGCCCTTGCTCGTGCGCGTCGCCTCGAAGACGTGGAGGGCGGAGAGTTTCTTGGAATCGGTTTTCGCCGCTTCCTTGAGACTGTTCCAACGCTCCGTCAGAATCTCCGTGGCCTTCTTCAACCACGCGTCGTCGATCTTGACGACTTCGAGGACACCGTCGCCGTTCATGCGCCAGCCGTCCGCCACCATGCTCTTGTGCAACTCGGCTTCCTTCGTGGGATTCGTTTCCCCCGAGAGACGAGCCTTGTTGAAATCGCGATGATGGAAGACTTCGCCGACCTTGACGTTCGTGCTGTGTGAGGTAGCGCTTGCCATAGTAACACTTGCCTTTCATGATGGAAGAAACGGAATACTCTAGCGACATGCTAGAGCATAAGGAATCGTTCAACTGACAGGAAAACTTAGTGGCTAGGGGTAATCGCCCTAGCGGAATCGAACAAGAATTTTTACGCGCCGAATCCAATCGGTCTTTGCATCAACCGATTCGATTATTAGTTTACAACTGACCACTGACCAATGACACTTTCCAATCGGAAAACGCTTTTGATCCGGTCTCATTTATACTTAGAGGGAAGGTTAGCCCTCCCTCGCCAAAATCTCTTCGACCGTCCAGGTCGTTTCAGTGGACACTTGTTCCACTGACAATCCGACCAGTGAACGCAGGTCCAGAGAATCAAGAAACCCGCGAAGGGAACTTTCATCAATGACTTGCGTCACCTTTTCATCTTGACGAATCACAGTAACTTGAAACATGGTATTCTCCCCTTGTGACCCATGACTCAAAGAATCATGGGTCAGTGAATTGCGAGGGCGAATACCCTAAGCCACTAAGTCAAGCGGACTAGGCGGAAGCGCCGTACACTCGCAATAATCGGCAGTTATGAAACAAACAGCCATTTCATATCCGACTATTACGGAAAGCCCCAAGTAATCCTATATGCTTGGCATTACTGGCAAGGCTTTCTAGCATACCCATGCGGTGTATGCTGGTCTTTCGGCTTGATTCAGCCTAGGCTATCCACTGGCCCCATGTCCTCGCTATAGATAGACTCAGCCACTATAGCTTACTAACCGGGGTTGACGCGGAAGGATTCAACGTGCCGCCTTCGCTTAGGTGAACATCTGTGGGGTTGAATGGCGTAGTTCATATGTAGTCGCCATCGGTCCACTTGCTCTGAAGTCTAAGGTATGCCTTTCCCGCACGCCCATTTAAGGGAGAAATCCCGTAGCCAAACCGTTCTTCTCTGCAATGAAGAGACAGAATCGCCTTGAATAATTTCCATAATTCTTAGGCATGGGCCGATCGGCTCACCTTGCGGCGATACCCTTGCGGGTACTCACCTAAGAATCGGAAGTTATTCGCAGTTATTCCTCTCTTCACTAAGTAGAGACAGAAACGGACCAAACAATTTCCACAATTCCAAAATGGAATTGTAAACGCTTTTGATCCGGTCCCATTTATACTTAGAGGAAAACGACCCCTACCTATACCAGTGTACAGTGTACGCCCATACCTTACCAAACCAGTCGAGTATTGTATGATTTTCATACATTACCAAACCAGTCGAGTATTGTATGATTTTCATACATTACTTCACTGATATTGTATTGTATCGTTTTCCCTCTCTTCACAAGCAAGAGACAGAAACGGGGCGAATAATTTCCTAGAAATTATTTTTCCCGTTTCTGTCTCTTGCTTGCGTTCCCAGCTGGCCCGCGTTCGCGGAAAAGACTGAGAACACAAGCAAGAGACAGAAACGGGGCGAATAATTTCCAGGAAAATAAAAATTGCCATAACTCATTGCGCCGCAATGAGTTATGGAATCTTGGAAATTTTTTTCGCCTTTTCTGTCTCTTGCTAGTGGACAATGGGCGAAACGCGCCCTATCTTTCTTGTGTCGGGAACGCAACGCAAAACGCGGAGCGAAACGACGCAAGGGGAAACGCCATGAACGAACAACGCCAAACGGAACGGGAACAACGGGAAAACGCGGAACGCCAATTGGCCCGCGAACAACGCGCCGCATTCATCGCCAGCGTAGGATACGACGCGGGCGCGATGGAACGGTTAAACGCCACGGCCACGGCCACGGGCGAAACGGAAGCAACGGGGAAGGAAATAACGCAAGTTATCTTTCCGCGTATCGACGTTATCGCCCATACTAACCGCGTTTCGCTTCATTGCGATAAAACGGTTATTATCGCTCCGCCCGTGGCCCGCGTTCATGCGGATACGCGGGAAGGAACGGGGCGCGTTGAACCGACATTGACGAACGCGGAACGCAAGGAACGTATCGCCCATGAAAAGGCGCATCCGTTCCTTGACGGGGCGAAAGTGAAACGCGCCGACGACATCGCGAATGACATCATTTTGAAACGGAACGAAAAAACCGGAAAGATGATGCGCAAGAGCAACGGGGCGAAAGTGAGCAAAAAACCGCGCGGGCAAGCAACGTGCGAAGCGTTGTTTTGCCACGGGGAAAGGGAAGACGATAGTTTTTCCCGTACCATCGCGTTGCGTTATCTCACCAAACGTCTTATCTTTTCTCCGCGTTCATCGGCCACGGGGAAAGAGGATGCGCCCGCGACATTGAAGGCGCGGAAAACATCGTCAAGCAAACATCAAACCGCGTTCTTCGTCGCCAGTGACATTGAAGACATCATTCAAGAAGCGTTCATTCTATGGGCCACGGGAACGCGGGAAGACGGGGCGAAAAAATACGCCACGGGAAACAAGCTATTCGACACTTGCAACGCGGTCCGCGACGCGCGGAACGCTTTCCAGCGTAGAAAATGGGCGGAAGCGAAACGGTTAGACATCCTCAAAATGAGGATGCAAGCGCGGGAAGACAAGGAACGCGGATACGCTAACCGTTTCTATGATGCCGAACTAGACGCGCTTACGGAAGCTATGCGGGAACATGGCGCATCAAACCAGCGCGAACTAGCTGACGCGCTGGGAATTAGCGCGGGCGAATTGTGCAAACGCTTAGGACGTTTGCGGGAACGGGCGGAACGGATGGAACGGGCGGAACAACGCTAAACGCCACGGGCCACGGGAACGCTAACCGTGGCCCGTTCATCGGCCACGGGAACGGGCCACGGGAACGCTAACCGTGGCCCGTTTCCCCTTGCGCACGGGCCACGGGCCACGGCCACGGGCCACGGCCACGGGCCACGGCCACGGCCACGGGCCACGGGCCACGGGCCACGGCCACGGGCCACGGCCACGGGCCACGGCCACGGCCACGGGCCACGGGCCACGGGCCACGGGCCACGGGCGGAAATAATTCTGGAAATTATTTCCCCGTTTTCTGTCTCTATCATTTGACAAGGGGCGAAACGCGCCCCATAGTTCAACGGGGAAGAACAACGGGCCACGGGGAAACAAAATGAAAACTTACTTTCTGTCTCTTGCGTTCGTCGTCGTCGTCGTCGCCAGCGTTTGCAACGCTTCCGTTGTCAAGCGTTCTTTCGCTCAAATGGAACGGTTAAACGTGGCGTTGAACGTGGCCCGATAACGGGCCACGGCCACGGGCGGAAATAATTCTGGAAATTATTTCCCCGTTTTCTGTCTCTATCATTTGACAAGGGGCGAAACGCGCCCTATCTTTCCTTGTCGGGAAGAACAACGGCCACGGGGAAACGCAATGAGCAAGCGAAACGCAACGGTTTGGAAATTGTGGCAACGTATGCCAGCGAACGCGGGCGCGAAATTGTGGGAACGGTTCAACGCGGTTATCTTACGGCGGTTTGGTCCGCCAGAAAGCGAATAGGGAAATGGCTTTATTCATTTTGTTCATCGGAACGTGGCTTTTTTGTACACTACTGAAAAACGCGGACCGATTTTCCCATAGGGGAAAAGCCCGATAACCCCCGGTGGGTCAAAACCCCTAGGCAAAGTCGCCTACGGGGTTTCGCCTGGCCGGCCGCCCCACACTATTTCGCGCCTAGAAAATTTTTATAGACCCCTACCCCCGGTGGGGTCAAATGTTAAATTCAGAGTCGGAATCACATTTCAAACAATCGTATTTTGCACTGGAAAAATTCCAAAAAATTAATCATGACCACTGACCCATGACCAATGATAAGATTAATCGTGGTGCATGATGATTACGGCAAAGGTGTCATAGGTTCATGGTTCAAATCTGCGGCGAACCGATTCCTCAAAGAGACATGGTTCGATTCTGAAAAGAGTCATGGTTCATGGTTAATCAAATGGAAAAGGTGTCATGAGTCAGGGTTAGAAAAAGGGTGATTGATCGCGGAGTCATGAGTCAGGGTTAGTTCATTTCTTAACAAAATCCCGATTGGTCGGGGAGTCATGAGTCAGGGTTAATCGGATATATTTTTTCACGTTTTACGCCCAAAAAATTTGTGAAACAAAAATAGGCATATCGGACCACCTATCATAGAGGGGTATACAAAACGACACACGAATTTTTTGGGAGAAAAAGGTGAAAAGTTTTCTTAGCTTAATCGCGATTTTGCTCCTTCAAGGAATCAGCTTCGGCCAGACGATTTCCATTGAAGACAAAGTCGAAGTCAAAAACGGACGCATGGCGTCTGTGACCATCAAATCGGACGGTAAAGCGACGAACTACGTTGCCTTGCCCAACGATAATCTCGATATCTTCCGCGAGTACGATCCCGACCCAACGGTAATCAAACTTCGCCTCCTCAGCTACACAAACGGAACCTATTACATTGTCGCCAACACGACGTTGAACGACAAGATTACTACCAAAACATGCGTGGTACAAGTCGGTGGTCCGGCTCCTGTACCTGTGCCACCCGACATCAAACCAATTCCTGTGCCTCCGGGTCCGGATGCACAGTTGCTCAAGAATCTGAAAGCCGTCTACGCCGCGGACTCTTCAAGCGATAAGGAGACTGAGCTTGAGGCATTGATCGCGTTGTACGAACAAGGAAGCACGTTTGTCAAGACGCGAGCCGATTTGAAAACTTACGGACAAGTCTGGACGGCATTCAGCGAAGTGGCCAAGACACTTGGTTGCTCGAAGAAACTGATTGCTGTGCAACAATTGATCCAAAACGAGATGACCCTTGCGGGCATCCCGATTAGTCCAAGTGACGGTGGAACCCAAGTGAACAAGGAACTACTGGTCCCGCAACTGCAACGGATTGCGAATCTTCTGAAACAGGTGAAGTAAATGTACACCCAAGCCAACGAGGGACAGCACATTGAGTCCGGCTGGATTGAGCCGGGTGTGCGAACCACGGAAACAAAGAACGCCCATGCCACAATCATGGGTGCGATGCCCGCCTTCAAGATCATCGGGCAATTCAAGGCCGTCGAAAAGGTGTTCCTTTGGGATGCTTTCCGGCAGGTAGTTGGTAAGGACAAGCCTACCAACTACCAAGCAATCGGTTCCTGTGTTGGTCAGGGTAAAGAGTGTGCCGAGGCTTACACCTTGGTGAACACGGTCCTTGCCGATCCAACACAAAAGTATGAACAGATTTATGAGCCGTATGGATACGCTCAGAGTCGTGTTTGTGCAGGAATCAGAGGCAACTCGGACGGGTCGACTGGATCGGGTGCTGCGGAAGCGGCTACCAAATTCGGTGCCTTGTTCATCCGATATGAGCCGAGCCTCGCCAATACGATTACTTACACGGATGACGGCAAGACGCTGAATCAACCGGGTAACGTCGAGAAGGATTGGGGACGCAACGGTGCCCCTTCCAAGTACATCGAACTCGGCAAGAAGCAGTTGGTGAAGAGTACGGCGAACCTCCGCACAACGGATCAAGTTCGCGACGCACTTGTCAACAAGTATGCCGTGACGATTGCATCCAACTGGGGCGGCTCGATGAAGCCGCAGGTGAAGAATGGTGTTCTCCTTAATCGGAGAGTAACCACTTGGAACCACCAGATGGCCGTTATCGCCTATTGGGACCACCCCGATCTTGGCGAAATCTTCTACATTCAGAACTCGTGGGGCTGGTTTGTCCACGGTATCTGTCCATCGGGTGCGCCTGGTGGTGGCTTCTGGGTATTGAAGGGTGAACTTCAATACATCTGCAATCAAGGTGAGACGTTCGCGTACTCGCCATTCGTCGAAGGATTCCCAGCCGACTGGGTTCCCTGGATTTTCTAACCAAACTCAGCCCCGTTATCGAGCAATCGGTAACGGGGCTTTAAGAGGGTAAAGACATGAACCAAGAACTTGAAACTCTCATGCCCGCAATCATGTTCAATACGGGCATGATTGTCTGTCAAACTCCGAACCAGTGCATGTGCTTCGAATCGCCGAAGAGTCCACAAGTTGTTCGGGCACCGAATCTGAATCAAATGGATGTTGGTGATTCCTTGAATGATGGGGGCTGGATGTGAAAAAGCTAGTTCTCCTACTTCTTCTCTTTCCTTCGATTGCTTTTGGGCAGTCGAAGGACGAGCAAGCAAAGAATGCTTTCGCTCAAGTGAAATTCGATTCCATTGCCAAGTCGGCTTTCGAATCGGTTAAGCTACATTGTGAGTGTCAGAACTGCGACTGCAAAGATTGCAAATGCACAAAGGACACTTGCGATTGCATCTCTTGTAACAGCTTTGACGCCGTTTACAAGAAAGCAATCAAAGACAACCAAGCCGTGGTACTTGCTGTAAGTGCCCCGAAAATCGAAAGTCCAATGTGGAAGCTGATTGAACTGAAAACGATTACAGGCGAAAAGCCTGGTTACATCGTTGGAGTGCCTAAGGATGGGGCTTTGGTTCGTCTGGACTTCCCGCCAACCGCAACCAAACAACGAATTCGTTTGGATATTTTGCACGTTTACTACCCGCTGACTGCTGGTTACCAGGAATGTGCAACGTGTCCATACGGTCGAGTTTGGGTTGGTGTGCAAAAGACTTCTAGGAATCCTGTTGGCCACACTCACACCTGCACCAGTTGTGGCGAGACTTGGGACCATACTGCAAACCCTACACATACGTGTAGAAATTGTGGTGGACATCCGCCAATGACCCGCAACGGTGGGTACTTGGCGGATGTCGCCCCAAGAATGATTCGGTCGCGTTGACCGTAGTCTTTCCGTCCTCAGTTGGGGATTTTTATGTTCTGGACACCTGAACAAGTAGCGATTTTACACAACCTGAACAACCAAAAGATGACGCACAAGGAAATCGCATCGCGTTTGGGTCGTACAATCCCTTCGATTCGTCAGAAGTTGAAGGCCGGAAAGGAATCAGTCGCTGGGGTTAAGGAAAACTTGGAGGTCGACGTTAAGGAAGATGTCGCAGTAATCACTTCGCACAGTAAAACTGTGCGGACATTGGAACAAGCTCTCAAGGCCAGTGCCGTTGATACAAAGGTTTGGGAAGTCGAACGCTTTGTAATCAACAAATGGGACTGTGTTGCCAAGATTGAACGCAAAGGCAAAAAGGTGCTTGCCGCTACAGAATTGTGGCAAGTTAAGGTCTTTTTGCGAAGAAAAGTGCCAGTAACCATTGAAGAGGGCTTGAAACTCTTCCTTGCACAGGTTCCGAGTCAACGGACCGAAAGAATCTTTTACGAAAAACACGCTGATCCTTACCTGCTTGAGATAAGTATTTGGGATCACCACTTCGGTAAGCTGGCATGGGGCCGCGAGACCGGAGAGAACTATGATCTCAAGATCGCGGAACAGATTTACTCTGATGCGGCTCACGAATTAATCGAAAAGAGCCGCGGGTTCAACATCGACAAGATCGTTCTACCCATTGGGCAGGACTTTTTTCACGTTGACGGACCAAATAACACGACAACAGCCGGTACACCGCAGGATGTTGATGGCCGATTAGCCAAAATCTTTGCCACCGGGCAAAGGGCCTTGATTAATCTTTGCGATTTGCTCATGGGAATTGCTCCAGTACACATTCTTTGGGTGCCTGGGAATCATGACTGGTACACAAGTTGGTATTTGATTAAAGTGCTTGAGGCACATTATCGGTTCACAAAAAGTGTAACCGTGGATGCGAGTGAAATGCCAAGGAAACACATCGAATACGGTGTGAATCTTTTGGGTTATACTCACGGTTGTGACGAGAAACACGGCTCTTTACCAGCGATTATGGCCGGACAATGGCCTCACGAGTGGGCCAGAACGACTCATCGCGAATGGAAATTGGGACATTTCCATCGAGTGAAAGAAACGCACTACAATGCCGCCGAGACTATCGATGGTGTGCTTGTAAGAGTTCTTCCTAGCTTATGCGGAACTGACAGTTGGCATTTTAAGAAGGGTTATGTGGGTGGCATGAGAGCCGCTCAAGCCTTCCTTTACAGTGCCAAACGTGGCTACTCTGGACATCTCAACGCAATGGTGAAAAATGGCAATTGAAGATGCAGCCTCTTTCATACGGGTAGAACCCGATGATCCAACATGTTGTCAGGGTCTGAATGCTCATGGCCCTTGTAACATACAAGCGGTGCCAGGACAAAAGTTTTGTAAGCTGCACTTTGGAATCGGTAACAAGATTGCCGAACAAAGAGAAGCAAGAAACTACAGAATCAATAAATGGCAACATCGCATCAACGAATTGGCTGACAATGATTCGTTGAAATCATTGCACGAAGAAATTGGCGTGCTAAGATTACTCTTGGAAGAGACCATGAATAAGTGTCATACCGACACTGATCTCATGCTCTATAGCAGTAAAATTTCTGATCTTGTTGTAAAGATCGAAAAACTCGTGGCTAGCTGCCACAAACTTGAGCTGGCTACTGGTCAACTTGTCAACAAACAAAACATGATGTTCATGGGCGATGTCGTCATTCAAATCATCGGAGAGGTTTGTCCTCCCGACAAGATTGCTGGCGTCTCCGAACGCATCATGCGAGTTATCACAGAGATGAATCATGGCGAATCTGAAACACCCGTTATTCAAGGAAATGGCCAATAGAATTGCTGCTGGGCTTAGTCGGAAAACAATTACAAAACCGTCACAATGGGCTGAAAAGTACCGTGTGCTTGGTGGTAAAGATTTCCCTGGTCCGTGGCGATTTAAACACCATCCTTGGTTGGTTGAGATGCACGACTCCCAAGCCCCGATGAATGTGGGTAAGAAGTCTGCACAGATGGGCTACACGGAAACCGTTCTCAATCTGACGTTCTTCAAGATTGATATCGAACGGATTGATTGCCTGTATGTGCTGCCCTCAAAGACTCCTGATGCGAGCGACTTTTCTACCGGACGATTCGATCCGGCTTTGGAACTGTCGCCGCATCTGGAGAATCTTTTCAGTGATGTGAAGAACATCGGACACAAACGAGCCGGCCCTACGAATCTTTACATTCGTGGTAGTAAAAGTCGTTCACAACTTAAGTCGATTCCGGTCGGCTTCTTGGTTCTGGACGAAGTTGACGAAATGGTGGAGAAGAACATTCCACTGGCTATGGCTCGTCAAGACGGTCAGTTGACAAAGAATGCTTGGGCGATTTCGACGCCTACGATTCCTACCTTTGGAATTGATGAATTGTTTGGTAAAACCACACAAGAGCATTTCTTCTTCAACTGTCCTAGTTGCTCACGGTTCATTGAACTGGAGTTTCCTAAGTCTTTGGTGGTCACTGGTAAAGACCTGTTTGATCCCGACTTGGAAAAGAGCCACTTGATTTGTCTGCACTGTAAAGCCGTGCTACCCCATAAGGGTAAGTCAGAATGGTTGCAAACTGGTCGATGGGTGCCAAGCTATACTGACCGTGAAGAACGGGGCTTTTACATTCATCAACAGTATTCGCCTACAGTATCGCCATACGAATTGGCAAAGTTTGCGATTGAATCGGAATACAACCCGGCTGTTGAGCAAGAATACTGGAACTCAAAAGGTGGCCTAGCTCATACTGTCGATGGTGCCAAGCTTGATGACGAAACCATCAAGAAGTGCTATGGTAGCTACAAGAAGAAAGAGCTATCTAAGAACGGCTTCACGACAATGGGTGTCGATATTGGTAAGTGGATTCACTACGAAATCGATTTGTGGTATCCACCCGAACACATTCAGAATGACTTGAACTTGGAATCTTTCTGTCGTGTTGTAACGATGGGTAAGGTTCAAAAGTTTGAAGACCTTGATGTGTTGATGCGAGAGTTTCAAGTCAACTTCTGTGTAGTTGACGCGAATCCTGAAAGACGTAAAGCTTTTGAATTTGCTTCACGTTTTTGGGGTTACGTTAAGATGTGTTTCTATGGACGAGGTATCCAAGGGAAACAGATTAACGTACCGAATGCGGACAGGAACTCAGAGCCAACCATCACGGTTGATCGAACCTCTTGGCTCGATATGTCCTTGGGACGATTTCGCTCGAAACGAATTGAGCTTCCAATGGACACGGACCTTGAATACCTACAGCACCTAAAAGCATTGGTGCGTGTTTTCGAGAAAGACCAGGACGGTAACCCTGTGGCAAAATACATCAAGAAGGAACGAGATGAAGACCACTTGGCACATGCACGGAACTATGCCGAAATCGCTCTGCCTTTTGCGTGTGGTATGGGTCAGAGCCAAGATATTTTCGATACACCTATCTAGGAGAAACCATGTTCTTGAAGAACATTCTGAATAGAATCGTTCACTACAACGATGGAGCATTGATTACAATGTTCCGTCAGCGTGAAAAATCGGGTTCCCAAACGGCCATCAGTAAGGTCCGAATGGGACCGAACGCAATCCATGTAGGAATCACCCGAGCGGATGGTTCCTACGAAGACCTTGGTGTCAGCTACAATTTGCTGACAAACATTGGTCGTGACTGGTTGTGCGGTGCAATCGGCGGGTTTATTCCTGCTGGTAACACTGTTGCCTCAAACATCTCCACTGGTGTCTCTGCAACGAGCATCACTGGTACTGGTTCGGTCTGGACTGCAAGCAATCTTGCAACGCCACAACTTGGTTTGGCTGGACTTCGCGTCTATGCTTCGCCAAATACATCGACCGACCCGATGGTGTATGGCAACATCATCAGCAATACCACAAACGTCATCACGATTGATAAGTGGTGGGAGGCTGATGACACGACTGGTACTACACCAACAACAGGTGATTCTTTCATTATCGGAGCAGGTGGACCAGCTTCGGCTCGATTCATGGCGTTGACGACAAACTCGTCGGCAGCTTCTGCATCGAACACTGTGCTGACGAGCGAAATCACCAACAACGGTGCTGCTCGTGCGTTGGCGACGTATGCCCATACCTTTGGTGCTGCGACGTTCACGCTGCAAAAAGCGTTCTCGATTACGGGCACGTTGACAGCCATTCACCGCATGGGTCTCTTCACAGCACTCAGTGCTGCTGGAGCCGACCCGATGATCTTCGAGACGGTGTTGAACCAAGACGCAACTGTCGGCAACGGTGATACGCTCACCGTCACTGACACTCTCACGGTTTCGGGGTAATCATGTTTAAGTGCAAAAACTGCGGACATGTAGAATCGGCGGAACAAGCGGGTGAATGCTCCCATCCACACGCTTGTTCCGCCTGTGGTGCGGGCATCACCTACAATCCGAAAACTGGAGCTAAGGTTTTGGATGCCTCAAATTGGGAAGTCCTAAGTGGTGCGTTGCCCAATGGACTCAAAGAACTGGTGCAAGGGAAACAAATCAATGTTTCCGTTGGTAACAAGTTGGGACTCAAGCAGAGTACCCAGTAATCTGGAGATGACATGTCAAATGCAAATGTTTGTAATTTGACGCATCCAGATTACCAGCAACAACTTCAAGAATGGATAAAGTGGAGATACACGTATGAGAGCGGAACCGCTTTCATCCGAAAGTATCTCCGCCAATTTACCAATCGTGAAGACCCTGATGATTTTACGATGCGTCGGGATATTTCTTATTGCCCTGCCTTTGCAAAGGCCGCTCTTGATGAAGTGAAGAACTCCATCTATCAGCGAATGGCCGATGTGAGCCGGCAAGGTGGCAGCAAGAAGTATCAAGCAGCTTGTGAGGGTGGCAACGGTGGTGTCGATTTGTGCGGCTCTTCGATGAACTACTACATTGGATGTAATGTTCTTGAAGAAATGCTCAAGATGCGTAAAGTCGGGGTGTATGTCGATATGCCAAGTGACGTAGGACAAAGTCAGGCGGATTCGGCACACAAACATCCTTATCTTTACACCTACATTACCGAAGACATTCGAGCTTGGAAGCTTGATGAAACTGATGACCTTACTCAGTTTCAGTCTGTCTTACTGAGAGACCATATTTACGAATATGATAATCAGTTTGGTTTCCCGATAAATTGTGTTGAGCGTTATCGACGAATCTGGAAGGAAGCCGGAAAGGTCTACTTCGCTTTCTACAATGCTGCTGGAGATATGGTTGACAAGAATAATCAACCGATCAAAGACCCAACAGTCCTGAACATTCCAATCGTACCGTTCGTGTTGTTTGAGATTAGCGATTCGTTGATGAAGAACATCGCGGATTATCAGATTGCATTGCTCAACTTGGCTTCGGCCGATATGATCTATGCACTGAAAGCTAACTTCCCATTCTACGTCGAACAGTACGAACCACGAATGAATAGTCAGCATCTTCGACCGGTCGGAGATGGTACGGCGGAAGGTGCTGCAGCAGCAACAACCGAAGAAGTCAAGATGGGTGTCGCTAAGGGACGCCGATACCCGAAGGGTGTTGAAGCTCCGAAGTTCATCCACCCTTCTTCGGAACCGATGACCGCTTCGATGGAAAAACAGGACCAACTCAAGGGAGAAATTCGACAACTTGTCGGACTTGCTCTTGCGAATCTTAAAGGTCCACGAATGGCATCGGCGGAATCGAAAGCAAAAGATGAAGCTTCTCTTGAAGCTGGTCTTAGCTACATTGGTATGACTCTTGAAAACGGCGAACGGAAAGTAGCCGAAATTTGGTCATACTACGAAGGAGAGAACAAAGTCGCGACAGTCAACTATCCTGAGACGTATACGTTACGGACCGAACAAGATCGCCGTACCGAATCGGAACAGTTGGGCAAACTTCTGCCACTTGTACCGAGTGTGACGTACCAGAAGACTGTTGGCAAGAAATTGGCAAACTCGTTACTTGCAGCGTCGAGTTCGAAAGAAACGATGGAGAAGATTTACAAGGAAATCGATGACGCTCCTGGTTTCTGTAGCGATCCTGTGACGATTGCCAGTGATGTGGAACACGGATTGGTGTCCAATGGGACAGCTTCTATCCTTCGCGGCTACCCTGAGGGTGAAGCCGAGAAAGCTGAAAAGGACCATGAGAAGCGATTGAAACGGATTCAGGAAGCTCAAGCTCCTAAGAATCCTGTCCAAGACGGACAAGCCCGAGGAATCATAGACCAGGGTGGTGACCCACTGGCTGGTAAAAATGAGAAAAAGGAACAGAAAGACCCCACTCAAAATGATACTGGTAAAGTGCCAGTACGCGGAACTGGGAAACCTACACCCAACAAATAGTAGGGATTTCTAAAGGTGTGCAATGAAGAATCGTTACCTCCCTGGGCTGATCGTTTCGACGTTTTACGAAGGCGATGACGAGGCCGCGAAGGCTGCGGAAGCGGAAGCCAAGGCTGCCGAAGCCGAAGCTGCTGCCAAAGCCAAAGCCGAAGCGGACGCAAAAGCGAATCCGAACCAGGTGTTCACACAAGACCAAGTGAACAAAATGCTGGCGGAAGACCGTCGAAAGCACAAGGCTCAAGTTGACAAGCACGTCGCTGAGCTTGAGCAATTGAAGAAGTCCAAAAGCCTCTCTGATCAAGAACGGACGAATCTGACGACCAAGATCGAAGAGCTTCAAAATAGCGTGTTGACGAAGGAACAACGCGCTGCCAAGGAAAAAGAAAAGCTTGAGAAGGACCTTAAGGCCACGTCCGAGCAACTCACGGCCGAACGTGATCAGTGGAAGAATCGCTTCCATACGTCTCAGATCAAGCAAGCGATTACCAGTGAGGCAGCAGCCCACAAAGCATTCGATTCTGACGCGTTGATTGCTATTCTGGGGCCGAATACGCGACTCGTTGAAGTCTTGGACGAATCTGGTCAACCGACCGGCGATTTCGTCCCCAAGACCAAGTTCAAGGATGTTGACAAAGAGAAGAAGGAATTCGTCGCGGATTTGACGGTGCCGGAAGTTGTGGCACGCATGAAAGAAATTCCCAAGTATGGATACTTGTTTGAAACTACTGCACAGGCTGGCGTGGGAGCCAATACACGGCCCGGTGGCAGGGGTGTCGATCCATCCGAAATGACGCCCGCTCAATATCGTGAGTGGCGCAAGAAAGAAGGTCTGTAAAACATGAAGACTCTCAATTACCTCCAAGCGGTCGCTGTTTGCACCGTTTACTCGAACGACAACAGCGCGTACGTTCCTCAGATGTGGGCACAGGAATCGCTCGCCATCCTTGAGGAAAATATGGTGGCAGCCAACTTGGTGCACCGCGATTTTAGCCCGCTGATCGCCTCCTACGGCGACACGGTCAACACTCGTCGGCCCAGCAAGTTCACTGCCATCCGCAAGACCGGCACGGAAAACGTGACCGATCAAGATGCGGTGGCCACGAACGTACCGGTCGTTCTCGACCAGTTGTTCCACGTGACCTTCGTCATCTACGACGCGGAAGCCAGCAAGTCCTTCAAGGACTTGGTCACCGAGTACATGCGTCCCGCCATGTTGGCGCACGCTCAGGCCATTGACAAGGTCGTTCTCGGCCAAGTCAGTAACTTCATGGGTAATTCCTACGGTACCCTGAACGGCCTGACCGTCAACAACGCGATCGACGGCATCCTCGGAACTCGCGAGATCATGAATCGGAACCTCGCTTACGTCGATGGACGTAACCTGATTCTGACTCCCTCGACCGAAACCACTCTCTTGAACCTGCCGATCTTCACGCAGGCCAACCAAGTCGGTGACCAAGGTCAGGCTCTCGCGAACGCGTACATCGGTCGCAAGTACGGATTCGGAACGTACATGTCTCAGCACATGTCCAGCGTTGCCGTGACTCCGACTGTCGATGCGACGTACCGTACCAACGCGGCTGCTGCGGCTGGCGCGACGACTCTTGCCCTCAAGACCGGTACCACGTTGTTCGATAACAACACGTGGTTCACTGTTGCCGGCTCGGGCGTTCCGCACCGCGTTGTGACTGGTGGCCAGTCGACGGCTACGAGCATCACTTTCACACCGGCTCTTTCGGGTGCGGTGCTTGACAGTGCTGTCGTGACGTTCACTGTCCCTGGTGCTGTTGAACTCACCGCCGGATACGCGGCTGGGTACAACAAGGAAATCATCGTTGACGGTCTCACGGTTGCACCGAAGATCGGCCAACTGGTTTCGTTCAGCAACACGGCCAATAGCCCGGTCTACACGATCATCAATGTCAGCACCTACGCTGGTCCCAGCTACGGTCTGACCTTGGATCGTTCGCTGTCCGTGGCTGTTGCCGATGAAGATGAAGTCAACCTGTCGCCGATGGGTGAGTACAACTTCGCCTTCCACAAGAATGCGATTGCACTCGTGACTCGTCCGATGGAACTGCCTCGCCAGGGAATCGGTGCTGCGTCGGCCAATGTCAACTACAACGGCCTGTCCGTTCGCGTTGTCATGACCTACGACGGCAAGGCCCAAGGTACTCGCGTGACTCTCGATATCCTCGCGGGTATCAAGACGCTCGATACCAACCTCGGTGCCGTGTTCGTAGCGTAATCAAACGGGGCAACCTCATTGAGGTTGCCCCGTAATTTTCGGGTTGTATAACGAAAGCACTTGCCTTTAGGCGGAGAGAGCGTCGAATACAACCCTAACGGTCTTTTGGTGTAACGGCTAGCACAGTTGTCTGTCGCACAACTAGAAGGGGTTCGATTCCCCTATTGACCGCTATTACGGGGTGGACTGGAGTCTGGTCCCAGCTTGGTCTCATAAGCCAAACAACGTGGGTTCAAATCCCACCCCCGTAACTTTCTTTAGGAGCATCCAATGG